>Ga0207096_1001_pt1 | contig 60877 bp, 52 predicted proteins | sample Alteio_BWMinHeat_86_FD_153547 | JGI IMG/M metagenome (GOLD analysis project Ga0207096, IMG submission 153547) | Enriched cells from forest soil in Barre Woods Harvard Forest LTER site, Petersham, Massachusetts, United States -... | ecosystem: Environmental > Terrestrial > Soil > Temperate forest >...
TATTCCAGGATCATAACGAATTTTGAAAAAAAGTGTGTAGAGGATAGGAACAACAAATAAAGTAAGAAGTGTGGCAAAGGCTAAGCCAGACATGATTAAGACGGCCATACTTGCAAAGAAGGGATCAAATAATAAGGGTGCAACGCCCATTATGGTTGTTAATGCGGCCATACTGACGGGTCGAGCACGACTAATAGCTGAATCAACGACAGCTTTAAACTTCTCTTTGCCTTCAGATATTTCAAGATCTATCTCATCAATGAGAACAATTCCATTCTTGATTAACATTCCTGTCAAACTCAGAAAACCAAGCAATGCCATAAAGTCAAAAGGTTTTCGGGCCAAAAGCAATCCGATCGTTACACCAATTATGGATAACGGAACCGTTAACCATATAATTAAAGACTGACGGACTTTGCCAAAAAGTAAAATCACAACGAGAATCATCAACAAAAAGCTGAGGGGTAATTTAGCAGCTAATGCCATTTGCGCATCAGACTGACTTTCGTATTCACCCCCCCACGCTAATTCATAGCCTACCGGCAAATGAATACCTTCAATTTGAGCACGCAATCTTTCAAATACGGTTCCGGTGGGTTCCTGAACAGGATCTGCAGAAGGTGTGATGGTTCGCTTCCGATCCCTACGATGAATACGGGAATCTTCCCATTCTGTCTTAAAATCTTTCACAACTTGTTGAATCGGGACGTTTGCTTTACTTAAGGGGCTCCATATGAACAGATTGTACATAGAGTTAATATTACTCCTTTCCCATGCAGGGAGGCGCATAATGATAGGAATCATCTCATCCTTTTCTCGGTACAGGCCTACAGTCAAACCACGAAAAGTCATCTGAAGGGATTCACTTAATTTGTCACGTGTGATGCCTGTCGCCCTTGCCAAAGGTTCGGAGTAAATGGGTCGGGATACGATGACTCTCTGACGCCAATTATCCCGGATGCTTTCAGTTGCAAAGTCTGCGTACATTAAATTTTGAATTTGAGCGGATATTTGTCGAAGAATGTCGGGATTTGGACCACTGATTCGAACTTCAATTTTCCCATCTTTACTAGGTCCTAACATTATATATTTGAATTTAGGGTTAGAATTTGGAAAACTATTTTTTAGATATTCCCTAATGTTCTTGTCAACTGCTGGAAATAAGGTAAAGTCTTTTGTTTCAATGGCTAATTGAGCATAGCTTGTGTTAGGGGCTTCCGGGGTATATACCAACATGAAACGCGTTGCGCCTTCTCCAATGAAGGAAGTCACCTGCCCAACACCATTAATGGTAAGAACATGCTTTTCTATTTTTTCAATATCCTTAGCCGTTTGAGTAATATCCGTTCCTTCCTCTCTCCAATAATCGACATAAAAAATCGGCGTTGTTGATTCTGGAAAAAATCCTGGGGGAATAAAGCTGAAGAAAACAATAGATAACGCGAGTAAAGCTCCCAAACTAATTAACGCTGGAATTCGGTTTTTAATAGTTAACTCAATACATTTTCGAAAAACCTTGTAAAATTTACCTGCATAAGGGTTAAAAGCATGACTATCTTTTTGCGGCTTAAAAAATAAATCCGCCAACATGGGTGTTACTGTAATGGCAATAAACCAGCTTAATAATAGGGAAATTAAAAGCACTTGGAATAGGGAACCTGCATACTCCCCTGTCTTATCTTGGGAAAACCCAATTCCGGCAAAAGCAAGTATACCTACAATCGTAGCGCCAAAAAGGGGCCATATAACTTGTTTTACAACGTGTTCAGCCGCATCAACTGTTTTCTCACCTTTTTGAGTTCGCACTAATATGCCATCGACGATAACTAAAGCATTATCGACAAGCATGCCCAAAGCGATGATTAATGCTCCTAAGGATATTCTCTGCAGATTTATATTAAAGATATACATAACGGTCATTGTGCCTAGAATAATCAGCAAGAGAGTGACTCCAATTAAAATTCCACTGCGCATTCCCATAAAAATAAATAAAACGCCAACAACGATAGCGACAGCTTCTATAAGATTAAGGACGAACCCCTGGATAGATTTTTCAACCCATTGCGGTTGAAAATAAATCGGCGTTATTTGAATGCCTGCTGGGGTTTTCTCTTTCATAGAGGAAAGTTTTTCTCTTACGGCCTTTCCCAGGGTTACAATGTTCCCCCCTGCTACCATAGAGACACCTATAGTAAGAGCCGGTTGCCCATTAAAACGAATGAAATGCTGAGGAAATTCTTCATAACCACGCTTTATCGTTCCTACATCTTTCAAATAAACGAATGAATTGCTTTTTACTCCTGGTATCAGAAGGTCACTAATTGCTTCAACTGAATTTAATTCTCCTGAAGGTTGAATACGGATATTATTGTTTCCAACAGTTGCAATACCCGATGGTGTCACTTGGTTTTGAGTTTTCAGTAAATTTGAAATAGTATCAGTTGATATATTAAACTGAGCAAGCTTTGATTGGGAAAGTTCAATAAATATTTGTTCGTCAATGGCTCCTTTAATTAAAACTTTTGCTACCCCCGGCACGAGTAGAAGTTCTTTTTTTAATTCCTTAGCAATTTCTTTAAGCTCCGAAAAGGAAAACCCTGCACCAGTCAAGGCAAGGTAGATGCCATAAACATCCCCATAATCATCATTTACGATACTGGGGCCTGCCCCTGGAGGAAGTCGGCTTTGGATATCATTCACTTTCCTCCGCAGCTCATCCCACACCTGAGGTAGGGAATATTTATCATATTTATCTTTGATCGTAACTGTAACATCAGATACCCCTGCTGTTGATACGGAAGTTACATATTTTACTTGGCTCAATTGTTGGACTGCTATTTCAATACGTTCTGTAACTTCTTGTTCAACCTCAAGAGGGCTAGCTCCAGGATATTTTGTGAGAATTTTAGCATCCTTAATTGTAAATTCAGGATCTTCATATCGACCGATATGCTCAAATGAAAAAAAACCAGAGGCTACAAAAACGATAATGATTAACCAACCCAGCACTCTGTTCTCAATACAAAGACGTCCAAAATTCATGGTGAACTTCCTGGGTCCACAAAAGGTTTGACCTTCATCCCTTCCTTAACAAATTCAGCTCCTGCCGCCACAATATCTTGCCCAGGAGCAAGCCCTTTTGTTACGACTGCCCCCTCACCATCAAGTCGGCTAACTGTGACTTCTTGCTGCTTTAATGTATGAGTTGAGGGGAGAATCACCCAAACGTAGCTCGTCCCCTTTTTGTCGCTAAAAACGGAAGAAATTGGAATTGTAAATATTTTCTTTTCTTTGCCCTTAACCAGCTGAAATTTCGTATGAATAATGGCTGTCATGCCTGGCAACACATTTAAGCCTTTAGGATTAGCAAGCGTAAAAGTTACACTATAGGTTTGGGTTTCAGGGTTTGCTTGAGTAGACACTTCTTTAACTTTTGCTTTATATTGCGAGCCGGGCGCTGTTTCAAATTCAGCTTCGAACACACCCTTGTGTAACTGATCACTTCGAATGACCAAGCTTTCAGGAATTTGTACTTTAATATCAATATGTTCTCGGTTTTGCAGTTTTACAATTGTTTTTTTTGCCAGAACATTTTGAAAATTTTCCACATATTTTTTGGCAATTTCTCCAGAAAATGAAGCAAAAAGCTTTGTATATTTTAAATTTTGTTGAGCTATTTTAAGGTTAGCTTGTGCCACGTCAGCTGCTGTTTTTAGGGCATCGTATTCTTTTTGTGAGGCAAACTGTTTTGCTAATAATTTCCTCGTTCGATCAAGATTAACTTCAGCGAGCTGCGCTTTTGATTGCGCCTCCCCAACAGCAACTTCATAATCTGTTGGATCTAGTCTAGCAATAAGTTGCCCTTCTTTGACTTGTTCCCCTTCTTTAACGGAAAATTCAATAATTTGTCCTGAAACAAGGAAGGAGAGGTCTACTTTTTGAGAGGCTTCAACTATTCCTGGAAAGCTACGTTGAGCAACGTCCTCTGGTCCTGGTATGTGAAAGACTTTTACAAGTTGTACAACCTCTTTTTTCCTTGGGGGAGGCTCTGCACATCCTATTAAAAGTAATGCTATAACCAAGAGGAACGCACGTGGCCATCTCTTCCTCATTAAATTTACCCTAGACTTTTTTGTTATTTTATCTTTTGATTATACCCTAATCTATCCTTTGGATAAAGAACAAGATGATCAAGTCTGAAACTCCAGTTAAAAGATTTATGCTGCCCCGCTTTACCTATTTTGGTTTGCTATTATTTCTTATCTTTTTTTTCATTGTGGCGCCTTTCTTTAGTAAAGGTGCCCATGCAAGACTTGTTCTCGATTTATCTCTTATGAGTATGCTGATATTATCAGCATACATATGTTCAAGTAACAAAAAATACCTTATCGTTGCTATCACTCTTGCAGCTCCTGCAATTCTCAGGATGTTTTTCCCTGGTGCTGAAGTGGATGAGATCACGCTCATCTTCAATTCTGCATTCTTCGTTTTTGTTATTGGGATCCTTCTTCATCTATTATTCACCACAACCTATATTACGAAGGATGTTATTTATGCAGCGCTTTCAGTCTACTTTTTAATTGGGGTGTTATACGGGATAGTATTTACACTTTTAGAATGCTTTTTCCCTGGATCTTTTGCTCTGCCACACCCCATTGGAGACCATACCTTTTATGGGGCATTTGGGCAGGATCTCATTTATTTCAGCTTCGTAACTTTAACAACATCGGGCTATGGAGACATTGTTCCCTTATCCCAACCAGCCAAGTTCTTATCTGTATTAGAGGCCATAACAGGACAAATTTATCTAACAGTCATGATCGCACGTTTAATTGGTATACATATTTCTCAATTAAGACATTAGTTGCTCTAATGATCTTTTCTCTCCCTTTCAGCTATATCTGAGAACATGGCTGCACCTGGCTTCAATAATAGCCTGTGTTTGTTTATAAATAGGGGAAGAAAGCCCTTTTAGATCTAAATCATGTCGTAATATCTGAGCCTTTTTGGGTAATGCTTTTGCAAATTTTTTCAGGTCCTTCTCCATGGTGGTTTTTGCAAGCCGAGTATCAGGGACCAATTGATACCAGTGCCTTAAAAAAACATCTTCAGGCTTATATTTGCCCCCTATCTTCATCGCCATTTTTTGAGTTACCTGTGGGTAGACAGCTGTACTCAAAAGATCATAAGCAGGAGCCAATTGCGGTCTTCTCTGTTGATAGAGAAAGGAATAATTTTTTGCATGAGCATCTGCATTACCAATAAGATAATTAAAGATAATAATGTGAATAAATGTAGTTTTATCAACAGCGGGACGAAGACTGTATTGTTCGATTAAATCAAGACAATCCTTTATGGAAGGACCACCCTCATTTTCATACTTTAACTCTGGTGGAATGCTAAGGGCTTGGCAAAAGTCTTCCTGATGGAGCCGATGATGGTCTGCTGTTCTATCGTACCGCTCAATAAGAAGATAAGGTGTCGTCTCTGCCCATCTGACTTCTGCAGAAGCTACAGGTATGTTCATGCGTTTCGCTAAAACCATACAAAAATATTCATTAAACACACTGTCAAGAACATCCGAAATGGGGGGTTTAATAATATGCGTTGTCGGAGACGTTCCTTTTGTAAGGGCTATCTTATCATTAACAAGAGCAACAGCTAGCTTGTCTTGGGCTCCTGCTAAAGACATGCGTATGTCTTTTTCTCCAGCGAGCAAAGGTCGCCGCGAAAGCATCAATAAAATCTGCTGGAGCTTTTGTTCATCTAATACTTCATAATCTTTTGATTTTGGTGGAGAAGGAATTTGATTTTCAGGATAGAGGGATATAGCTCCAGCACATTCTCCACCCATAATTTCTAAAATGGCAAACGGATTTTTTTCTGAAACCCCTAATAATCGAGCCACGCGATGCCGCGCAAAATCATCCGGTAGCAAATTTGAGAAAAAGGGTCGAGCAATAGCATCTTCATAAACTTTATCCCCTAATGGCATAGAAGTAGAGAGAGGCAATGCCCTGTTATTGGCTAGATAATCGAAATTATAGAAGAAACTTAAGCGACCATTTTCATCTTGGACAAGTTTTCCTGCCAAGGCTTCATCAAAATAAACGGAAAGAGTGCGTGACATCCTGAACCTTATGTCTCCTTTTGTTGGATACAAAGCTCAAGACCAAGCATGGCCAGGATCTGAATCGTTTTTCCCAGGTGGCAACTTTCTTTCCCTGACTCTAAGTCAATAATGAAACGACGCCCTATTCCAGAGACGCTAGCCAATTGTTCTTGTGTTAAACCTTGTGCCTTTCTAACTTCTTTAACAGTTTTTCCTAAGGCTTGCGTTGTCGTCACGTATTTCATTTTATGCTCCTGATCAGGAACATTATATATCGTGGGTGGGATTATTCAAGCACAATGTTCCCGATTGAGCCCTTTTTAAAGACGGAATGATAGAAAATAAGAAAAGATACGGATGGGTAACATTGTAGAGAGAATTAAGTGATCCTGTTGTGATTTTTATGAGGACTAAGAATCTGTCGTCGTGAATTCATCCTTCGACTTCGGCACTACGTGCCTACGCTCAGGACGAACGGAGCGAGAAAATCTACATGTTTTTTTCCCTTGACGAATCTTACAAACTCCGTTTTATTTATTAAAGTATATAAATTACAAGCATAGGAATATTTTTTGGCTTCTATAGTACCATCATTGTTCTCAAAATCCGCACCCTTCAATAAGCGCGGCTAAGCTGCGCATCCTTACTTTTCTCCTGTTTTTTCTTTTTTTAAATCTTTTTTCATCATTAATATGAGAATGTATAATTATGTGTACTGACCCGCTCTTTTGCTTTTTAGGCGTCATTGACTCTTTTTATTGGAGTTACATTGGCTTTACTGTTGTTGTAGCGATTGGAATTTATTTTACAATTCGTTCTAAATTTTATCAACTCAAAGTGTTAGCCCATCCCATACGGACCATTAAGGCTGTTCAGAAGTCTTCTGAAGGAGGAGATGGGATTAGCCCTTTTCGGGTCTATTTTGCCTCAGTTGGGGGTATGGTAGGTCTTGGAAACATTGTTATTGTTATCACCTCGGTATCGATGGGTGGCCCTGGTTCTCTTTTCTGGCTTTGGGTCGCGGCTTTTTTTGGAAGCCTCATTAAATATGCTGAAATCTATCTAGGAATGAAATTTCGCATTGATGATGGCCATGAAGGTCATCATGGTGGACCCATGATTTACTTACAACGAGCTTTCAAACATAAAGTCATCTCTCGTGCTGTCTCAAGCCTTTATTGCTTTTTGTTAGCAATTTATGGTGTTGAAATTTCTCAATTTGTCGTGGTTTCTGATGTTCTCACGGATGCCATTCCTCTTCCTTCCTATCTTATTCTTGGAGGGCTCCTCGCAGTAACAATTTATGGTGGATTTGGAGGGATTCGGCGCCTCGCTAATATTTCAACTGTTCTGATGCCGCCATTTATAGTTGTATACTTGATATTGTGTATTTATATTATTGGATTGCATATTGCAGATCTTCCCTTTATTTTACTTGACGTTGTTCGATCGGCTTTTACTGGTCATGCAGCAGTTGGTGGATTTGCAGGAAGTAGCATGATGATGGCTTTACAATTGGGGACACAACGGGCTGTTTATTCGGGGGATCTAGGAATTGGATATGACTCTATTATTCAAAGTGAATCAAAAGCCCGCGATCCTGGAACTCAAGCGTGCCTTTCGATTTTTGGTGTTGCAACGGATGCTCTTATTTGTACGATGAGCGTTCTTGTGGTTCTTGTAACCGGTCTTTGGAAAATAGAAATTGAAGCCTGCCACGCCGTATCGCACGCCTTTTCGCAGTTTTTCCCTCATACGGATATTTTTATGGCTGTCCTCATTTTTATTGCCGGATATACAACATTGATTGCTTATCTGGCTGTGGGTGAAAAAGCAGCGCGCTGGTTATTCCCAAAATGGGGACATAGAGTTTACTATGCTTATGCTATTCTCGCCTTTATCGCTTTTTCCCAACTGAATCAATGTCATGCGATTACAGTGATGAGTCTTTCAGGAGGGCTTATAATGCTGACAAACCTTACAGGAATTTGGAAATTGCGCTATGAAATTTCTTTTGAAAGCAAGCTCGTCCAACCGAAACCCCGAGGGAAAGTCGGTTCTGAATCATGATAAGATAGCTATGGGCGAGGAGGGGGGAGGGGGGTACGATAGAGAGCTAAAGAGCGAACGATAACATCCCCTAAGTCGTTAAAATCTATAGGTTTCGTGACAAAATCAAAAGCCCCCTTATTCATAGCCGTACGAAAGGTTTTCATATCACTATAAGCTGAGACGATAATGGCTTTGATGGTTGGATTCAATTCTTTGAGCTTATCTAAAAGGGTAAACCCATCCATACCCGGCATATTGAGGTCTAGGACAACGACAGCAATACACGGATCATTTTTAACAAGATCCAAAGCATCTTGCCCATTGGAAGAAAATAACAGCTCAAAAACACCCGCTGATGTTTGTTGTCTAAACTTTTGTTTGGCTAACAGCTCAATGTCTGTTTCATCATCAACAAGGAGGACTTTGTTTAATGGCAAGGGCCACCCGGTTCATAACAAGCTCTTTGACAGCTGGAAATACATGACAACCATTCTGGAGTATTTTTTTTGTCCTCACAATTACCTCGGTGAGCTCCCGGGTTGCCATAACATCTATCGAGCCTACATCTCTCACAAGCATTCGTGCTTGAAAAAGACGGATTTATTGTAACTATAATGTAAATGTTTAAAAGGAAAAATAGTTTAATGAATTTCATTTGTCTCGCCTTTTTACGATTTTCTCTTTTGGCATTCTCTCTGAAATTGTTTTATTTTTTCTTAATTTATATCTCACTACCGGACAATTCTTTTGAGATTTTAAGCAAGGTATTGAAAAACAACATAAAGGTCTTCCTTTTGGCGCGAACAAAAAATCCGGTAATCAATATTACCGGATTTTTTTGGGTATATGGTCCCCTCTTGTTCGGACAGCTGAACAAAAAGAGCTTGAATTTATGTGAGGCAACCCTGCTAACAACAGGGCCATAGCCTACAAATAAAAATACCCCGCCGCGTTGTCATTGCGAGGAGCGCTAGCGACGTCGCAATCCACAAAAATGGTTCCGTTTCAACGGCTTATGGATTGCTACGCTACGCTCGCAATGACGATGGGGGGAGTCCTTTTATTTCTAGGCCATCGCCCTGCTGCTAACAATACCCTCCCCTCTTGCCACCCAGCTTACAAAGTGTTTAGATGACTTTTGAGTGAGAGGATCTCATTTTTTCATTTTGTAATCCCTCTTATTGTTGAGAATGATTACAAAATCTAAAATATTTCTTCCTGCTTTTTGATAAATTTACATTTTAATAAAAATTAGGAGAATTAAATGTTTAAAAAAATATATTATTTGCTTGTTTTATTTTCAATAAGTATTTCGTCAACTTTAGCAATGGATTCACCACTACTTCCTAAACCCGGACAGATGACGGTCAAGCTTAAAAATCAGGTTCCAGGTCTAGAAATGGATAAGTGCGATGACATAACAATCAAAAACAAAGGGGCTACATTTCCTTATGTTCTTCTCAATCCTTCTGACTCAACGACCTATCGTTACGTTACAGATATTAAGGTATTTCTCACGATGTTCGATAAAAACGATAACAGCTCCTCTATGCGTGCATCTCTGCCGGCGGAGCAGGGTGTACTGACATGTGAGTTACCCTTTGAGGATCGAACACAATTAGATTCTATCTCAATGCAGATTCAAGGACGTTCTTTTAAGGCTGGCGTCTTAGAAGAAGACGGTAAGCTTAGATTTATTGGTGATCATATGTTTGTTGGTCTTGGGTCTGCCTGGCATTCTCTTGAGCAAAATGACAAGGGTTGGCTTTATGGAGATTCTTTAGATTCTCTCTATTCATATTTTATGCTGGACTATGCTTTTAAACGACACACTGACGAAGCTTATGCCTTCAAAGCAGTCTTTGGTATCGAGCCCTGGAATTTTCAGTAGCTTTTGAGTAGTTAATTTCCCCAGGGAGTCGTTCCCGCGCAGGCGCTTAAGGGATAATTTGTTGATAATGAACACTAAAAGCAACAACATGATGCCGTCATTGCGAGGAGCGTCAGCGACGTCGCAATCCATTCTTTTGCTCGCTTTTTTATGGATCGCGACGCCCTCTTCGAGGGCTCGCGATGACGCTACCGGAGTTATTTTTATTTCTAGGCCTTAGCCCTGACTGTACTAGGGTCCGCGGCATATTTCCTACGATTTCACTACCCCTTATGTTAAAATGAGGGGTAGTCCTATCTGTTAACGCCTCGCATCTTACTCAACATTTGAAGTACGGAAGGAATTTCACCCAATAAATCTTCTGCAATGAGGCCAAGTCCTTTGTGATTTGCCATTTCGCCATGCATCCATACGGCAGCTGCCGCCGCTTGAAAGGGAGGAAGCCCTTGCGCCAAAAGGCTGGCCATCAAACCAGCAAGCACGTCCCCTGTTCCTGCGGTCGCGAGAGTTGTCGGGGCATTTGCATTAATAACAAGGTCACCTTGGGGAGAGGCGATGACCGTATCGTATCCCTTAAGCACAATAATAGCTCCCGCCTCTGCTGCCGCTTTAAGCGCTTTTTCTGTTTTATTTTTTAAGAAGGCAAGATGGGGAAAAAGACGAAGGAACTCGCCTTCATGAGGTGTTAAAATAACATTTTCATGGAGATGGCTCGTCAATTCTGAGGTTTTTCCCTCAAAGCTTGAAAGAGCTCCCCCATCCAACACACAGGGTTTTTTTGTTAAGAGAATGGTAATCGCTTGTTCCCGGGTTGAGTCATGAGGATAGGTGCCCGTTCCCCACAAAACGGCTCTGAAGTGGGTATCTTCCGTCCATTTTAAAAAATCCTCGGCTGACGTCACAGGTGTGATGATTTCTCCCCAAGCGGTTGTTGCGAATAAAGCATACTCCTCTCGTTTACACATAACACGTACAAGCCCCGCCCCTGCACGCCGAGCGGCCAGAGAAGCGAGCCTTATAGCACCTGGCATACATCCCGTTGCAACAATCAGGCAAGGGCTTCTATCGTACTTGTGATCATGTGGTTGGGGGTCGTTTAAAGAATCATTCCACAAAGAGGGACTATTTAAATAGTTGGTTATGGGGGGGAGCAAGTGATTGGGGAGGCCAAGATCTTTTACAAATAGTTCTCCCCTATACTCACGCCCTGGGAGAAGGTAGTGACCCGTTCGGGCTCGGAAAAAAGTCACCGTATAGGTCGCGTGAATCCACTCTGCAGAACAAGCCCCTGAATTAGTCTCAATTCCTGTTGGAATATCAATGGAAACAACAGGTTTTGAGGCTGCATTAATTATGCTGATGAGTTTCAGAACGTCTTCCTCTAAAGGTCGAGAAAGACCTGTGCCAAAAAGAGCATCTACAATAAGATCTGCCTGACTTAAGAGTGTTTCAATCTCTTCAAAAGCGGGCAGATTGCTCAAGCTAACAACTTCAACAGGCCACCCTTTTTCTTGTAAAAGACGGGCAACAATTTTGCCATCTCCCCCATTTTTTCCAAGACCACAAAAAATAAGAACGGAAGAAGACGAAAATTTTTCAAGAATAACTTCAACGACCCCCTTCCCTGCTCGCTCCATAAGGTCGTGTTCCGAAATACCTGCGGCGGTTGCCGACAGTTCTGTTTCTTTTACTCCTTCTGCTGTTAAAAGCTCGTTTTGCATCGTTTCTTCCTGACCTATACCAACTTATACCATTTTGAGATCAAAGAGTGTATAAAATTTTCCACCACCTCGGTTGTCATATATGGATTTATTTCATTACACCGTTCGGTCCTTCGACTTCGCTGCTCCGCAGCTACGCTCAGGATGAACGGAGAGAGGAGATATCTCTTTGAGATTATTCAGTCCCCCCTCCGTTTGTCCTGAGCGTAGCTGCGGAGCAGCGAAGTCGCAGGACCGAACGACACTGAACCCCAAAATTAAAGATTGTCAGAGTACTACTGATGACTGAACCCTGGCAGGGAGAGGTCGCCTCCTCGCGAAGGCGGGGAAGGGGCGGGTGAGGGGTAAAAAAATTTTCTTAATTTTTCATTATTGGTGGAAAAGTATGTAATGAACTTAGCTGATAGCCACCCTAAGGTCGTCATCACGAGGAGCGGAGCGACGTCGTGATCCATTTTACAACTGCGAAGCAGTTTTCGCAAATCTACCCATGTAATTATTGCTTCGCAACAAAAATGGATTGCGACGTCGCTGCGCTCCTCGCAATGACGGCTATATTGTTGCTTTTAGTGTTCATTATCAACAAGTTATCCCTTAAGTTGACGCCTATGCGCGAAGGCGGGGAGGCAACGCCCCCGAAACTTGAAAGGCGAAGAGTATAAGCCTTGAAAAAAGATAGTTATGTAGGTAACGTAAGCATAGCCATGGTTCTCCTTATCTAGTTAAGGGTTATCGTGGTTAGTCGCATGTAGGTCTGCTTTACCTATGTGCGACGTTAGGGGGAGTATACCATGCGTGTGCTTGACGTCAAATATTTTTTGATGGCGAAGTAACGGGTGAGGCAGGGCGATTTGATACAAGTAAAAACAACTCCGGTGTTGTCATCGCGAGCCCTCGAAGAGGGCGTCGCGATCCATAAAAAAGCGAGCAAAAGAGTGGATCACGACGTCGCTCCGCTCCTCTGAATGAACTTAAATTGTTAACCTATTGATATAACACAATAGTCGTCATTGCGAGGAGCCGCAGGCGACGTGGCAATCCATTTTTGTTGCGGAGTAACAATTACATGTGTAGATTTGGGAAAACTGCTTCGTAGTGTAAAATGGATCACGACGTCGCTCCGCTCCTCGTGATGACGGCTGGGGGTGGCTACCAGCTAAGTTCATTACGCACTTTTCCACCCCAAGTACGGGGGTGTTCGTAATGATGGCTTATGGATAAAGGATTTCCTATGGATACAATGGGACAATTAACAACTCAGACAGTGAAAGAGATTGAGCAGGCGGTGACTCTTGCGGCTTTAGAAGACGTACGCGTCAGTGTATTAGGCAAAAAGGGGCACCTTACGCTTTTGATGAAGGAGTTGGGTCAAAAATCCCCTGAAGAGCGTAAAACATTGGGGGCAGAGCTCAATGCGTTGAAAGATGCTCTCACTCAAGCCTTGGATCAACGGAAATCTCAGTTAGAAGATGAGGCGCTGAATGCTCGGCTGGCTTCTGAAACCTTGGATGTGTCCTTGCCGCCTCGGACCTTACCGAAAGGTAAGATTCATCCCCTGAGCCAGGTATTAGATCAAGTCATTCACATTTTTGGTCAAATGGGCTTTGTGGTTGCTGAAGGCCCTGATATTGAAGAAGACTTTTACAATTTCACAGCCCTCAATATTCCCCTTGAACACCCGGCACGCCAAGAGCAGGATACGTTTTACCTACCTCCACCCACAGTAGATCAGCAACCTCTTGTCTTAAGGACCCATACTTCGCCTGTGCAGATTCGTACCATGCTCAAACAAAAGCCACCCCTGCGCATTATTGCACCAGGGCGTACTTACAGATCCGATTATGATGCCACGCACACACCAATGTTTCATCAAATTGAAGGATTGGTTGTGGATACAAAGACTCATATGGGCCATTTAAAGGGCTGTTTAGAAGAATTCTGCCGCCTCTTTTTTGAGGATCCTACTTTAAAATTACGTTTTCGTCCTGGCTATTTCCCCTTTACGGAACCATCGGCAGAGGTAGATATTCAGTGGAAGAATGGCGAATGGCTTGAAATCCTCGGATGTGGCATGGTCCACCCTAATGTACTCCGTAATTGTGATATTGATCCAGGTGAATATCAGGGGTTTGCCTTTGGTATGGGGATTGAGCGTATCACCATGCTAAAATATGGTATCGAAGATTTGCGTCTTTTTTTTGAATCAGATTTAAGATGGCTCAACCATTATGGGTTTGAGCCTGAGACACGGGAGTAGAGCATGCGGTTTACATTATCTTGGCTTAAAGAGCACCTTGAGACCGATGCAACAGTGGAAGCTATTACGGAAAAGCTCACAGCCCTTGGTCTGGTGGTGGACAAAGTTGAAAATAGGGCAGAAGAGTTGGCCCCCTTTACGATCTGTAAGGTTATGAGTACGGAAAAGCACCCATCTGCGGACCGTCTTCAAGTATGCCGTGTCAATACGGGCACAGAAACGCTGCAAATCGTCTGTGGTGCCCCTAATGCACGAGCAGGTCTCAAGACTGTCCTTGCCTATCCTGGTGTTGTGATTCCTTCTACCAAGCAAGTGCTTAAAGTCGGAAAAGTGCGCGACGTGGAAAGCTTTGGTATGATGTGCTCAGCTCATGAGCTTTTGCTCGGTGAAGATGGGGACGGCATCCTTGAGCTCGACGTCCACGCCCCTGTGGGGGAAGCCTATGCCAAGTGGGCAGGGATTGATGAGATTCTAATTGATATTGAAATTACGCCTAATCGAGGGGATTGCCTGGGTGTGTATGGTATTGCGAGGGATTTGAGTGCAACGGGTTTGGGGTCGCTTAGGCCTTTAAAAGAGCACAAAGTAAAGGGTTCCTCCCCTTGCCCTATTGATGTAAAAATCAAAAACCAGGCCTGTCCTCATTTTACGGGCAGGGTCATTCGGGGGTTAAAGAATGGCCCTAGCCCTGATTGGCTACAGAAAAAGCTTCAATCGATTGGACTGCGCCCTATTTCAGCCCTTGTGGATATTACGAACTATTTTACATATGATCGAGCTCGCCCCTTGCATGTTTTTGATGCATCCAAAATTCAAGGAAATCTTCAAGTCCGCCTTTCTAAGGCAGGCGAAAATTTTAAAGCTTTGGATGGGAAGATGTATACCCTTTCAGAGGGCCTAACCGTGATTGAGGATGAATCAGGGATTCTTTCCTTATTCGCTGTAATAGGGGGCGAAAGCACAGGATGCGATGACACAACCCACACGGTCTTTTTGGAATCCGCCTTTTCTGACCCTGTTTCCGTTACCATGGCTGGCCGGAGTACAGGCATTATGAGTGATTCTCGCTATCGCTTTGAACGTGGCGTGGATCCTGCGTCAACCTTGTCCGGACTTGAGGCTGCAACCCAGATGATTTTAGATCTATGTGGAGGGGAAGCGAGTGAGGTCGTAGAAGCAGGTCATGCTCCAAACTTAACAAAACACCTTTCCTTCAACCTTGCCCGTATTGAAAGCTTAGGAGGAACGATTGTTCCCCCTGAAAAAGTAAAAAGTATTTTGACAAAATTAGGCTTTGAAGTAAAAGAGCAGGGAAAACACTTGAGCGTGCGCACCCCTTCTTGGCGCTTTGGTATCGAGCATGAGGCTGACCTTGTGGAAGAAATTCTGAGAGTCGAAGGTTATGATAAGATTCCCGCCGTTTCTTATGGGGAAAGGCCTCAGCAAAAGCCATTAGGACTTCAACAGACAAGGCGTTTTATGGCTCGCGACCTGCTGGCAAACCGAGGTTTAATGGAAGTTGTGACCTGGTCCTTTATGGCTCAAAAAGAGGCTGAACCCTTTGGAGGAATTGCCGAAAATCTTACTTTGCTTAATCCGATCAGCCAAGATTTAGATGGCATGCGGCCTACCCTTCTCTCGAATTTATTAAAAGCAGTACGTTACAATCAGAACCGAGGCGTTGAATCGGTGGCGCTTTTTGAAATTGGCCCCCAATATTCTGATCCAACCCCCCAAGGGCAGCATATGATGGCAACAGGGATAAGGGCAGGAAGCTTTCAAATCGGCAATTGGCGCGAAAAAAAACGTCTCGTTGATCTTTATGATGCTAAGGGGGATGCGTTCGCGTTGATGGAGATGGCCAATCTTTCCCCTCAATGGGAGTCTAAAGCCCCTGAATGGTACCATCCCGGTCGGTCAGCCACCCTAAAATTAGGTCCCCAAGCATTAGGTTATTTTGGAGAAATTCATCCCCGTATTCTTAAGCTCTTTGATCTTAAAGGCCCTGTAGTTGGTTTTGAAATTTTCTTGGATCGTCTACCTTTGCCTAAGCGTAAAGTGACGGCTAAGCCTTTATTGACTCTCTCTCCTTTTCAAGCGGTTGAGCGAGACTTTGCCTTTGTGGTAGGTCGCGATGTGCCTGCCGATACGCTTATTAAGGCCGCAAAGAAAGCGGATCCGTCTCTTATTGAAGACTGCACGCTCTTTGATGTGTTTGAGTTGGATGACGGTCAAAAATCCTTGGGAATTCGTGTACGTCTTCAACCCAAAGATCACACGCTTAAGGACGAGGAAATTCAGGTTCTCTCAGAAAAAATTATTTCATCCATTGTTCAAAGTACAGGCGGAGCATTACGTCAATGATGGATAATTTACTATATGGGAGTAGAGAAGAACCAAAACCCCTCACCCGCCCTTTGGGCGACCTCTCCCACAAGGGGAGAGGTATTCCTTCGTTTATCACAGTAAGAATTACCTCTCCCCTTGTGGGAGAGGTCGCCCAAAGGGCGGGTGAGGGGTATTCCCCCCCTTTTTCACTTTTCAACTTATGGGCATTGAAATGACAGACCTAAATCACATTCGAAATTTTGCCATTATTGCCCATATTGACCACGGAAAGTCGACGCTCGCAGATCGACTCATCCAGTTGTGTGGGGGATTAACGGATCGAGAGCTCAAAGAACAAGTTCTTGATACGATGGATATTGAGCGGGAACGGGGCATTACGATCAAAGCCCAGACCGTACGCTTGATGTATAAAGCAAAAAACGGTGAAACCTATCAACTCAATTTAATGGATACACCAGGACACGTGGATTTTGCCTATGAAGTGAGCCGTTCTCTCTCTGCTTGTGAGGGGTCCCTTCTCGTTGTGGATGCCAGCCAAGGAGTTGAAGCCCAAACCCTCGCAAATGTCTACCAAGCCATTGATAATAATCATGAAATTATCCCTGTTCTTAATAAGGTGGACTTGCCCGCAGCGGATGTGGATCGGGTCAAAGAGCAGATTGAAGACGTCATTGGGCTTGATACGAGTGATGCCCTCATGGTGTCTGCAAAAACAGGTCTTGGGGTTCCGGATGTTTTGGAGGCCTTGGTTCACCGACTTCCTGCCCCTAAAGGCGATCAATCGGCCCCTCTCAAAGCTCTCTTGGTGGATAGTTGGTATGATCCCTATCTGGGCGTTATCATTCTTTTGCGTATCATAGACGGGGTTTTAAAAACGGGTATGAAAATCAAGATGATGGCTAAGGGCTCGGTTTATCCTGTAGAGCAAGTCGGCGTTTTTACACCGAAGCGAGAAACGCTGCCTGCCCTTTATCCGGGAGAAGTTGGTTTTTTCACAGCGGGAATAAAGGCCGTGAGTGATTGCAATGTGGGTGATACAATTACGGAAGAAAAACGCCCCGCTCTTAACCCTTTGCCTGGTTTTAAACCCAGTGTTCCGGTTGTTTTTTGTGGCCTTTTCCCCGTAGATGCTGCTGATTTTGAACATTTAAGGGAAAGCCTTGGGAAATTACGCCTGAATGATGCGAGCTTTATGTTTGAGCCTGAGAGTTCTGCAGCCCTTGGCTTTGGTTTTCGATGTGGATTTTTAGGTCTTTTACACCTGGAAATTATTCAAGAACGGCTTGAGCGCGAGTTCAACCTGGATTTAATTACAACAGCCCCCAGCGTCGTCTATAAACTGTATATGACAGGTGGCCAGGTTATGGAACTTCATAACCCGGCTGATATGCCCGATGCTGTCCGTATTAATCGAATGGAAGAGCCTTGGATTAAGGCTACTATCCTTGTGCCTGATACCTACTTAGGCTCTATTCTGACCCTTTGTACAGAACGCCGCGGTATTCAGTTGGATCTAACCTATGTGGGCAATAGGGCTATGGTTGTTTACCGTCTTCCTCTGAACGAGGTTGTCTTTGACTTTTATGATCGTTTGAAGTCTATTAGTCGTGGGTATGCCAGCTTTGACTATCAGATGGATGGGTACGAGGAAGGCCAGCTCGTTAAGCTTTCAATCCTTGTAAATGCAGAGCCGGTGGATGCCTTGTCTACGATTGTCCACAGGTCCCATGCTGAATCACGCGGACGCGCCCTTTGCGCAAGACTGAAGGAACTTATCCCTCGCCAGCTTTTTAAAATTGCCATACAAGCGGCTATTGGAGGGAAAGTGATTGGTCGTGAAACCATTTCTGCTTTACGTAAAGACGTTACGGCAAAATGTTATGGGGGAGACATCACCCGCAAACGGAAGCTGCTTGAAAAGCAAAAAGCGGGCAAGAAACGCATGCGTCAGGTCGGAAACGTCGAAATTCCTCAATCTGCTTTTCTTGCAGCTCTGAAGATGGGGGAGGATTAAGAATCTGTATTCATGAAAGCAAATAATCTCTAACAAATGGTTCAAACTCAAAGGTTCTAGGTTTTCATGAATACAGGTTCTAACACAGCGATCAGTGTTCAGTAATCCGATACCCCTCACCCGCCCTTTGGGCGACCTCTCCCACAAGGGGAGAGGTATTCCTTACTCTATCAAACGAAGGATCACCTCTCCCGCGTGACGGGAGAGGTCGCCCAAAGGGCGGGTGAGGGGGGAGAGGAGATATTTCGTTGAGATTATTCAGCTTATCTCTCTCCGCTCCGTTTGTCCTGAGCGTAGCTGCGGAGCAGCGAAGTCGAAGGACCGAACGACACCAATCCCCAAAATTAAAAAATGACTAAGCATTAGCCCAAAATTTGGGTTCATTACTCCTTCGGACAGCCAGCATTTCGACCCGTTTTTGGATACCCTGGATTAGCTGCAGAATTTGCATAGAAAGTACATCCTGCAGCGTTAAGTTTACAATGATATCCTTTTCCATTGCCTCCTTCTTTGGCCTCAGGAACAAAGTGCGTGTTACACGTATTGATTCCTGGCCGAACTAAGGATAGCTGATTACCCCCTTCACCTTCATAATTGTAATGACATACAGCAGAATCGGGAACGTCTGGATAATAGATCCAGGCATTAAGAAACTTATAGGGTTTATACCCACTTTCCTTATCCTTTTTATTTTTTGCATGTAGCTTTGTTAGGTAGCTAGAGTTAATTGTCCAGCCATCGCCAAGAGTGCCTTCCCCATTCCATTGCTCGGGAATGGATGGGCATTGGGTATTGGCATACACAGCGCTTGCACACAGCATTGTGGAACACACTGCAATTAAATAGAGTTTATATTTCATGAAATACCTCCTTTTTTTATTAACCTCAGTTCGGGATTAGAACATCCGACGGGCGTCATCCCGGGATGACGACCGCGTGTTGTTTTTAAACAAAAAAAGTATATTCTAATCCCGAATTCAAGTTGTTAACGATATAATACAGCAATGGTATAAAAAAGTCTTTACTTTTTTTCAGCCCCCTCTTTTCCTCATCCATTTTTCGATAAGAACAGAGCGGAAAGCTTGCTATCCTTTAGCTTACTCCCACGAGAAGACCCAAACTCAAAAGCATAGGCATCCTTGAGACATGACCCAAAAATACCTGCAATTGTAGAAATAATACCAACCGCTTCGCCGGGTAAGCTACTTCGATAAAGGGTAATGGTTAACAAACAGAAAATGAGCCCAAAGGCTGCGGCAAGAACCATAATGTCCGCTCGCAAATTACTACGCCCCGCGTTCGCCAACGCGATATCTCGCACGCGTGCATTGTCTCGATCCTTATAGGCAGCCAATTCCAGTTCATGATCCATTTGGGCAAGGGCACGCTGAAACTTGGCCAGAAGTTTGGGATCCCCTTTCAGGGATCCCAACATTTTCAGAGGCTCTTTTTCGCCCGTAATCGCTTGAGCAAGATCTACGGCCCGATGGGCAACTTTCTCACCCTGCTCTCCCCCAATCCATCGAGCAATGACAGGAGAGAGTTCAGCAAGAGCATAGGCGAAGGGAAAAACAGAAAAACTCATCCTAGTTCTCTCCCTCTAACTTATAAAAAATATGCCCTCCCAAGCGTAGCTTGATCTTTCCAACCCTCGCCCAATAGGGTGTGCAAGAGGATGCGTGATAATGATCGCTCCCCCGGGTTAAATCAGGCCAGAGGCCCTTGACGACTTTTCGCACAATAATCAAACAGATATTAAAGAGCGGATCAGTTTCAAGCTCTTGCTGTTGAATCAGTATCCGATTAGGATCTCTCTGGTTCCAGCAGGAAAATTGGCGCGGTTTTAAACAAATATCTGTAATAGTCTTACCATATTTTCCGCCTTTCTTGAAACGGTTCATAATCACATTAGCCACCGCAATCAGGGCGGCAGGACCGTAAAGTCTGTACTCCCCGCGGGCCTCTCCATAAAGAGTGCGTGCAAAAATAGTCATATCATGCTCTGTCATAGGTTTTCTCCTTTTATAAGACGTTGCCATTTGTTTCCGTTAAAAAAAATAAGTGTAGACCCTTCCTCTTCCAGCAGAACGGCCAGTTTTCCCATGATCTCTGCCCCGGGTAATGAGGCTTTTTCATAGAGAGGCAGAGAGGGAGGTGGGGGGTGGGGAAAGTTGAAAGCCAGTTTCCAGAAAGAAGCATCTTGAGCCCAGGTCGTGCTCATATGCTCTTGGGTACAACAATAGAGACGGGTTTCAATCGTTACCATATCGTGTTTTTTGTAAGGCGTTTGAGCTGCCCACTCCCCACAAGGATTTAAAGTGGCTTTCGGTAGGGTAAAGGTTCCAAAATCCGCTCCAAAAGTTCCTGTAAAGCTTATTTGATCCCCTTCAAGATGAACTTTCCCGAGTCCCTCCCCTACTTCTGGATTGTCTGTGAGAGCGTTGAGGCGAGACTCTAATTCCCTAAAATTTTCATCAATTTCTTCAGTTGTAAGAGGGGATCCCTTTTGCTGACGATAGGTAATAGGCATGTTATGTTCCTTTTTATATTAGACCTCTTTCGAAACTGAATTTGACCCACACTCGGTGTCATCCTGAATTTATTTCAGGATCTCTTTTAGATGCTGAAACAAGTGTCAATACTGTTCATTTAAGAAAACATAGCAATGATTATCTCCCTTTATTGTCATCCCCTGCTGTGGCGGGGATCCAACCTAACCATCTGGAATTAATCAATTTTCCTATGGATTCCCGCCTTCGCGGGAATGACACTTTTAATTTAACAGAATAATAAATTAACTAAAATGAACAGTATTGGAAACAAGTGTAGCATGACAGTTTGGGGCGATTAGGTTCAGTTTCGAAAGAGGTCAATTGTTGAAAAAAAGGCATTCTTCCCATGGGAAAGGTAACTCCCCAGATATCCCTCACCCGCCCTACGGGCGACCTCTCCCACAAGGGGAGAGGTATCCTTACAGCTGAACATTTCTGTATATTTTTCAAATGAATAGAGAGAAGAAAATGCGGTATGAATTCACCTCTCCCCTTGTGGGAGAGGTCGCCCGTAGGGCGGGTGAGGGGTAAAAATAATTTTTCTTTGTTTTTATTGAGAAATTCTTCACGCGCAGGCCTATAGTACCTGGGGAGTTGCTCGGCTTAAATTCTGCCGTCCACTTATTACTCATCAAACAAACCAAGCTGTTTTTTTGCTTCTTCCAAAGTAATATTTGGTCCTTTTTCCTCAAGACGAGCAAGTGCTAATAAGTAATCTTCCTGTTCATCTAGAAATTTCTCGAGAGCATGCTCAACATAATAACTTTTAGAACGCTTAGTCTTGTTAGAAAGCTCAGAAAGCCTATGCTCTACACGCTCAGATAATCTTACAGACAACATGATAAATCTCCTTTTACTATATGTGTTAAATATAGCACATGTATGACAAGTGCGTCAAGTACTTTTCGCCCTAAAATAAACATTCACTAAATTCGGCAATCCAGGAATTGGTTCACATAGAAACGATGAAAAGGACGTGATACCTAATTCAGAAGTAACAGAAAGATGGGCATATCCAGAGGCCAAAGCACCAGGAAGGCTTAAATATTCCTCTTCCAACAAAGTTGGTATAAATTGAACCTGATAATTAAAGGCCTGTCCTCCATGAGGTGGGGAGGTATGCTGCTCCTGCAAAGTCGTGGAATTAACCAATCGTACCCGCGTTTGTCTATGGGTTGAGGTGATGGTATAGTAAACCTGCTGGATATCTTCAAGGGCAATGCCTGGCTTGTAATAGCCGCCGTATCCTCTCAAAAACTGGGTATCCAAAGCACCGGGTGGGGATCTCAAGACTTGTCCTGAGGACAGGCTTGTCATGCGTTCTTGATAGTTCCCAACCTCGCAATTGAATGGTTTAAGGTATAAAGGGTTTTTCAAAATCATTTCCCCAAAGGGCAACCTATTCCCATAAAAGATAAAAGTTTCTCCAGCATACACGCCCCGCCCAATCCCTGCGTAATCAAGGGCTATGCCTTTCCAGCCAGAGGACTCACTCTCCCACCCATAACCATAGGCCACTGACTCGTCCTCATAAAGAGGAGCGTTTTCCAACACTTCTCCCTCGGCAATGAGTTGAACATGAATAGCTTTATTTTGCAGGGGGATTGGCCTCAGAGAACATCTTAACACCAGAGTTTCCGCAATGATTTTTGACTCTTCCTGCAAGATGCAATCGGAAGGATGGGAAATATCTAAAACGCCCTCTTCCTCATTTAACTCGGGCGTAGCGGGTTCATAACCATCATCCAGTGACGTAAAGGGTAAGATTGGCATGGGAGTTTTTCCTTTTTTTCTTACAGTTGTTTGTTTGGTTAAGGTATATTTGTTTTGGGAAAGCGGTGATCACAATTGGTAAAAAAGCAAGGACAAATAACCATGTGTATTATAATAAAAAGTTTTAAAGAGTATTTAATGCAGGGGCCTTCTTTTGAAGATCTGGATCTCACACGTGATGAGAGCCCAGGTCGAGATATTGATTTAACCTGGATGTTTGAATAAGAGGGAGGCGCACACGGATAGAATTAACGTTCCAAGTCACAATCGTTCTCATATACTCTTCGCCTTTCAATTTTCGGGTGCGTTAACCTTCGGGTCTCGCCCTCTGTCACGTAATTTATTACGCTCATCGGGCTCGCCACTCGGTTGCCTCCCCGAATTCTTGAAATCCTTTGAGTATAGTCTAGGCATACCAACTTAAAAAAAAACGTCAAGTGTAAAATTTTTAATTAAATATTAAAGAAAATGTGTTTACATAGTACTATGTGCAACTATTTTATTATTAATGGAGTCAGATATGAATATTCAAATTATGAAAGTCTATAATGAAAGCTTTCAAAATGTTCGTTCCCATAAGTTGGAATGGATGAGAGTGGCTTTCGGACCGGTTCTTATTTGGGCCATAGGTGCGTTGATCTTAGGGATGGCTTATGTGTCAGGTGGACATTCCTTTCAGATAGATAAGGCATTTATGGGAGCAGAGGTCTATACGGGGGCCACGAATCAGGGCTCAGCTTTCCTTGCCATTGCCCATGGTATCTATATGATAACTTATTTCATTGCCATTATTAGTCTTTATATCAATGGATATCGCTACGCTCTTCTTCAGGAAGGAGGAGATCAGTGGCTAACCCTACAGCTGAACATGCGTTTTGTAAAATTCTGTCTTTATTCACTACTTATTGGTATTCTTGGAGGAATATATATAGCAATTGCGGCAGGTATTATTATAGGAGCCCACGCTCTTATTGCAAATACGGGGGTGAATGTGATTCTAGGAATCCTTTTTTTCCTGTTTGCATTCTATCTTATGTTTCGCATTGTTTTATATCCTGTTTTGATTTCTATCGATCAAGCTGAGCCCATTAGAACAAGCTGGGGCCTTATGAAAGGTAATGTCTTAAGATTTATTGGTCTTTCATTATTGATAATGTTTACGATTTTTCTTATCGGTATTATCGGTGTCGTTGTTTTGATGGTGATAGGTGGGATTTTCTCTTTAGTAGGCCCTATCTTCACAGGACTTATCGTGATTCTGGGCTTGATATTTGCCGTTTTTATGACGTTGCTCGCCTGGGCGGTTAATTCAAAAATGATGGGGCTTATTTATCAAGAACTGTCAGCAAAAAAATAACATCAAGTTGAAAAAAGACCTCTCACCCGCAGCGTTACTGCGGGTGAGGGGTAACTCTACTTAACCCCTAAAAGCTCAACATCAAAAACAAGTGTGGCATTAGGTGGAATGGTACCAGGCATGCCACGAGCTCCATAGGCAAGCTCAGCCGGTATTGTTAGCTTGCGCTTTCCGCCCACTTTCATCGTTGCAACCCCTTCATCCCAGCCTGGAATGACTTGTCCCTCCCCAAGGGTAAAACTGAAAGGTTCACGCCGATCAAGGGAACTATCAAACTTTTGATCATTTTGTTGTAGCCATCCCGTATAATGGACCGTGACGGTTTGTCCTTTTTTAGGCGAAGCCCCCTCTCCAACTTTCGTATCTGTATAAGAAAGACCTGATGGGGTTGTAACAGCTTTTTTATGTTTTCCACAATCACAAGCAGCAGAAGCAAGTGTAGGGGTTATCAGAGCCAAAAATCCTGCCATAAGTACTGATTTCATGAGACGTATTTCCTCTTTTGTTGTTGATAAGCTAGTTTAAATTCTTCCATGGCTTTCACCAATTCGCGCTGAATCCCGGGCTCGGAGGTCGAATGTCCTCCATCAGGGATGATACGATAATCGGCTTCAGGCCATTTCTGAACCAGATCATCCGCTGAGATGATAGGGCAGACCACATCGTATCGTCCATGCACAATAACGGCCGGAATATGACGAATACGATCAATTTTGTTTAAGAGATCATTCTTTGGTAAGAAAATATCATGAAGAAAATAATGGGCTTCTATGCGGGCAAGGCCCAACGCCATCTCATCATAAGCAGCAAGAACATCTGCATTGGGGAGTAAGGTTGCCATAGCCCCTTCATAGGAACTCCAAACCTTGGCGGCTGCCATACGTACTTCCAAATTTGGGTCAGTAAGACGTGTGTAATAGGCTTGAAGAATGGCCCACCCATCTGTTCTTTCCTCGGGCATGAGGGGGGCTATGAGCTTGCGAAATTCTTCTGGAAAAAGGGTTTGAGCACCCCATAAGAACCATTCGATTTCCGATCTACGGCACAGAAAGATACCCCTTAAAATTAAACCTAGACAAGGTTTGGAGTGAGCTTCGGCATAAGCAATTCCAAGAGTGGTTCCCCAGGATCCTCCAAAAACATACCATTTTTCTATACCCAAATGGGTCCTTAGTTTTTCTATATCCTCAATTAAATGGGGGGTGGTGTTATCCTTTAAATCTCCATAGGGAAGGGATCTACCCGCTCCTCGTTGATCATACAAAATAATGCGATAATGAGAGGGATCAAAGAAACGGCGGTTCGAAGGTGAGGATCCCGCACCAGGTCCCCCATGGATGACAAGCACAGGCACACCCTCTGGATTTCCCGATTCTTCCCAATACATTTGATGGTACCCGTCCAAATTTAAGTACCCTGTCGTGTAGGGCTCTATCTTTGGATAGAGCTCATTTCTCGGTTGAAGGTTCATAAAAGTTGGTTTCTTTCAAAAGATATGTAAAATTAAATCTTGTTTACTCTTCACGTTCGCCAGGGTCAAGCTTAAGTTTTGCTTCAAGTTCTTTTATCAGATGGGTTATGTCTTCATCCGAAAGGTGCTCTAGGGATAGTTTGTTTTTCTTAAGCATTGGATTTTTAAGGGCAAAAAAACCAAGCTGACGTCCTAATAGTTCTTTTGCTTTGAGGGCTACCGAAAAATTTTCTTTTCCCAAAGCCATAAGATAAATCTTTTCAAGATCTTTTAGGATGTCTGACGATAAGCGGGAATCACTAGCCATTCACTTTTCTCCGTTGTTACACTTCAGTGTCTCAAAAAAGAGGGGGAGAGGCAAATTTTTCGATCGTTTTAATTGGCCATTTTTCACTTTAATCAATCAAATTAAGTTAAATATAAAAGAAAATTTTTCTAAAATTTTCTCTTGACGAATTGGGTAAATTTATGAATCATAAGCGTAGCTTGTAAGTGCAGACACCACTTACAAGCTACTAAACACGATAACCCTAACTCGGAGGATTGATCATGTCTGATCAGACCATAGACCAACTGCGTGCTTCTTTGAAGCACTTAAATGAGCGCCTCGAAAAACTGGCTCGCGCTATTCATGAGCTAGAAATGATAGCTTATCGTTATCATCGCTTGTCTTATGAGATTAATCAAATTGATGTCGCAGCGTTTGCCGTAAGACAAGAGTTTGAGCAAATGAGAGAATTTTGCAAACGGATTAATCTTGCTATAGTGTTTTGAATATGCGGCTACGCCCAGTTTCGAAAGAGATCCATTACAGAATTGACTTGACATGTAATGACATTGTTGTTACATTGTGGAATAAAGAGGATTCATGCTATGCAAACTGAAACGATTCGATCATCCTATCTCAATATCCGCATTTCTGAGCTTTCTAAGAACCTTCTCCGAAGAGCCGCTGAACTTGAGGGGGATAGCCTCAGTCATTTTGTCGTATCACGTGCGTTAGAAGGAGCCTATAAGCTCTTATCCGAGCCTCAAACGGTGTCTCTCAGCCCTACGGAACAAATGCAGTTTTTACGGCTTCTTGAAAACCCTGCTCCCATGAATGCAAAACTTTCAAAAGCAGTAAAGAGGTACAAAGAAGTTCAAGAAAATGGCTCTGACGTTTGAGCCGCTGAAAGCGGATTTCAACCGGGTTGATTTTGATTGTGGGGAAGAAGCCCTTAATCACTATTTACAACATTTTGCTCAGCAAGACATGCGTCGTGCGTTGGCACAGACCTTTGTTGTAAGCCAGAACGAAGGTTATGAAATACTGGGCTATTATACGCTCTGCTCAGGATCTGTTGATGTTAAAGACTTACCCGCGAATATTCTAAAAAAACTCCCTAAATATCCTACCCCTGTTGCCCGCCTCGCTCGTCTAGCTGTTGACAAAAAACAACAATCTAAAGGTTATGGCGAACTTCTGCTCATAGATGCTTTATCTCGCGCCTCTTTTGCAGGAGAGAGCATAGGGATTTACGGTATGGTGATTGACGCTAAACATGAAAAAGCGAAACAATTTTATCAACAATATGGATTCCAATCTATTTCACTGACGCCTCTTCTGCTTTTTGCCTCTCTGGAAGAACTTCGGAAACAATTTTTTTCTTAAGCTTAGGTTTCATCCACATTTGTCATCCCCGCGAAGGCGGGGATCCATTAATAGCTTGAAAAATAAATATTTTTGTTTTTTGTGCGCTTTTTGAAGGAGCTCTTCTAAAACAGTTTGTTTTTGTAGATTTTTGTTGGATCCCCGCCTTCGCGGGGATGACAACCGAGAGAGAATAAAGCGACTTTTATCAAATGTGGATGGAACCTAGCTTATTTATAACAAGGTAACAAAATGTCCTTAAGGGGCTGGTTAAGAAATTGGTTTGTTGCGAGAATAGAATTTGTTCCGAAAGAGTCATTCCCATCATTCAGATCGCAAACATAACCCCCGGCCTCTTGCACAAGTACAATGCCCGCTGCTATATCCCAAGAGCTAATACCCAATTCCCAATACCCTTCATAGCGTCCTGCCGCGACGTAAGCCATATCAAGGGCAGCAGCTCCCATTCGCCGCACGCCAGCGACAAGGGGCATCACTTGCTCTAAAGAGCCCTGAAATTTGGTTTGATTCTCTTTGGTATGGGAGGCAAAGGGAATACCTGTCCCCAGAAGCGCATCAGTAAGCTGTTGACGCGCAGAAACGCGTAACCGCCGTTCATTCAAAAATGCCCCCCCTCCTTTTTCTGCATAAAAAAGCTCATCTTTAATAGGATCATAAATAACCCCAGCAATCATTTCTGTTCCCTTTTGTAAGCCGATGGAAATAGCAAAATGAGGGACGGCATGAAGAAAATTTGTTGTGCCATCAAGGGGATCAACGTACCAAGTATAGTCTTCTTCACCAGGAATTTCACCACTCTCTTCCATAACAAAACCATAGGTTGGACGGGCTTTTTTAAGGTCCTTGTAAATACTATTTTCTGCCTTTTTATCCGCTGTGGAGACAAAGTCTCCTGGACCTTTGCGTGATACTTGTAGGTGTTCGACTTCTCCATAATCTCGAATAAGGCCGCGTGCTGCATTAAACGCTGCATTCGCCATGACATTTAAATTAGGTGACCGTGAGACGATCCGCATCTGTTGAGCCATTGCCAAAGTTTCCTATTCTTTTGATCGTTCAACGTAAGAGCCATCTGCCGTATTTACAACAACTTTTGTATCCACGCCAATGTGTGGTGGCACCATAATGCGTACACCATTTTCTAAAATTGCTGGTTTATAAGAGGAAGAGGCTGTCTGCCCCTTAACCACAGGCTCGGCTTCAACAATTGTCATAACAACCGTTTCTGGAAGCTCAGCGCCTACAATTTCACCTTCATGGGAAACGACAGTCAGCGTCATCCCATCTTTTAAAAAGGGGGCGGAATCGCCTAAAATTTCTTTGTTCAAATTGATTTGGTCAAATGTTTCCATGTCCATTACAGTAATGGTATCCCCCTCGTCAAAAAGAAATTGATAATTCTTTTCATCGAGACGAACCCGTTCTACGGACTCACTGGAACGAAAGCGCTCATTCAGTTTTGTGCCATCACGAATATCTTTAAGTTCGACTTGTAAATAAGCCCCACCCTTACCCGGTTGGGTGTGCTGCGTTTTAACCGCAACCCATAAACGGTTTTTATGTTGAATAATATTGCCGGGTCGAATAGCATTTCCACTAATTTTCATTGATTACCCCTCACAGTTTATTTTGGTAAATTTTGATTAATGTATCTAGCATCTTCATGGCTTCATGACGGGGTCTACGGAAGGCATTTCTACCAATTATTGAGCCATTACCACCACCATCGCGGATAGCTCTTGCATCCTCATAGACGCCTTCCAAACCCTTTGCTGCGCCTCCTGAAAAGACGACAAGGCGGCGACCTCCAAAACAGGCTTCCACAACATGCTGGACACGTGTGGTTTGGTTGCTAATATCAATCTTATGAGCAATGTACTCTTTTTTTGCTTCCGCGTTCTCTAAAAAGTCAGTTGGAAGCTTCACCTTAATGATATGCGCTCCCATTAAGGCCGCTATATGAGCACCGTAAGAAATGGTATCAATAGCTGTTTCACCTTCTTTTGACATATTCCCGCGGGCGTAAGACCAAACGACAACAGCTAGGCCGCAAGACTTTGCCTCTTCAGAAAGTTCGCGCAATTCCTCAAGCATCTCAAGGATGGCATTTGAACCGGGATAAATTGTAAAGCCAATGGCGGAACATCCCAGGCGCAAAGCATCACTGATTGAACCCGTTACGGCTTGATCCGCCTCATCTCCTCTGGGGAGAAGACTTATGGAGCTGTTAATTTTTAAAATGGTAGGAATAGCCCCAACAAAGGTGTTTGCCCCCGCTTCTAGCATTCCGAGAGGCGCGGCATAGGCAGAAAGCCCTGCATCAATGGCCATTTGATAATGGTAAAGAGGATCATACGCCTGTGGGTTGATGGCGAAACTACGGCCAGGACCATGTTCAAAGCCTTGGTCAATAGGGAGGATGACCATTTTTCCCGTGCCGCCTAAATGTCCGTGCATTAATATCCGGGCCAAGTTGGCCCTTACACCCGGGCAATCGCTTTCATAATGAGAAAGGATTTTTTTAACTTTTTGAGATATTTTCATAGCCGTGCTCATCACTCACAAAGATTTTTCTTATTCTTAGACTAGACAAGACTTTTTGGCAATCCTCGTACAATAGACAGACTTTCGAAACTGAACCTGATCGTCCCAAGATGTCATGCTGTACCTGAGGGGTTGTTGAGAGACCTCTGAAAAACAATCCAATTTAGTTTTTTTCTTGACTGTGATAATTTTTTATTATCTAAAGTATATGCCAGATCAATATTGCATTTCGACTTTGAGTTCGGCGTTGTTATAATTTTAAGGAGATTGTTTATGAAAACACAGATTTTTAGCTTAATGCTCAGTGCAGCTATTTTTACAACGAGTCCCCTCTTTGCAATGGACGATAAGACAGCAGAAAGTTTAACCACCGCAAAGACTCAACGCCCCCGCTTAAATAAGGAAGAGGTTGAGCGGGTTAAAGAACTTGCAGCAAAAAATATCCCTTCTTGTCAGTATCAGCTTGGCATCTTATATGAAGAGGGTGTGGAAATTTTGCAAGATTATAAACAAGCTGCGTTTTACTTTAGAAAAGCTGCAGAGAGGCGTACCTTGCAAACAAGGGCTAACCCTTGCTCAGATCTAACAAACCCCGATCAGCTAGTGGCTTATGTATATCAACAGCTTGGATATACGCATGCCTCTAAGCCTATGCCAAACTATCAGAGAGCCCTTTATTGGTATAATGAATCTCTAAAGCTGGATCCTTCCACAGGCCCAGTGGGTCAGTATGTGGCTGCTCAAATCCGAATTACCGAGTTCTACGCAGAGAAAAGCAAACAACATCAGTAAATGCGCACATGAACTATCCAGGGGCATAGCCTGCAAGTAAAATGTTTAAAAGCAAGATACTAGTGCTCCGTCAATCTTTAATTTTGGGGTTCAGCGTCGTTCATCCTTCGACTTCGCTGCTTCGCAGCTACGCTCAGGACAAACGGAAGGGGGAAAGATAAATTGAACAATATCAACGAGATATCTCCTCTCTCCGTTCATCCTGAGCGTAGCTGCGAAGCAGCGAAGTCGAAGGATGAATTCACGACGACAGATTCTTAAAAGCAAGACACTAGCGTCATGGGATTTAGGAAATCGTGAGCAACGCTCTGGATTTTATAGGTTTCAGGATCACGCTCGGTGCTTGTTATTTAGTCGTCTTATCCAAAGTTTAGATTAATATTAATAAAATTTTAAGAATCCATTGCTATTTTGATAAAATAAGTCTAAACAATGAATTTGAGCAAGAAGACCGTTGGTGAACAAAACAGGAGTGAAAAAATGAAAAATAAACTTTTCTCCAAGAGTTTAAAATGTGGGTTTATAGTGACCCTTTTCGCAATGACGGGTTGTGCGGAATATCATAAAAGAGTGCTCGAGGACACACCAGCAAGAGAATGTAAGTTTACAAGTGCTCTTGCTAAACAATACGAAGAATTAGGGAAATTTGAGCAGGATATTATGTATGATGAATATTCTGCCGATTATTATTATCGCAAAGCTATCCGTTCTAAGGAAGGGTATTGTGTTGGTCCAACAATTTTGGAAAATTGGGACATGCATGCAGATAAAATTCCTGAGCTTGCAAAAGCGCGTGATCATTTAATGCTTCTCTTACGTCTTGGGGCACGAAATGTTGCACCAGAAGCGACAGCCTATGCCCAGGCGCATTTCGATTGTTGGGTTGAACAGCAAGCAGAAGGGTGGCAAAAAGATGATATTGCTTGGTGCCGCTCCGAATTCTACAAATCCATTTCAGAGGTTGAGCTACAACTGATGGGGGGCATCCATCATGTTATGCCTAAGTCGATGATTCTTTTTGAAAAGAATAGTTCTCACCTTACGCCCGAATCCATTGAGTTGATTAAGGACATAGCTCATCACGAGAAAGCCATGAAACATCATCGACGTATCTTGTTGGTTGGGAGAACAGATCGGGTTGGAGACTCAAAACATAACAAAGAACTTGCTAGGCATAGGGCCATGATGGTCAAGAAAGTGCTTGTGCAAAATGGAGTGTCAGCACACCTTATTTCTATTAAGGCAGCAGGTGAAACGGCTGGTCCAAAGGTGGATGCTCATAATCGTAGGGTTGATGTTATATTTCTTGAACATAAATAGATTGTTGTTTTATCGTTATAATTGGTTATAAGAAAAAACATTTTAAACTTCAAAGGCACTCAGGGAGGGTGCCTTTTTTTTGCTCAGTGTTCTTAAGGGAGCAAATTAGACCCTCAAAAAGATTTGTGCCCCTGAACGGGATGAAGATCTTTTGAGTCTGTAGGCTCTACAAGCTGAATAGGAAGATTTTGTACTATGCCTTGGCGGAAAAGCTTAAGTGTTGACTTTTTTCCAATGGGTGAAATGGCTACCTGGTAATCAAGAGTAGCCTTATCCTCGATTTTAGTATCATCTATCGCCGCAAGGATATCTCCCTCTTTTACACCAGCCTTATATGCAGGCCCTGTAGGGTCAACATTTTTGACCAAAACGCCATAAGGGTGATCCAGACCCAAGTCCTGCGCAGTTTTAAGTGTAATTGATTCGACTTCCAACCCAATCCAAGGACGTAAAATATGCCCCCCATTCTTCAAACTCTCAACGATAGGGACAGCAAGTGTGGTAGGAATGGCAAAGCCTATGCCTACTGATCCGCCACTTTTTGAGTAAATAGCTGTGTTAATTCCGACAAGGCGTCCATCCGTTGTAATAAGAGGCCCCCCTGAGTTTCCTGGATTAATAGGTGCATCCGTTTGAATAAAAGAACGAAAATCGCTGATCCCTTCTTGACTACGGGCAAGTGCTGAAACAATACCATGAGTCACTGTTTGACCTACGCCATAAGGATTTCCAATGGCAAGAACCACGTCACCAACTTCAAGGTCTTCCTGATGACTTACGGTCAAATAGGGAAAATCTCCCTTTGCCTCAATCTTAAGAAGGGCAAGGTCAGTTCTCTTATCCAGGACAACTGGTTTAGCCAAAAATTCTCTTTTATCTGATAACACCACTTGAATTTTATCAGCGTTTTCAATCACATGATAGTTTGTTAGAATAAATCCTTCTTTATTTACAATAATTCCTGAACCAAGAGAAATCTGATCATGGGCGTATTCAGGGTGAGTTCTCTCAAAAAACTGCTTAAAGAAAGGATCTTTAAGCAAAGGAGAATCAGGCAATTTAAGTTTTGCATGTTGAAAAGTATAAATATTCACCACTGCTGGAGAAATTTTTTTTACAACAGCAGCATAACTAAGCGTAATTTCCTGACGTACGTGAGGAATTTGCTTGGGCTGCATCTTAAATGTAGAGGTTTCGCCGTAACCTGCAATTAATAACAACAAAACGAAAAAAGTTATTTTTGAAACACTCATGTAAAAACTACTTCATATATATTAGGGCCTATTATCATTCTATCACTTTTATTGAGAGTTTCAAAGAAAAACTCAACATTTTTAAGTTTAATATTTCAAGTTAAATCCTAAGGTAACCATGATTGCACTTGCTTTAACGGTTAATCCTTTAGCAGCTAACCCGGCAGGGCCCTGACCATTATCCTTAAGCTTTTTAGGAAATAGATAAGCTCCTCCTAAATCAAAGGACATTGTTTTGGTTATCTCGCGAGTAAACCCTAGTGAGAATACGTGTTCACTTAAAGTAATCACTTCATCTAAGGCATTAAATAAAACCGCCTTACTTGGGACAGGCGTTCTGCCATAGTTATAACCGATGCGCAGGAGCACATCTGGATTGACGGCATGCTGAATCCCAAATTTGAAGACAAGAACGTTTCGCCAGTTTACGCCGCTAGGGGGTTTTTTTGCTGTAAAGGGGGATGCTTTCCAAAAGACTCCCTCTAAATCAAAGAGAACCTCTGTATCCTTCCTCGCATGCCAAGCAAACCCACCAGTGACAATAGGGGGCAATTGAGGCGCATGATATAAAACATCCCTGTATTTTTTGAGTCTTTGGAAATAGGTCGGTGTTGAAGCTGCAAGTCCGAAGGATAAAAATTGACTGGCATCCCATTGTCCGCCAACTCGGGCTCCAATGCCCATGCCCCAATCAGTTTTCCCGGCACCTCTTGTGACGACCCCACTAGGAAACTTCGTCAAATTATTTTTCATTTGCAAATATCCCACAATAAGGCTGACGCCATAAGCCTGATCACATGTGGGTTTGTAGGCAAGAATTGTGGAAGCAAGACCTGCCAATGTCTCGAGCTTTCGTGGGGCAGCAAGGGCAGGGGAAACGATAGAGCTTTTGTACCTCGCGTTATTACCCCCTCCCCCTGTGGACAAGCCGAAGGACCATTGAGGGTTAATATCATAATTAAGCCCGGAATAACCGGCAGCATAAGCTTTGATTTTGTTTGTTAGTTTGCCAGTATAGGGAGGCAAAGGGGTCCCCCTCGTTAATTGGGTGTGGGATGAATTAACATGTTCTTTTTGAAGCACAACTAGAGGATCGAGCGCTAAATCTCTTCCCACATTGGCCATGAGAGCAGGATTGACGTTTCCACTGGTTGAATCGAGAGGAATGGCTGCTCCTGCCCCTCCCATTTGACACATCTTTGATCCAAAACAGTAGGGCAGTAATCCATTGGCTAAGCTAGTAGTGGGAGATAGGGAGCAAGAGAGGAGTGTTAGGGTAAGGAGTGTTTTTGAGTAGCGCATAGTTTTTTTCCTGTTATTTAATTTTTTATTAAAATATGATGCTATATAAGAAAATGTAAAGGGCGAAAATTCTATGCCGGTCTGCACAGCAGGGCGACTCAACGCATATAATTGCATTGACTATGCAACTTCTTGCACGTCTTTTTGAAACGCTTCCATAGCCTTATGATTATTTTCAGGTGTGGAAATTGTTATCCTTATCGTATTTTCTACTTGATTATGACAATCAAGAACACAAATTCCAAAACGACGCAAAGTCTCCATAGCTTTTGAAAAATGTCTTAATTGGACAAGAATAAAATTTGTTTGGCTTTTATAAATATATGAGACAGTTGGAAGAGCGATCAACTCCTTAATAAGCTTATCCCTATCGTTTCTTAGTGTTTCCCAGGAAGCCATTATAGCATGGGGATTTCTGAGGCGTTCCCTGACAGCTTGTTGCGTAAGTGTTGAGACCCCAAAAGGAATGTGCACATACCATAAGGTATTAATTATCGTCTCTTCAGCTAATAGAACGCCACAGCGCGCACCTGCCAACCCCCAACCCTTGGATAAAGTCCTTAAAATAACGAGGTTCGGGTGCTTTTTTAAAGACGGAAGCAGGGATGGTCTGGTTGAAAACTCTATGTAGGCCTCATCCACGACAACAAACCCCTCAATTGCCGCACAAAGCTCAAGGATAAGCCCAGGTTTCAATTGCGTGGCTGTGGGGTTGTTAGGATCACACAGAAACACAATTTTTGGGTTAATTTTTTTAATCTGACTGATATCAAATTCATCGAAATCTTGACCCAAAAGCGGCACTTTTTGAACGTCTATATTAGCAAGCCGCGCCCAATGCTCATAGGCTGGGAACGTTGGATTGGTTAAGCATATCGTGTCTTTGTCGGGCTCTGCAAAAGCGCGTAACATGAGATCCATGCCATCTATAGCGCCGACCGTAAATAGAGCATTTTCAGGTCCAGGGCGTGGATAATTCTCTTGAGCACCTTTTTGTTGATCAAATTTTAGGCATAAATCTATATAGCTTTCTTTCAGATCAATGGGTTCTAAAGGAGGATAATCCGATAAGTCACCCCCATATGGGTTTGTATTTTCAGATAAATCTATGGGGTAAGAAACTTGTGTGAAGTGCTTATGAACTGGGCCAGGAAGCCTTAACGTAGAAAGGACTTTTCTAGCCATTGGATGAAGGGGACGGGGATGTGGCATAACGTTTATTTCCTTATTTTTGGAAGGGTTGCACAGGGAACCTACAATTTGCTAACAGACTTGTAGAGGGGCAGATCATACTCAAAGTGATAGTGCAGCTCTTGATACTTTTCAGAAAAACTCAGCGTCCTTAGAGTTCCTGTTTCATCGAGCATTCTATAGCGTACGTTTACCTGAAGTTTATGGGGAGATGTTGATGAAAAATGCTTGGCCATAAGATAGGTTTCTAAAGATTTGTATTGTATATCCAAAGGCTTATCTGCTGGTTTTTCCCAACCCTCACAAGAAATTTCATAACTATTATCAGTTACCTGAGCAGGACGAAAACCAAAATGCTTAGTACTTTGCCATGAGAAAGGATTGGAAATAGCGGCAGCTCCATGGAGCATTTTCAAGGGCTCGCCGTCAAATGAAAATTTATAAACCGCAGCAAGGGGAGCGTTTGTGTCTTGCCCACACCCTATTTGACGCACTTTAAGTGCCCATTTTTCAAGAATAAATCTAATTGCCTCTGTTCCCAAACCATGCCTCTGAGCAGAAAGTTTAACACCATGACCAATCTCGCCAACACCGCTCTCTCCAGTCCTTCGTAAACCTATAGATCCAACAATTTCATTCCCTTGTTCGATCGTCATACGGCCAAAGGGCATTCCGTTAGCAAACTCCTTCACCCAGCCTTCAACCCATCCTGCTACGACTTCCGCAGGTATTGGTTTTTCCAACCCGAGGACTTTTTTTACAAAGTCAACATCAGCAAATAAAGTTTGATAAAATGGGGTGTCTCCTGTCCGCACTTCGCGTAGGTTCCATTCTTTCCCTCGTCTATCTTTTCCTATTGAAGAGACATGCAGACCCGTCCCCTTCTCAGGATCATCCCAAGTTAATTCCATGGCCTTAATAGGCTGCATGAGGAAATATGTGCCAAGGAAAATGAGCGAAGCGAATGGAAAGAAGAGTTTTGTCAGAAGTAATTTTTGAATTTTCATCGTTTCGGTCTCCTTTTATTTTGTTTTCCGAGCTATAGTATAGACCAGCATTGGTAAGTTGAATGAGTCCGTATCATCATCAGGCCAGTCTTTGATTGTCTGCACCCAGCTTGCAGCTTTTTCTTGAGTTAAAACGCCAAGAGCAACTGCCTTATCTTTCCATTCAGCAATATCCAAGGGAAGGGTTTCTTTTACATACGCTATTTTTACTTGAGGTTGATTGTAATCAACATTCGTCTCTACATAACCTGCTTGTTCATACAGAGTTAGTAATCGCTTTCCTAAATCATAATCCACTCCCATCTTTTTCCCTACATCTGCTATTGCCTTCACGTATTCACGGAAGATCTCATGTTTAGAGGAATTGTAGTACGTACTCAATATAGGTTCTTGTGACAAGGCAACACCACCGTCTTTAAGTAAATTCTTCCCTATATTAATCACTACTTCTGGGTCTTTTACATGCGTCAATACAAACCGCATATAAATAAGATCAGCAGTCCCCATGGAGAGGTCTTTTTGAGATCGTATATCTCCTTGAATAAAAGTTACATTTTCTAAACCTTCAGACTTAATTTTGGCTCTTGCGATCTCAAGGAGTTCCTCGCTCTTATCAATAGCGTAAACTCTACCTCTTGCTCCTACGACTTTCGCTAAATAGCTAGTCATCGCACCACCGCCACACCCTATATCCCATACGACTTGCCCCTCTGAAAGGCCTGCTTTTTCCAGGTGTTTGTAAGAACCCTCCCTAAGGATTTCTTGTTGCATATCAAGCTTTTTTGATGCCGCTTTTCCTGTTCCAAGAATATAAGTATCTTCTTTGTTTTCCACTGTCATTATTGTAAAGCCTCTCTGTTTTTTATTTTTGGAGTCATGAAATACATTTAATCCAATTACTCTGTGAAATACTTAAATTTGCTGCATAACGACTTGTTTTTACCTCAGCGTCTCCTCTCCCTAAGTTTACAATTTTAAAACTCTTATCACGAGCATAGAAAAACAGTTCATAAAAGCTTGCTTTATAAAGATTTTGTGAAAAAGGAACGATGTTACGATTAATTGCTTGTGTTTGGTAATGCAGCTCATGGGGCCCAGCTTGAATTAAAATCATTGCTTGGACAGGGCAAGCCGTGTTCTTTTCATGTCTTAAAATGAACAGAATAGAATTATCTGGGTCATTAGAAATCATCTCTTCTATTGCCCTCTCATTATAAATATTATGAGGTAAATCATGTTTTTTTATAAGCAACTCATGAAGTTCTGCAATCACTTTAATTAAATTTTTGGGTAATTCTTGGCTTTTATAGTACGAAAGTTCATAATCTCTATCTGCAAGACGTTTATATCGCCTAATTTCACGTAAATTAAACCCGGAAGTACGCGTTGAAATCATTTGGTCTATATTCTCTTCCATATTCACGATCGCTTCAGTAGGACCGGGCACTCGAATAAATTCTTTGTCTTTTAATACGTTAACATCTTCACAATCCCTTATGTTTGGTATGACTAATACCTGTGCTCCAAGTGTTTGTGCTTGTGTGATATGGTTTTCTATTTCCGTGAGTGAGGGTACTTTTGAATAGAACTGGTAAAAAAAACCTTCCGTTATATAAGCCTTACATAAATTTATTTCTGTTGGTAACATTGATTGCGCGGCTTTATCTCTAACCCAGTGAGGGATTTTATATAATTCAATGAGGGGTTCCTCGAGGGCAAAAGACTTTAAAAATACAGATCTAAATAGGCTAGCCATGATGCTCTCTTCTTGTTTTTCTTTAGGAAAACAATTGTTTTGTAAGGCTAGGAAGCCTTCTGATAACACTCCCCCTCACTCTCCCCATATTGGGCATAGTGAGCGAAACGAGAGGCTAAAAGATAAAACATCTCCCAGCCTTGCTTTAAGACGAGTCGTAGGCGCTCAATATCATAATTTCCTGATGATTCTAGGACACGGCAGCCCATTGCAAAATGGTCTTCATCAAGCTTGACATGGGTTGTAAAATGGGAGGCCTTACCGAAGAGGCGAAGAGCCTCAACGTGAAAAACGTCGCCTGTACCTTCCACCACGAAATGCATAAGAACGGTTTTCTCTTCAACCGTCGCGGACAACATTTTCTCAAAAAACCAGCTGGATGTAGCTTCTAAAATAGGATCAAACCACGTGATCTCCTTGTTTCCTCTCATCTTCAACAACGATGCATCGTGGCCGATTTCTTCTTGAAGATGTTGTATAGCCAAGTTTTGGTAGGCAGGAGGTCCTCCGACAGCCGCGCGTATGTAAATCATTCTTTGAAACCAATTTCCAAAAATATTAAGGGCTTCTAACAGCCTTTCTTGAGTAGCCGTATCCTCTATAGGTATGGTGCGAACAAGTTGAATGTGAGGATGAGACTTAAATTTCTCAATAAAGTATTTTTGATCTTCAAGGAGGAGAGAAAGATCATTGTTATGCATATTTGTTTTTTCTTCACTAAATTCCACACGTGGCTTTTCAGGATTCTCATAAAGACCTGTCCCTTCGAACTGTATGGATAAAGTCCACAAGCCATTTTTGCCTCCCCCCACAAAACCATGTTTATGGTGGGGAGGGACAATAACAATGTCTCCTGCATCTATGTGTTGCTGACAATCTCCAAAGACTGCTCCTTCACCCTCACAAACAATAATCATACTTGAAGTAGGATGTTCATGGGCTGCCAATTCTTCATGAGGCTTTAATCCCGTCCACGCAAAAGAGGGACGAGCATTTTCAGGAATAAATGCGGCTAAATCCGGATGCTTACGAAAATCACACAGCTGACCGATGTTGTGAGGGACATCATCAATTAAAACAGTACTAATGGAGGGGATGGATAATCGAGATATGACCTTCATTTGATTGAGGTTTGGCTGTGCTTGCATGGTTTTCTCCCATTTTATTATAAGCATTAGACCTCTTTCGAAACTGAATTTGACCCACACAGTTTGGGGCGATCAGGTTCAGTTTCGAAAGAGATCTATTAAAAACCCTTAAAAGAGATAAAAACACTTTATTGGTATGATGTAAAGAAAAAATTTATTTAAAATATTCAATATTATCAACAGAATGAAAATGTCTTGTATATTTCAAGTGCATTAAATAGGTTCTCTCTCAAATTTAAAACAAAACATTAGCAAAATTTTAATAAATCAATGGTACGCTTTCACCTGTAATACAACTTAATAGGCTTTATGAAAAAATCAACGAAGTACACATTATTAGCTATCCTGACCGGAGGAATTGTTTTATCTGTGGGGTATCTACTTACAGATGCAACTCTTACTAAAAAAATCCTAAGTTATTACCTGATTGTGGATAAATTTTTTATGCATCCAATACTTCCTTTTTACTTCAGATTGCTAGCAATGATTTTATTAGTGTGTGCAATAGTATTTTTATATAGAGACAGTACGCTATTAAAAAAAGAAATTAGACACAGAGAACAGATTGAGAAAGAGAGCATCGAAAAAGGGAACGAGTTAGAAAAATCTTTAGCCCTTAGCAAGGCAACTTTAGAAGCTACCGCGGATGGCATTTTAGTCGTGGATGCTAACAGAAAATTCGCGGGTCATAATAAGCAGTTTGTAGAAATGTGGAAAGTGCCCCCATCCATTTTGGGGCCCGGAAACGATGAAAAAGCGGTAAATCATATCTTAAGTCAATTAAAAGATCCGAATGAGTTTATCGCAGGTCTTGAGAGGCTCTATAAGGCTGAGCCATGGGCAGAACATCTTGATGAAATTCTATTTAAGGATGGAAGAATTTTTGAGCGTTATACAAAACCTCAAATGCAAGGAGATGAGATTATTGGTCGTGTGTTTAGCTTCCGTGATGTGACTCGGCGGAAGGAAATGGAAGAGCAGCTGATGTATCAAGCCACTCACGATTCCCTAACTGCACTCGCTAATCGGGTGATTCTTCTTGATCGTATTAATCAGGAGCTCAAAACTTCTAAGCGTTCCAAAAATATTGGAGCAGTATTATTTTTTGATCTTGATCAGTTTAAACTTGTGAATGATGGTCTTGGCCATGACATCGGAGACATTCTCTTGCAAGCTGTTGCGAGGCGGCTAGAACACTGCATCAGAGAACAGGACACGGTTGCACGATGGGGCGGGGATGAGTTTGTGATTCTATTAACCGATCTTAAACATGAAAACGAAGCTATTCCTGTTGCGATCAAATGCCTTAAGGTACTGGAAGAGTCCTTTGTTATTGATAAGCATACCTTGAGTATTACAAGCAGTGTGGGGATTAGTTTCCTTCCTAAAGATGGAAAGACCACGATGACCCTTTTGAAGAATGCTGATAGCGCCATGTATTATGCAAAAAATGAAGGGCGGAATAATTATAAAGTTTATACCCAAATAATGGGCGCATATACAAAAAAACAATTAGAGCTAACGAATGAATTACATGAGGCAGTTAAAAGTAATCAGCTCATGGTATATTACCAACCTTTAGTTGATCTTAGAGATGGTTCTATTACGGGCGCCGAAGCTTTACTTAGATGGAATCATCCAACCCTAGGCTTTATTGCTCCCCAAGATTTTATTCCCGTTGCTGAAGATACAGGCTTAATTCTTGCAATGGGTGAATGGGTGTTGCGAATGGCTTGTCTTCAGGCCAAAAGTTGGCAAGAAAAAGGATTTCCTGCCCTTACGATGGCTATCAATTTATCAGGGCGGCAATTTAAGCAAAAAAATATTCCCGAAATCGTTGCTAAAATAATAAAGGAAACAAAGATAGAGGCTCAATATATAGAATTAGAATTGACCGAAAGTGTCATCATGGACAACACGCAAGCCTTTCTTGAGTATATGCACGAGTTAAAAGCAATGGGAGTGAAATTAGTCATTGATGATTTTGGTACGGGTTATTCGAGCTTAAGCTACCTTAAGCGATTTCCTGTGGACACCCTTAAAATTGATTTATCATTCATTGCTGGCATTCCAGGAAGCAAAGATGATACGGCGATTGTGCGTGCTATTCTTGCAATGGCAAAACAACTGCATTTAGACGTTGTTGCAGAAGGAATCGAAACTGAAAACCAACTTTCCTTTTTAACCGATAACTTCTGTCAAAGAGGACAAGGTTTTCTTTTTAGTGAGGCTGTTCCCTCCGATGAATTTACTAACCTTTTGAAAAAAAATAATTTTAAGAGCATGTTTGAACATAAAGATGGCAAAAAAGTAAGCGTTGTAAAAGACACGATCCAACCCTCCTTAGTAATTTCTTAATCATTTTATGGCATCTTTCCCTTAGAAAAAATCAAAGAATGGGGAGTCAGTTTATGCAAAAAGTAGCCGTCGTCACAGGTGGAACCCGCGGTATAGGCGCAGCCATATCACAACGCTTAAAGAAAGCTGGGTATAAAATTGCAGCTATTTATCAAGGAAACCATAAAGCGGCAGAAGCTTTTCAAAAGCAAACAGGAATCTCCATTTATAAATGGGACGTGAGTGATTTTAAAGCTTGCCAAGAAGGCATCAAACAAGTGACGAAGAATTTGGGAGAGATTGATATTTTGGTGAATAATGCGGGCATTACGAGCGATGGGGCACTTCATAAAATGGCTTATAAACAATGGGAGGATGTCATCCAAACCAATCTTACCTCTTGTTTTAACATGTGTCGCCACGTTATTGAGCCCATGAGGGCCAGAGAATTTGGTCGAATCATCAATATCAGTTCTATCAATGGTCAAAAAGGTCAATTTGGGCAAACAAACTATTCAGCAGCCAAAGCAGGCATCGTAGGGTTAACTAAAGCCTTAGCCCAGGAAAGCGCAGCAAAAGGTATTACGGTTAATGCCATTGCACCAGGATATATCAATACAGAAATGGTTCAAAAAATCCCAGAAACCATTTTAACTCAGATCACCAATCAAATACCGATAGGTCGCCTAGGAACGCCAGAAGAAGTAGCCAACGCTGTTTTATTTCTCGCCTCTGATGAAGCTGGATTTATGACGGGCGCAACCCTTACCCTGAATGGGGGACAGTATTATCTGTAGGCTGAAGGTAGGGCCCCCTCACCCGCCTCTATGGAGCAAGTAAGGGGTGCTCCTACTCCAAAAGCCGTTGCCACCATCCTTTACGTGGTTCTGATTTTTTATGTTTAGCTAGGGGAGCAGAAGCTAAGTTCTCTGCTTTTGTGGATTGTACCTTTGCAGGGGGCTCTTTTGAAACGACCTTTTTGTAATTTTGAGGGGGAGCCTCAGAAGGCACGTGAGCTTTAGAACTGATCTCCTCCTCTGAAGATATTTCCCGTGTGCGCTGTGTTCTACGATCAAACTTACGATAACGCCTACGGGATTTGGGATGAGAGCCTGCTGGTACTGGTACTTCCGCTTCAACTGCCGATGTATGGACTTCTAAAGGCTCTTCGACAACTGGTTTCTCAACCTTTCGAATCTCTTCTCGCAAATGAAGACGTTCGAGGCGATAGTTGGGCGGAATAAGTGTATCATCCTGAGAAAAACGTACAGAAATATCCCATCTTGATTCAAGATTTTGAAGAATCTTACGCTTTTGGTTCAAAATATAAAGAGAAATCGCAGTTGGAACGGTGAGCATAAATTCATCTGCTTTCTGTTCAATGGCCTCTTCTTCTATGGCGCGCAACACGTGCAGGGTAGAAGATTCAACAGATCTCACCATTCCAGTGCCACGACAAGATTGGCAAGGAAGACTGGTAGATTCGATAATATTCGGTCTAAGACGTTGACGAGAAAGTTCTAGCAACCCAAAAACACTAATACGGCCAACTTGCACCCGTGCTCGGTCGTGCCTCATTGCATCTTTCAAACGACGTTCAACCGTTTCTGCATTGCGATTATCTTCCATATCAATAAAGTCAATAACAATGAGTCCTGCCAAATCACGGAGACGCAATTGGCGGGCGATTTCTTCTGCCGCTTCTAGGTTAGTTTTATAGGCTGTTTCCTCGATATGACGTTCACGGGTTGCTTTTCCTGAGTTTACATCAATGGCTACTAAAGCTTCTGTTGTCCCAAAAACAATAGAACCTCCAGATTTCAACTGTACAGTAGGGCTGTGCATAGAATCAATTTGTTGTTCCACACTATATCGATAGAATAGAGGAATTTTTTTATCTGTATATTCTTTAATCTTTCTTACATGGCTAGGCATGAGTTTGCGGATAAATTCTTTTGCTTCTTTAAAGCCTTCTTCTCCTTCAATCCATACCTCTTCAACATCGCGAGTATAGTAGTCTCGAATCGCTCTTTTAATCAGATCACTTTCTTCATAAATAAGGGTAGGAGCGATGGAGTGAAGGGTTTTATCACGGATTTCATTCCATAATTGCATCAAGTAATCACAGTCTCGCTTGATTTCAACTTTGTTCCTGGCCATACCTGCCGTACGGATAATCAGAGAAATCGTTTCAGGCAAATTAAGGGATTCAATAATCGTTCGCAAACGCTTACGATCTGCCAAGTTGGTAATTTTCCGAGAAATCCCCCCACCCTTAGCAGCATTCGGCATGAGAACACAATACCGCCCAGGAAGCGAAAGATAGGTGGTAAGAGCTGCTCCTTTTCCTCCCCTCTCTTCTTTTACGACTTGTATAAGCATAATTTGGCGGCGCTTGATAACTTCCTGAATTTTATATTGGCGCAGAGGACGATGGCGGGGGGCACTTTTTTGAAGCTCTTCAACATCCTCTCCCCCGATAATTTCTACTCCATCATTGGATTGCGTATCTTCGACAACTTCGTCATTCGCCTGCACAGTCTCTGGTTCGCTTTGAGCAACTAAAGCCTCACGATCTTCTACAGGAAGACGATAATAATCAGGATGAATTTCGTTAAATGCTAAAAAACCATGCTTGTTTCCTCCAAAATCTACAAACGCTGCTTGCAGAGAAGGTTCAACACGAATAACCTTCGCGAGGTAAATATTGCCTTTAAGTTGTTGTTTTGTTGTTGTCTCAAAATCAAATTCGTCGAGACGGTCATTATTTAAAATCGCCACCCGGGATTCTTCGGGATGGGAGGCGTCAATTAACATTTTTTTACCCATAGTCCAGCTCCATCAGCAATCCTCTATTGAGGATATTGTTGACAATCGGAAACGCTGAACAGTTCGACTAAATTCTTTCTAACCTCATAAAAAAAGCCAAATAGAACAGGGAACATTGACCCAAGAATTTGAGAAGTGTGGATGATATATCATGTTATAAGTTTATCCTTAAAGTCCTCGTATCTTTGTAGTCTGACCCGCTTTGCCCAAATCGAACATGTCATGTGTTTCGTTTTGCGATATCATTTCATAATTTATTCTTGGTGGTAGAAAAAAATTCAGGACGCTATTAACTTTCTTCATTGTATCCCTGAATCACATCTTTACACCAAGATGTAATAATTATGGAGGTAGCATAACCGCAACTTATCCGCGAGACAACTTTTTTATTCAAAAAAAGTGTGACATGATCTTAAAGCAGCTCACCCACTACGATACAGCGGGTGAGGAGGGGGTATTTAAAATTCAGGAAGCATTCCTACCCTGGGTTACGATTCATTCCAAGAGCCTTGCTGAAAAACATCATCATAAGCTTTTTGAAGAAGCTCAACCTCAGTTTCGAAGAATTGCCCACTGTTAGCAAGCTCAACAGCCCATCCAATAATGGTGGCTTTCTCTTGCGGAGTCACATTACCGTATCTTGGATCATCCTGAAGCAAGGTAAAAAGCTCTGTCAAGTGCGCGGTTTGCGCAGACATCCCATTTGCAGACATCCTGTTCGTTGTTGAGACGTCTCCCTTCTGCGCTGCTTTAAGCTGAGGCTGAGGCTGGGGCTGGGGCTGGGGCTGGGATTGAAGGGTAGGCGAAGGTATCACATTCGTTGTTGTGATTGTTTCTGGGACTTTTACTGCTGTCGTCTCTGGCTGCGAAGGAACCGAAGGTTGTGCAGGTCCTTTACAAACAAAGAATATGGGTGCCTCTAGTCTCTGAGTGCCATCAGCTTTATACAAATAGTAACAAACAGCCAATTCCCCTCCATACTTGTCGGGATCATGCATTGTGAGGAATACAAAAGGATTTTGAGGAAGCCTTTTTGCAGGATTGAGCTCTTTCTCATTTTCTTCTTTTGTTGGAATACGCTGTAGAGTTGGGTGGGTTGGCGTGAAAACATCAGCATACTCTCTTAGATCAATCGCTTTTTCTTTCTCGCTAACATCTTGAATAAGAGCACCTAAATTCCCCCCACCCTTTGTGTCTGCAACCATTTCCCATTCTTGGAAATTAAATTGCCAGGGCATCTCACCAAACACAATGTCGGTGGTAAAATCCTCATGCGTAAGTTGCGGAGGAGTTGGCCATACGATATTTTTGTTTTTTTCTTTTTTATCTGCTTTTTCTTCCTCTTTTATTGGTCCCTTGTTTGAATGGCTTGATTGGCTTAAGGTTTTTTCCTTCTCTTTGCCTTCAGCAGGAGAGTGGTCAATGAAGGATGTGGAGCCGCTGTTTGCCTTCGCCATGCTCTCCTCTAGTCTTGCCTTACTAAGTTCATCCAACTTAAGGTTGGAATAATAATGTACAGCAAGAGAATAGTTACCCAGTTGGTAAAAACATTCTGCTATTTTAAAACTAAACTTTGCTGATTTTGCCTTTGGTAACCTTTTTCCTATCATAAAAGCAACCAAGGCATCATAGTATTGCGCTGAATTGTAACAGGCTCTCCCTAAATCGAGGTAATCTTCTGCTTCCGCTGCCTTACCTTTTAATTCAACCAATTGCAGATGCTGGCTCGCAGATTGGGAAAAGAGTTTTTTGCATTCATCAGGATATTGATGAGGCATAGTAAACGCACTGTTATTCCCTTTTCTGGCGTTCTGCAATGCAGTTGCACCTTGAAAATAAGAATGATCACCCCAAGTTTTCAACGCTTGCAGCTTGTGCTGAACTGCAGACGTAAAGGATATACTCCCGGAGTTTTGCCTAGTCAATGGCTGCTCTTTACTCTCCTTTAGTCTTGCCTTACTAAGTTCATTCAACTTAAAGTTGGCATAATAATGTACAGCAAGAGCATATTGACCCAGTTGGTAATAGCATTCCGCCATTTTGACACAAAGTAATTCTGTCTTTGCGCCTGGAAGCTCATAACTCCTCCAATACGCAACCAAAGCTTTATAATACCGTGCTGAATTGTAATACGCTTTCCCTAAATCTAAATAATCTTTTGATGTTGCTTGTGTACCTTTTGAGTCAACCAATTGTTCATAATGGTGCATGGATACACGGAAGCGTTGTTTGCATTCTTCAGGATAATGTTCAGGAGTCACGTACTCTTTTTTATGCTCGTTCCTGTATTGCTGGAGCAAACGAGCTCCTTCCTGATAGCTTTTGTTGCCTAAAGTTTGTTCATCCTTCGATTCTCCTTGAGCTGTAGAGGTAGATGATGTACTCCTTTTTCTATCATTATCATCAAAATCCATCCCAAATGCGGGTATGGAAGACGCTAGAATTAAGACAAGTGCTGTGGATCTGTTTAAAATTTTAAACAAAGAGTAAGGGGAATAAGTCATAAACAACCTCCAATAAACATGAACAAAAACATTATATCAAATAAAAGTAATACATAAGAGTGAATTTACTACATGTCAAGTGTTTTTTCACAAGTGTTTTTTCTACCCTATTTCACACCAACGTTCTGGGATCCCCAGCATTTCCTCACTTTTAAAATTAAACTCTTTCCTTTCAATAGGTTTTCTTTCTTTTCTTTTTCTTGAAAAAGAAACCTAGTAAAAAGAGACATGAATTGCTATATGAAAAGTGAGCTGAGCTTTTCAAGAGGTAAAAGATCGAACCAATGACAGATATGTCCACAGCTATGCCCACCGTTAGTATAAATGCTAATATTTGGGGAAAATTGCAAAATCCTGCCGTGCGGGGGGCGATTTTTAAAGTTTGTTCTTGTTTGAGTTTTACGGGAATAAATGGTGTTGTACGCTACTTCACCTTAACAGCTAAGGAATCTGGTTTAACGCCTATCCCTTCAACAGAATTGGCTTTTTTTGAAACTTTGTTTGGTCTACTTTTGATCCTTCCCTGGATTTTATCCACAGGTAGGTCAGCTTTTAAAACCAAAAATAGTTTTTTGATGAACTGTGGTCGTGGCCTCGCCGCTTCAATGGGCATTATCCTTTGGTTTACGGCTCTTTCAAAAATGCCTATTGTGCAAGTCGTTGCTTTTAAGTATGCGGCCCCCATCTTTACAGTGTTAGGAGCCAAGATCATTCTTGGTGAAAAATGTGGATGGGCGCGAGCTCTCGCTATTGGGACGGCGCTTTTTGGGGCACTCCTTATCACAGGTCATGAACTTTTTGATGGGGATGCTCATTGGAGTGAGGTGGGCCTTTTGGCGCTCTTTCCTATGGGCGCAAGCGCTTGCTATGTCGCTTCTGCTCTTTTTGCAAAAACACTGCTCAAGAAAGATCCCCCTCAAACGGTTTGTTTATACCTTTTTCTTTGCTCTTTACCTATCCTAGGCTTGGCTACATCTTTAAACTGGGTCATGCCTCTTCCCTGGCAATGGCCCTATCTCATCGTGATGGGTGCTCTTTTAGCTTCAGCGTATATTTTCTTGCAATACGCTTATGTCATTGCAGACATAACCTATTTGATCCCCATGAGCTTTACACGTCTCATAGCGGGAGCTGCACTTGGAATGATTTTCTTTAATGAGTGGCCCATTTTGTGGACTTGGGTTGGATCATTCTTTATTCTTATTGCCACAGTCAGTCTTTGTAAGCACGAGATTCAAAATAAAAAAGACCCACTCCCTTCACCTCTACCAATGGCTGCCTAATGGCTCCCATTGTGAATTTTTGGAACGATTCACCCCATTTTCGTGGAGCCTCTTGGAAAATAACTTCATTCCTCTGTTTTGCTGCTATTAATGGTATTGTACGTTATCTCTCACAAACTGCTGAACTCGTAGGACAAACCCCTCTTCCAGCCTACGAGGTCGCCTTTTTTCAAAACCTGTTTGGCCTTATTTTTCTTGTGCCTTGGGTCCTTCAAAATGGACCAAATTCATTAAAAACCCACTTCCCGGCTCTACAAATCTGCCGCATCACTCTTTCCGCTATTGGGGTTGTGTTATGGTATAGTGCTCTTGCCTACATGCCCCTTGCGCAAGCTGTGACCTTGATGTTTTTAGGCCCCTTAATTACAGCCGTAGGTGCGCGCCTTTTCCTTAAAGAGCATATTGGGAAAGAACGGGGAATGGCCATTATTATTGGTTTTTTCGGAGGGGCTATTGTTTCTCATACAAGCTTTACAACAGGGGTACTAAGCTTTGTCTCTCTCCTTCCCGTCCTTGCCGCCACCTGTTTTTCGGGTGCAACGTTGATGATTCGCCGACTAGCAAAAGTTGACTCTCCTCAATTAATAACCACCTATTTGCTGTTTTTTATGGCTCCTGCTCTTTTTCTTCCAACCCTTTTTTATGGTCACTTTCCTGCACCTTGGCAATGGCCCTGGCTTCTCATGATGGGGGGGATTGCCGCGAGCGCCCATTTTTGTTTAAGCAAAGCCTATGCCTCGGCTGAAATCAGTTACCTCATTCCCTATGGCTTTACAAAATGGTTTGCCAGCGCCCTCATTGGGGTGGTTGCATTTGTAGAAATCCCTTCTTTCTGGACTTGTCTTGGGGCGTTTATCATCATGGGGGCTATTATTTCTCTCAGCTATGCAGAAGCCCGCCGTCGCGTCTTTAGCTATCAGTAAGCGTTTTCCTCTCCGGGTGTCATCTCTCCGGGGGCCACAATATGCCTGTCACCAGGCCTTAAGCATCCGTTTGAGCTCAAGATGGGCAATTCAAAAAATTGACAGGGCCCTAATGTCATATAGAGTGATAAATGTAACCTGCGGTAGTTGTGCCGACGGCAACCTGTGCTCCCTATCCCCCTAAAGACGCCATATACATAACCTCCATAAATTTCTGATTTTGTTCTTCCGTACCAATAGATACACGAATGGCATGGGGAAGACTCGCCGAACAATCAAGCACTTGAATTTTATGATCTTGTAATAATTTCATCACTCTTTGGTGGTCTTTAAGAACAACCATGATAAAATTGGTTTGACTGTTAAACACCTTCTCGACAGCCTCTAGCGTAGATAGTTCATCAATCATATTTTGCCGATCTCTTTTGATCCTTTGCCATGAAGTCACTGTCTTTTCTGGGTTGCTTAAGCATTTTCTCACAAGGGCTTGAGTGGGGGAAGACAAGCCAAAGGGAAGCTGTACGTATCTTAAGCTATTGATAATGAGACGATCTGCAAAAATGATCCCACAGCGTATGCCCGCCAATCCCCAAGCCTTTGAAAGCGTGCGAAGAACTATTAAGTTCTTATGTTTATTCAGATAAACCAGGGAAGAGGGGTGATCGGCAAACTCAATATAGGCTTCATCAACGACAACAAACCCATCGATTGATTCACAGACTTTCTCAATTAACTCTGAGCTTAGGCTTGTCCCAATAGGATTATTGGGGTTACACATAAAAACCATCTTAGGGTTTGTCTGAATAACTTGTTCCAAAGAAAAAGTATTAAGGTGTTCTCCAGAAAGGGGGACATTTTTTATCTCTAGATTATGAATTAAGCCCCAGTGTTCATAAGCAGAAAATGCGGGATGAAGAATGCAAATGGTATCTTTATTGGGTTCACAAAATGTTCGTAAGAGAATATCAATTCCCTCCATCAATCCAACCGTAAAGAGAAGATTGTTAGGCGTTAGGTGAGGAATGTCTTCTGATTTAGTTTTTACCTTTATAGCTCTGTTCACATAAAGATTTTTCAGATCCTCTTGCATAATATCGGGATAGTCAGCAAAATTTTCCCCATACGGATTTGTATTAGTACTCAGGTCAATTTCCCACACATCGTTTGAAAAATATTTTTTTATGGGTGAAGGAATGGTTAGTTTTGAAACGACAGCACGGGCATTTGGATGAACAGACATAAAATTTTCTCCCCTCTTAATATCAAGGCGTTATCATATTAACTGAACTATAAATGATGAGAATATGGTAAGCAAGAACAATTTTGAGAAGAAAGGGAAAAAAATTTTACAATGTGATTACCTACCTTTTCTCTTCATGGGCCAAGAACATATACATGGCCGGCACCACAAAAAGGGTAAAAAAGGTGCCAATAGAAATCCCTGACGCAATAACTAGACCAATGCTATATCGACTGACAGCCCCCGCACCTGTTGCCAGGATCAGGGGAATGACGCCCAAAACCATAGCAGCTGTGGTCATTAAAATGGGGCGCAAGCGCAGGGCTGAGGCCATTTCAATCGCATCCCTTTTGTTTTTACCCTCTTTTTGAAGATCATTCGCAAACTGCACGATCAGAATGCCGTGCTTACTAATAAGACCAATGAGAGTTATCACGCCCACTTGAGTATAAATATTGATGCTAGCTCCTCCAACCTCTAGACTAATAAAAATCATAGCCCCACAAATCGACATAGGGACACTAATGAGGACGATGAGGGGGTCTCGAAAGCTCTCAAAAAGAGCTGCAAGAGCAAGAAAAATAATGATAAGCGCAAAAAAGAAAGTCACAAGAAGGGAGCTCCCTTCCGTCACATACTGTCTTGATTCGCCAGCGTAATCGACGGAAAATCCGTGAGGAAGATGTTCTTTTGCAATTTTTTGCATCGTTTGAATCGCTTCTCCCAATGTCACTCCAGGCATAGGAACACCTGAAAGCGTTGCTGAATTCAGTTGTTGAAAATGATTAATCGCTTGAGGAACAACCTTTGTCTTAAGGCTTGCCACTGTAGAAAGGGGAATAGCTTTGCCATCTGGTGTCGCCATATAATAGTTAAGAAGCTGATCATAATTAATACGATCGTTTTGCTTGACTTGAGGAATGACTTTATAGGACCGGCCAAAGTAATTAAAGAAATTCACATACCCTTCACTTAAAGCAGACTGTAAAAGGCTCCCTAAGGTCAGCATATTAAAGCCCATTAAAGCCGCTTTATTACGATCAAATTCGACCGTTGTTTGAAGTTTGTCAATTTTAAGATCCGAATCTAGATAGGCAAACATGCCCGTCGCTCGGGCTTTTTCCATAATGAGTTTGGACACATCATTGAGCCGTTCAAAGGGCTCAGTGGTTCCAATCACGAATTGCATGGCCAAACCTCCTCCGGCACCTGGAAGAGAGGGGGGCTGGAAAACGGCAATATTGCCCCCAGGAATTTGGGAGAGGAGTTCTTGAATCTGCGGTTGTAACTGACTTGCCGTTAACTTGCGCTCATTCCAAGGTTTAAACACAAAACCTCCAATGCTTGTGTTAAGACCATCGGAGCCATCAATTTGAAAAACCAAGTCTGTTTCTGAAAACTTCTGAGATACTTTATAGATTTCTTCTGTATAGAGCTGAGTTTGTCCTAAGTTAGCATTTGGCGCACCTGTGAATAAAGCTAGAACAATTCCCTGGTCTTCTTGAGGAGCTAACTCTGATTTTGAATTCACGTAAAGAAAATAAATGCTTATAATAATAACAAATGAAAATACACCTACAACAGGAAGAATGTTAAGAGAACGATGTAATATGTTTCCATATCCTTTTTCTAACCGCCCAAATTGACGATCAATTAAGGCACTAAAACCGGTATGACTCTGGTGTTTTAAAAACTTTGAACACATCATAGGAGAAAGAGTCAGGGCAATAACAGCAGAGACAGCAACAGCCCCCGCAAGGGTAAAAGCAAATTCAGTAAATAGAATCCCTGTGAGTCCCCCCATAAATCCAATGGGCAAATACACAGCAATCAACACAACTGAAATAGCAATGATGGGATTCGCAAGTTCCCGTGCCCCAAGAATGGATGCATCAATAGGCTTCATCCCATTTTCAATGTGGCGATAAATATTTTCCACAACAATAATGGCATCATCTACAACAAGCCCAATAGCGAGAACAAGGGCCAAAAGAGTCAGTAGATTAATAGAATACCCAAGAATAAACATAATAAAGAATGCGCCTACAAGGGAAAGAGGGATAGCCACAATAGGAATCATGACCGTTCTTAAAGATCCAAGAAACAGGAAAATAATAAGGATCACAATGACCATAGCTTCAGCTAAGGAACGTTCTACCTCTGTAATTGAAGAGTTCACATACTTTGTTGCATCATAAACAATTCTCCCACTTAATCCCTCGGGGAGCTGTTCTTGTATAGATGGGAAAATCGCTCTTATACCGGCAATAACCGTGAGTATATTAGCTGCAGGGGTCACTTTAATACCAATATAAACTGCTTTTTTTCCGTTAAATTTTACGGAAACGTCATAGCTTTCTGCACCTAAAGATACAGTAGCAACGTCTTTTAAATAAACGATGGCCCCGTTTTTTTCCTTCACGATTAAGTTACGAAAAGCCTCAACTGACTCTAGCCCCGTATCCGTTGTGAGATTAACTGTAACCATTGGACCGTCTGTTCGACCAACGGCAGAGATAAAATTGTTTGATGTCAGAGCATTTGAAACATCAAAAGCTGTAACGCCGAAAGCTGACATTTTCACGGGATCAAGCCATGCTCTCATAGAGAATTGCTCTCCTCCAATAATTTCAGCCACTTGGACATCCGGGACGGCTTGGAGTTTTGGCTGAACAACACGCGTTAAATAGTCTGTAATTTTATTAGCAGGAAGAATGTCACTATAAAAACCAATATACATGGAATCGATGGGGTCCCCGATAGCAACCGTAATGACAGGCAACTGGGCCCCTTTTGGAAGAAGGTTGATAACAGAATTAATCTTTGTATTGATGTCTGTTAGGGCTTTATCTGGATCATAATTTAGCCGAAGGGTTGCTTGGATTGTGCTGACACTTTGATTGCTTTTTGAGGTTAAATAATCAATTCCGTTGGCTTGTGAAATAGCTCGTTCCAGAGTCGTTGTAATGAAGCCAGCCACAAGATCAGGGTCCGCACCTGTATAGACTGTTGATATGGTTATGACAGCATTTTGGGTGAAAGGAAATTGACGAATAGGCAATATATCGAGTGATTTCAATCCTAAAACCAGAATCATCAAGCTGACAACCATGGCTAGTACAGGTCTATAAATAAATAAGTCTGTAAATTTCATGAAAATAAGTTCTCTCTATTTAGTTTTAAGAGAAGGATTTGGGTTATTGCTGGGCGTAACTTTATTGTTAATAAACGTCAGACTTCCATTTCTAAGCTTAAGCTGACCAGCCGTCACAACCACGTCACCCTTTTCCAGACCCTTTACGATTTGCACTTGATCTCCTCGCGTCTCACCTAAAGTAACAAATTTCTGATTTGCAACAAAAAGGGGCTGACCCGCAGCATCCTTCCCTTTTTCTTTCAAGATGTAAACAAAATCTCCATAGGGATTATAGCTTATGGCGGTTTGGGACACGGTAAGATGCTTTTTTGAGGACGAGACTGGGATGTCAACGACACCATACATTCCTGGCAAAATCTTGTGTTCGGGATTTGTGAGAGTTGCCTCTACGAGAATCGTTCGTGTAGCCACATCAACCTTGGAATTAATAGACGTAATTTTTCCCGTAAACTTTTCAGAAGGGTAGGTATCGGTTGTAAACGTAACGGGTTGACCCACTTTGATTTGAGGAAAGGCTTGCTGCGGCACACTAAAATCTACATAAATAGGATCAAGCGATTGCAAAGAAACGATATTATCTCCAGGATTTAAAAATTGTCCCAGATCAATATTGATAACTCCAAGTCGTCCATCAAAGGGGGCTCGAATTGTTTTCTTAGCAACGACCGCTGCTTGTTCCGCAACTTGTGCGGCCTTACTTTTTAGATTAGCTTCATCCGTCTCAACTGTTGCTTTGCTGACTCCGTGAATCTCATATTGTTTTTGATCCCGTTTATAAGTAATGAGCGCAAGGTTAGCGTCTTCCTCTAAGGAATGGAGGTGGGCAATTTCTACGTCAGCATTCAGTTCAACTAAAACGTCCCCCGTCTTAACATCTTTGCCTGAATCTTGGTTAATCGTCTTAATGAGTCCGGAAACTTCAGGAGTGACATCAACACCATTAATCGCATGCAGAGTGCCTGTAGCTGTCATTTTCGGCTGCCATGCTTCATAAGAAACCGTCATACTTGAAACAGCCACAGGTGGCATAGAAGCTTCACCCATCGATTTTTTTATCATATGTGAAATAAAAAATTTATAGAGAAAAATACCTCCAAAAAGGATCCCTGTAAGCACAAGCATAGTGATCATGGGTTTGAAGTATACAAATCTTGTTTTATTTGTCATGGGGTTCACAGGTATTTGTTTCAGGAGATTTGCAGCATTGTCGATTCCACCAGCCCCCTCCTAGAGCTTGGAAAAGGGCTGTTGTGTCTGTATAACGACTCGCTTGCGCTTTAATCTGCTCAACGCGTGCTGTGTGGTACGTCCTTTGTGCGACCAAAAGGTTCACATAGTCTATTGCCCCTATACTATATTGGGTTTGCGTAATATCAAGAGTTTTCTTTGCTGCTATTTCAGCTTGTGTCTGAATATTAAGAAACTGAGCATCAAGCTCTAAAGCTTGTAATGTATCCGCAACATTTTGAAACCCTGTTAAAACAGCTTGCTTGTACTGAGCACAGGCCTGCTCAAAAGCATCAAGAGCGGCCTCTCGTTGTGAAATAAGCTTTCCGCCATCGAAAATGGGTTGAACAAGGTTAGCCACTAAATCCCAAAAGACCGATGTGTCACGAAAGAGGTGCTCTAACCTAAGCGCTGACCACCCAAAGTCTGTACCGGTGATATTGAGTTGAGGAAGTAAATTGGCTGTGGCAACGCCAATTTGCGCGCTTGCTGAATGGAGGGTCGCTTCAGCAGCACGAATGTCGGGGCGCTGGCGTATAAAGTCAGAAGGAATGCTAACTGGCAAGTCCTGAGGTAACTCTAAATCTGCTAAATGAAAGGTGGGTAAATGACTCTGACTCGGCACTTCACCAATATAAACTGAGAGCGCATTTCTTGTTTTTGACAACTCAATTTGAAGAAGCGGAAGAGACGCTTGTGTTTGAGCCAATTGGGCTTCTTGCGCTAATACATCTAAACGAGAAGATCCTCCCAACGCATATTTTTTCTTCGTAATACCAAGGACTTTTTCTTGCGAGGCGATTAAATCTTTTGTTGCTTGGATTTGATCACGCAGAGAAGCTTCTGTAATTGCTGCTGTTACAACATTTGCTGTTAGGGTTAAATAGGTGGCCTCCAATTCAAATTGTTTGTTCTCTGCTAGAGCGGCAGAAGACTCTATTTGGCGGCGAATTCCACCAAATACATCCAGAATATAGCTCACACTTACTGAGGCATTAAAAAGATTGAAGGTAACCGGGGGGATGCTCTGATCAAACATATCTGGGTTAAATCGTTGTCTTTGGGGGGTAGCTTGTGCAGTAATAGAAGGGAATAAGCTAGATATCGAAACATTTAATTCTTCTTCTGCTTTGTTAAGAGCAGCTTGGGCTGCTTGAAGAGTAGGATTGTTTTTAATGGCTTTTTTAATTAATTCATCTAAAGGTTTTGAGTGAAATAGTTCCCACCACTCTGCGGGAATATCCGCGCCTTTAACAAAATACTGGGCCTTTCCCCCATGTTCTTTTGTCTCAATCGTTTTTTCTGGAAGCTCTGTTTCCGTATAGGATTGGGTGTTTGGCGCTAAAGGACTCTCAAAGTCTGGGCCAACGGCGCACCCTGTTAATAGCAACATTCCAATAACCGAAAAAAATAAGATCCTCAAATAGTAGTTCCTTTTTTATTTTTTTAATGATCACTACGTGCCCTGAGATTTGACGAACACCCTCACCCGCCACTATGTACAAGAACGATATAATTTTAATTAATATTATGCTAAACTCTTCTTACATGAAAAACAAGAGGTCCCTTCCATTTTTCAGTTAAAAGCTACTTATTTTTTTGCATCTTTTCGTTTGCGCCCCTCTTTATGGGATGTGCTCGCATTGCTTGTGGTCACGGCTGCAATTACCCTCGTTGTTTGGGGCAGTCGAGATATGACTATTCCCTATACACTCACCCAAACGCTCCCTCTCTCGTTGGATCCTATCTATCTACCCTACTATGCTTTACGGACCATTTTACGTATGCTTTTTGCACTGGTGCTTGCCCTTACTTTTAGTTTTTTATATGCAACTCTTGCTGCTAAAAGTAAAAAAGCTGAGGTTTTTCTTATTCCTGTTCTTGATATCCTTCAGTCCGTTCCCATTTTGGGTTTTTTATCTATCACCGTTGTAGGGTTTATTGCCCTTTTCCCCGGAAGTCTCTTAGGGGTTGAGTGTGCTTCTATTTTTGCGATTTTTACGTCTCAAGTATGGAATATGACCTTTAGTCTTTATCAATCCTTCATAAGTATTCCAAAAGAACTAACGGAAGTAGCAACCCTTTTTCGTCTTTCCCCCTGGCGGCGTTATTGGCGCCTAGAAGTCCCTTATGCCATTCCTCAGCTTTTATGGAATACGATGATGTCCGTCTCAGGAGGGTGGTTTTTTGTCGTAGCCTCAGAAGCAATTACAGTGTCAGGAAAGTCGATTATGCTTCCAGGTATTGGGTCATATATAGCCCTTGCTGCAAAAGAACAATCAACGGAAGCTATTTTTTATGCCATCCTGACCATGCTGATTGTTATTTTTTTCTATGATCAGCTTCTTTTTCGCCCCCTTCTCGCCTGGAGCGATAAGTTTAAGGCCGAACTAACCGCTCGCAATGAAATCCCTTCCTCGTGGGTTTTAACAATGATCAGAAGATCATCTCTTTTTAACCTTTTCAATATCCTATGGTTAAAGTTTTCAAAATTTTTGGATAAGTTTGTTCAAGCCCTAAGTTTCAAGACATATGAGGTAGCTAAAGAATATGATACTTTCACAAAAATAATAAGAAAAACTTTAACGTATTCAACTCTTCTTTTTATATTTTTTATGTTTTTTTATTATACCTCACAAGCTTATCACTATTTTTTTGATAAGATTTATTTTAATGAAATTCAACATATACTATATCTTGGTTTCCTTACCCTCATAAGGGTTGTCGTTTTGTGTGCATTGGCGTCAGTTTTCTGGGTTCCTATTGGTGTGATGATTGGCTTGAATAGTCGTCTTGCAAGCATACTACAGCCATGGGTTCAATTTATGGCGGCTTTTCCTGCGAATCTTTTTTTCCCTATGGTTGTGGCTCTGATTATCCAATATCATTTGAACCCAGATATTTGGCTAAGCCCTCTTATGATTCTTGGAACCCAGTGGTACATTTTATTTAATGTAATCGGAGGGGCATCCGCCATCCCTTTTGACTTTCAAGAATTAACAAAGAATTTTCAGGTAAGAGGCTGGCTTCAATGGAAAAAACTTTATTTACCAGGAATTGCCCCTGCTTATATCACTGGTCTGATTACAGCTGCTGGCGGATCGTGGAATGCCAGTATTGTGGCTGAATATGTCAGTTGGGGGAATAAGACCATCGAAGCAAATGGCATAGGTGCCTATATTGCAGCATCTACAGCAGCTGGAGATCAACCCCGCGTTTTGCTTGGCGTGATTATCCTCTCTCTTTATGTCTTGATATTAAATCGCTTCTTTTGGCATCCTTTGTATGTTTTTGCCACAACACATTATCGTTTAGATTAGGGGATCACTGTGGAAAAAGAGCTACTCACACTTAACAATATTTCCAAGTGGTACGGTGATTCTGTAAAACCAGCCCTTGTGCTAGAGCATATTCATCTGACTGTTAAAGAAAACGAGTTTATCACCATCCTGGGTAAATCTGGCTGTGGAAAGTCTACTCTTTTACGGATTATTGCAGGCTTGATCGAACCTAACGAAGGAGAGGTGCTCTACCAGAGGGAAAAATTTACACCTTCCTCCCCGCGCATCGCCATGGTGTTCCAGTCCCATGCTCTTTTCCCCTGGCTCACTGTTTTAGAAAATGTTGAGTTGGGATTGGAAGCTCTGAATTTGAAGCCTCATGAGAGCCGAAAACGGGTACTAGAAGCGATCGACTTAATCGGTCTTGATGGATATGAATCTGCCTTTCCTAAGGAATTATCTGGTGGTATGCGACAGCGAGTGGGATTTGCCCGCGCCCTTGTTGTTAATCCAGATATTTTGCTTCTTGATGAGCCCTTTTCTGCTTTAGATGTTTTAACAGCTGAAAATATTCGCAACGACTTAATGGAACTATGGATCGAAAAACGCATTCCAACAAAAGCAATCATTATGGTTTCGCACAATGTCACAGAAGCCGTAGAGTTAGCCAATCGCCTTATCATTCTTAACCATGATCCAGGACGTATTTTAGAAGAGATTGAGCTGCCTCTCCTTTATCCGCGTGATGAAACAAGCCACCTTTTTAAAGGGTTTGTCGATAAGGTCTATACAACCTTACTCTCATCTGCCGACTATCCGTCCTCCACCAAAACAAAAATTGTTATTGGAATGGATTATCGTCTGCCCGATATCTCGATTCATCGCCTTCAAGGGTTGATGGAAGCCTTAATGGAGCCTCCCTATCATGGGAAAGCCGATATTTTTGCCTTAGTTGAATCAGAAAATCTTTCAGCGAAAGAAGCCCTTCCGCTTTTTGAAGCTTTGGATCTTTTAGGTTTTGCACAAATTTCTAAGGGGGATATTGTGCTAACAAATTCAGGAAAGGCTCTGTATAATGGGGATATTTTAGAGCGAAAAAAGATATTTGCCTACCATCTCATGCGTCACATTCCCCTTGTAAGACATATTTATCACGCACTACAAGAAAGCCCTCGGAAACAAATTACAAAAGAAAAATTTTTAAAGACATTACAAGAATTCATGCCCACAATTGATGCGCACAATAATCTTGCCATTATTATCAACTGGGGAAGATACGCCGAGTTGTTTTCTTATGATAATCAAACGGCAAGGCTCAACCTTGAGAATCCAGAAGTTGAGGAGTGAGTTTAAAAGAAGGGGTCAGCGCCTTCTTCAAGAATATCAAGATATTTTTTGTACACATAAACCTTATCACGTTTTTTATTTCTTATTTCTTCTACAATGCCTAGTTTTATTAAATGTTTTAAAGATGACCTTGCTGTCGGCGCTGTTATATTTAATGCTGCTGTCAACAAAGCAACTGAAAGCTGAGGTAGTTTTTTTAAATATTCAAATGTTTCAAAACAAGAAAATTTTGCTCTACCTAGTGAGTTAATTTTATAAAGATCTTCTTCAAACAGCTGAGTCATTTTTTGAGATGTAAATAAGGCCTGCTTGGCCGTTTGCTCAATACCTTCCAAAAAGAATTCCAGCCAGGTTTCCCAAGTCCCGTGGAACCTCACTTGTTGCAATAATTCATAATAAAGAGCCCGATTTTTTTTTAGATATAAACTTAAATATAAAATAGGTTCTGATAAAATACCGCTATGGCAAAGAAGAAGACTGATTAAAAGCCGCCCTAATCTTCCGTTTCCATCAAGAAAAGGGTGAATAGTTTCAAACTGAACATGAGCCAATCCTATTTTAACCAGCAAAGGCAATTTAACGGTTTCATCATGCAAAAACTTCTCAAAGTCATTTAAACAAGCCATTATAGAGTCAGGAGGAGGAGGCACAAATAAGGCATTGCCAGGTCTTGTGCCACCTATCCAATTTTGTGATCTCCTAAATTCACCAGGGAGTTTTTGAGAGCCTCGCCCCCCCCTCAGTAAAATTTCGTGAATCTCTCTCAGCAATCTCAAGGATAAAGGAAAGCCATCTCTCAAACGTTGTAACCCATAGTTAATAGCAACAACGTAATTAGAAACTTCCTCCACATCCTCAATGGAAACCTTTGTTTTTTGTTTATGCTCAAATAAGATTAAATCAGAAAAGGACGATTGGGTCCCTTCAATTTGTGAAGACAACAATGCCTCTTTGCGCACATACATATAAATAAACAGCGCCGTATTAGGAATAGAATAGGTGATGCTATTAAGCGCAACAAGAGCTTGCGTTGCGCGGTCAATAAGAGGGTATAGCTCGTCTAGTTTAAGGGGTGGATTGGGGGGCAATTTTGGAGGAATATAGGCCTTATAGGGTTCATTCGAAACCCTTTGTATAACCATTTTCCCTATTCTATTTTTTAGATCCATCTTTTCTGATCACTCCCACTTAAGGAAAAGATAACATGATAACTTTTCTTAAGCAAGAATCAAA
>Ga0207096_1002_pt1 | contig 58675 bp, 50 predicted proteins | sample Alteio_BWMinHeat_86_FD_153547 | JGI IMG/M metagenome (GOLD analysis project Ga0207096, IMG submission 153547) | Enriched cells from forest soil in Barre Woods Harvard Forest LTER site, Petersham, Massachusetts, United States -... | ecosystem: Environmental > Terrestrial > Soil > Temperate forest >...
AAAGAAAAGGGAAAGGAAAGGACGAGAAGAGAGAGAAGAGAAAGAGAAAAAGAGAACAAAATAAGAACCTATCGTTATGTTGTCTACTAGTGCTCTGACAATATTAAACTTTAGGATGCGTTACTACATTACACCATTCGGTCCTTCGACTTCGGTCCCCTTCGACAAGCTCAGGGGACCTACGCTCAGGAACGACACTGAACCTCTTTCGAAACTGGATGTGACCCACACTCGGGTTATATAAGCAAATCGCAACATTATTTCCAAGGGTGACACACAGGGGTGGGAATTTTACAATTTGCTCTTACACAAGCTGATTTGTTAAAAGAAAATTAAGATAAAGGGCCTACGATAATCCTCAGACTAAATAAAAATAATGGTTTTCCTGACTTGAGACAAGAGAACAGGATTCCACAGTACTGAGGTTCAAGAAAAGTACACATGAACCAATTACGTCGTAGCTATTATGGAGTTGCCTATTTCACAGGCGTTGCGCTCGTGTTAATTACCCTGGGTATTGAATATTTTCAATACCATCGTCATCAGCACCTTATTTTAAGCGATCTTAAAAATCAGCTTGATGAACATACGATTAACGTAAACTTGAGATCTCGTTCAGTCCAAGGATATGTAAATGGTCTTAAAACAGCTGCAGAGAATTCTTTATTTTATATAAAAGAATTCAAACACACGTCTTTTTTGTTTAAACTTATTAAAGACTTACCCAACAAACAGTCGTTTTATTTAGATGGTAAAAATTTAAGATATAACAATGCGGCAGTTGGTAATCTTTCAGGTTTGGGATCCATCAGCAATCTCTCACAAGAGCATAGAGATGAAATTAACATGGCTCTTTTTCTAAATACCTTTTTTGTGGTGGCGTTAAAAAGTATCCAAGGGGCTTTATGGGGGTATTATACTTCTAAAAACCACTTTCAAATCCTCTATCCTTGGATACCGATAAATCCTACTGCTCTTACGGAAGAACTTGAAAATAACACTTCTTTTCAAACAGCTATATCTAAACAAACCCCTTATCAACGCAATTTCTGGACGATCGCCTATCAAGATGAAATTGCAGAAGGTAAGCCCTATCCTCATGGTCTTGTGGTGACGAATTCGTCTCCTGTCTATGGTGGTGAGCAATTTTTGGGTGTCATTTCCATCGATTTTAGCCTTGCAGAGCTCAACCGGGTGGTAAAACAATTTCAATCCTCCTCAGGCACCCTTTTCCTCATCAACAAAGAACATCAAATTTTAGCTTCAAAAGGCGTTGAGCCCAGTTTGCTTTCAAAAGACCATATCCCTCAGCTTGAAGAGATACTGTCCCCTGAAATTATGGAAAAAATTAACCAAAAAATAAAAAATCCAACGAGTTGGTTTTCCCTTGATGGATATTCAATTGTTTATGTTAGGGATTTGCGAGATGCTCCCTGGTTCATGGTTTATGTGGATTCAAAGGCTAGTCTTTTTTTGAGCGCTTTCTATGAGGCACTTCAGGGTATTTTCATCATTTCTCTCATCCTCATTATCATTGTCGGTCTAGGCTATTTCCTTGTAATGCGAAATTTTATTTCACCTGCACAAAAGCTTGTGAAACATATTGAAAAAGAAAACCAAGGGATAAAAAGTACGCCTAAAGATCTTCCTTTGAGGTGGCAGTCTTGGTTTGATATTGTCTCTCGTATTTTTGCAGACAATAGAGCTCTTTTAGAAGATTTAGAGCATCGTGTTCAGAATCGTACCGAACAATTAGAACAAAAGAACCAGGAACTTGAACGAACTCTAACAGCCTTAAAAAAGGCTAAAAATCAAATCATTGTTCAAGAAAAGCTCGCAAGCCTAGGAAGTTTAACAGCCGGAATTGCTCATGAAATTAAAAATCCACTCAATTTTATTATAAATTTCACTGAGCTCTCTCTCGAGTATCTGCATGAATTAAAAGCAAAAGTTTCAAATGAGAGCGAACTTTTTGATTTGATTGAACAGAACATGAGCAAATCACGGCAGCATGCAGAAAAGGCTGATGGGATTGTTAAGGCCATGCTGGTTCATGCGCGGGGAGGGATGGAAGAGATTACAACCTTTGATTTGAACGCTGTTTTAAGCCAAGCTATCGATCTTGCTTATTTTAGCTTTCAAGGTCAGGAAAATAATTTTAATACGAGAATTATGAAATATTTTGATCCAAGGATTGGGACTATTCAAGGATTTGAACAAGACTTAACGCGCGTCTTTTTAAATATCGTTAATAATGCCTGTTTTTCTATGAATGAAAAACGAATAAAATTGGGTAATGAGTACCAACCAGAACTCATTGTTACAACACAAGACAGGGGACAAGTAATTGACGTTATTTTTCAAGACAATGGGAAGGGAATGAGTCCTAGCGTGCTTAACAAAATATTTGATCCCTTTTTTACAACCAAGGGGGCGGGGAAAGGAACAGGCCTCGGTCTTTCCTTAAGTCACGACATTATAATGCGTCAGCATCATGGACAGCTGCATGCGGAAAGCAAAATAGGAGAATACTCTCGATTTGTTATAGAATTGCCGAAAAGGGTGTGAATATTTATGAGTGAACAAGATCTTACGTATGACGTCATCATTGTTGGTGCAGGGCCGGCAGGGTTGGGGTGCGCTATTCGTCTGAAACAGCTTGATCCCACCTTAACGGTGTGCATCCTTGAGAAGGGGGCCTCCGTTGGAAGTCATATTCTCTCAGGGGCTATCATTGAACCTCGCTCTCTTAATGAGCTTTTTCCCGATTGGAAAATCATGGGGGCCCCTCTCACAACGCCTGTCACAAGGGATAGGTTTTTATTTTTGACCCCTTCTCATGCTCTCCCACTGCCCACCCCTCCTCAAATGCATAACAAAGGAAATTATGTGGCGAGTTTGGGGACCCTCTGTCGATGGCTTGCAACACAAGCAGAAGAGTTGGGGGTTGAGATTTACCCAAGCTTTGCCGCAACCCAGTGCCTTTTTGATGATAAGGGCCAAGTCGTGGGCGTTCAGACAGGCCCACAGGGTCTTGACCGAGAGAGAAAGCCCACAGCGCGTTTCCAAGAAGGCGTTAACATTTATGGGAAAATGACTCTGTTGGCTGAGGGGTGCCGAGGCTCTCTCTCGCAACAAATCATTAAAAAATATCAATTAGATAAGGACTGTGATCCTCAAACCTATGGAATGGGGCTGAAGGAAATATGGGAAGTTGATCCCAAAAACAACAAGCCCGGACACGTTATTCATACCATAGGCTGGCCTTTGGATCATCATACGTATGGGGGGTCCTTTCTCTACCATATGGACAATAATCAAGTGTTGTTAGGATTTGTGGTTGGCCTTGATTATGCGAATCCTTATCTTAGCCCCTTTGAAGAATTTCAGCGCTTTAAAACCCATCCTGCCATCAGCTCCCTTTTGAGAGGGGCAAAGTGTCTCTCTTATGGCGCACGGGCTTTGAATGAGGGTGGGTATCAATCCATTCCTCAATTGGAATTTCCGGGAGGGTCCCTCATTGGATGTGCAGCCGGTTTTCTGAATGTCGCAAAACTTAAGGGTACCCACACGGCCCTTAAATCAGGCATGATTGCAGCTGTTGCTCTTTATGATTATTTAAGGCAGGGAGAGCCGTACACCTATCAAGAGCGTCTTGAAAAAAGTTGGGTCTATAAGGAACTCTATAAAGTCCGTAACATTCGTCCTGGATTTCACAAGGGTCTTGTGCGTGGACTGTTAAATGCTGCTTTTGAAACGATTACCCACGGGAAAAGCCCGTGGACGCTTAAAAATCGTAAAGATTATAAACAGCTGAAACCAGCTGGTGAGTGTTCGGTCATTTCTTACCCAAGACCAGATGGAAAAGTGACTTTTGATCGCCTTTCCTCTCTCTATCTTTCCAATATAAGGTATGAAGAAAATCAGCCTAATCATTTGTTGTTAAACGATCCGGAAAAAGCCATTTCCATTAATCTTAAGGTGTATGATTTCCCTGAAGGCCGTTATTGTCCCGCACAAGTTTATGAAATTGTTGAAGGTACTGCTGGCCCAACCCTTCAGATCAATGCACAGAACTGTATTCATTGTAAGGTGTGTGATATTAAGGATCCAATGCAAAACATCATCTGGACCCCCCCCTGAGGGGGGTTCAGGGCCTAATTATGTGGGTATGTAATGCCTGGGATAAGCAATAGACGTCTTTCGACACTGAATTTGACCCACACTCGGTGTCATCCTGGGCCCTGTCCCCGCGAAGGCGGGGATTGTTTCCAATACTGTTCATTTTAGTTAATTTATTATTCTGTTACATTAAAAGTGTCATTCCCGCGAAGGCGGGAATCCATAGGAAAATTGATTGATTCCAGATGGGTATGTTGGATCCCCGCCTTCGCGGGGATGACAATAAAGGGGGATAATCATTGCTATGTTTTCTTAAATGAACAGTATTGGAAACAATCCCCGCCTTCGCGGGGACAGGGCCCAGCATGACAGTTTGGGGCGATTAGATTCAGTTTCGAAAGACGTCCAATGTTGTTTGTAACCTATTGTCCAGCAAAGATATAGACCTTGCCAGCTTGGTTCGGTTCACCTTTCGCATAAACAAGTTGCACTTTCTCTGGTTCGATGCCCATGTCTTCAAGAAGAGCCTTAACCGCTTCTCCTTGCTTAGGTGCTGCACCTTCCATACTCACAATATGTACGCTATCCGAAGGATTCTTTAAGCCTCGTATAGCGGACGAATAAATATACCATTTTTGAGAATGAACTTCCTGAGTAGGCTCTAAAATCCCTACAGGGGTACGGCCCTTTGCCGCTTCTAAATACGCGAGAACAGTCTTTGGAGCCGTGTTCTTGGATGCAGTAGGAGCTTGTGTTTTTTCAGCGACAGGAAGAGCTTTTGGATGGGGTGCTACCGTTGTGAGTTGCAAAGACTGTTTCTCTGGAGTATCAGCGGAAGCCTTAGGAGCAGAGGATGGAGTGGCGATGCGCAAGGGTTTTTGTTCTTCAGATACTGGAGAAATTTTTGAATCCGGTGTTGCAACGGCGCTTGATACAGCTTGTGGTGTTTCTCCCTTAGGCTTTTCGGCGGTTGAGGCTTGTGGTTGAGCACGTTCTGCAGTCTTAGGTATGTCCTGCTCAGGGGGGGCTAATTTAGCTGTTTCCTTTTTTGTGGGCTTCAGCTCTGCCCATTCCTTAATGGCATCAGAGGTTTCTTTAGTCGTGCTATTCGTTGCCGCTTCTGGCGTGTCCTCAGGAAAAAATGTACTATCACTTTGTGCGTGCTCTCCACTTAAACCCAAGAGAGTCAGTGCTGTCAGTAAACCTGTCTTTAAAGTTCTAGATGTAAGGTCTATATGTTGTCTCATAAAAAGTCCCCTGTTATGTAACCATTATATTTTGGTGTAAGATACAGTATTTAATTATCGTAAACAAGTCCTATTGTTTTTTCATTTTGGTGAAGGTTTTTTCTGTATAAAAGGCAATACAAAAGCTGAACCAGCTGCAATAATAGCACTGGCACAAAACATTGAAGACGGGTTAATATCATGCCAAATCCATCCAGCAAAAACATTAGCTAGCAACAAACAGCATCCATTAATAAAATGAAAAAGACCAAAGCCTGTACCCCTTAAGTCCTGAGGACATGTGTCTGCAAGAAATACGGCCAAAATACTTTGCGTAATTCCTATTTCGGCACCCCAAAGCAAGACACCTCCCAAAATGATATAAATGGATCCTCCCCATGCTAAAAGAAGGTCGGAGAAAATAACAAGCAAAATTCCCAAAGCCATCATGGATCGCCTTCCCATCCTATCGGAGAGATACCCCACAGGGTATGCTGTCCCAGCTGTGGCTAAGTTTTGGATAATCATAACAAGGGAGATCAAATGGAGATCAAGACCTGTTTGTTCAGCTCGTAAAATTAAAAACGCTCCAGAAAAATTAGAAAGCATAAAAAGGCCACTTAAAAGCAGAGTTAACCAAAAAGACAAAGGCAGATGCCAGAATTCTTTGAAATTAAATTTGTTTTTTATTTTTTTCCGTTGAAATTGTTCACTTGTTGGGTCCTTAACAAAAAGCAATAGTACAATTAATGCAAGGGCGGTAGGGATAGAGCCTACCCAAAAAACGAGAGAGAAATTCCCTTGTGTGAGCCACAAAAGTCCCATGGCTAACAGAGCTCCAGAAAATGATCCTGCGCGTGATAAGGATTCTCGAAGCCCATAGCATGCCCCCTTTATCGGAACAGGTGCAAGGTCGCCCACGAGTGCATCCCGAGGCGTTGCATCTAATCCATTGCCAATACGATCAAAAGCTCGACCCAAAAAAACATCTTCCACGCGTGTCGCAAGGGCTAAGAGAGGTCGAGAAATTAAAGCAAAAATATAGCCAACAGCAATGATACTTTTTCGTTTATGAAGGAAGTCACTTAAGACGCCTGAAAAGATTCTTGCGAACAGGGTAACGGCTTCAAGAAAACCTTCTAGTACTCCCAGCGTAAATATACTTGCGCCTAAAACTTGCGTAATAAAAAGAGGACTTAGGGTAAATATAATAGTTGATGAGATTTTCATCAAAAAAGAAACACTACCTAAAGCCCAAATACTAAAAGGAATGGAAGTGGATGATGTTGAATGCTGGGTCATATAACCTTAGGAGAGGTGCTTAAAACATGTAATTGTCTCTCATACATGAGCACAGACTGTCCAGATGTTAACTCTTAATGAATGATATCTATGTGACATTAAAACAACTTTATAGAAAAAAAGATAAAAAACAAAAACCAACAGAGTGACAAAGATAAAATTTGTGATAATTTGTTTCAATAATTTAAAAAAGATAGGGAACTGGGCATGAAGTCTTATAAATTTTTTTGCGTAGTAAGCTGTGCCACTATTTTGAGTGGATGTGCTCTCAATTATTCCGAATTTGATCCATTCACGAGTGATATTAGTAATTCTGATTTAATAGCCCCCCCTTATATTGATCATCCTAAGCTTAAGACCGCAGAATTAGCGCGTGCTCGCGGGGATGTGCCTCAAGCGATTCATGATTATAGAGATATCATCAAAGAGCACCGGGGTAATTGTGAAAAAGCCTACCTAGGGTTAGGGTGGTCTCTATTGGATGCAAATGCAATTGATGAATCCAAAAAAACCTTTGATAAGGCGATTACTTTATATCCACACTCTGCTGGGGCTTATGCAGGATTGGGGGCGGTTTATTTGACAATTGACCAACCTGAAAATGCGATCAAAGCTTTTGAAATGGCTCTCAAGCTAAATCCCTGTCTTGCCAAGGCTCTTAATGGATATGGCATTGCCCTTGATATGATCGGTGACCACCGAGGCGCTCAAGCCAATTATCGAGCAGCGATGGAACGTGATCCGGGCAATATTTCTTATGAAAGTAATTTGGGTTTATCCATGGCTCTTGCAGGCAATACATCTGAAGCAATTCACATCTTAGAAAGGTTGTCGCGTTCCCCCCAGGCAACAGCAAGGGTTAGACAGAATTTGTCCCTCGCTTATGGGCTTGCTGGTGATATGAAAATGGCAAGAAATATTGGAACGGTAGATCTTTCAAGTGATTGGGTTCGAAATAATGTGAGTTACATGGAAGCAGTCCGAGAAACAGAAGAATATGCCGGTCTCATACCTAAGGACCACATAGAGGGACCATTAAACCAAACCCGTAAGTGGCAAGACAGAAATAATTAAGGGATAAAAAGATGTTCTTTATCATACTTGCGCTCGTTATTCTTACACACGCTTTGATAGGGATATTTGATTTTAGTTTTTATCGTATTCCGAATCTTTTTTTGGGCCTTCTCGTCGTGCTTTATGGGCTTTACGCGCCCATTTATCTTGACTTTCATGCTATTTGGGGCTCGCTTATTATTTTTGCAATTATGCTTGTTATAAGTTTTAGCTTATACGCGTTGAAAATTATAGGGGCGGGTGATGCAAAATATATCGCTGTAGCGTCCTTATGGGCTGGGACTCATGGAATTGTGCCTCTTCTTTTCTTTGTTTCTTTGGCAGGAGCGGCTGTCTCTCTGATTTATTTGTTTCTTAGGAATTATATTGGGCGCTTTTCTGATTTGATTTGGATATACATTCAAAAAGCAGAAACAGATCACCCTAAGCTTCAAAGTATATGGGTAGGAAGTGGGACGGGCCCTGAGAGGGGCAAACGTGAAAATATTGGTCCACGAATGATTCCTTATGGAATTGCAATTGCAACTGGATCCATCATCATGTTGATGATGAATCCGATAATACACAGATAAAGAGGATACAGAGATGAGAGCTAGGGATATCATCGGTTTAATTTTGGCACTTATATTAGCAATTGGTGTTGCTTTCTTGACAAGAATTTTTCTCACAAAAGAGGAAAAACCTACACAAGTAGTCACCTCAAAAGTAGAGCAACTCACGCGAATTCTTGTGGCGGGAAAAAAACTGTTGCCGGGAGATAAAATCACAACAGGTGATTTGGTGTGGCAGGAATGGCCAAAAAAAGCCGTAACCACAAATGACTTGACAGAAGAGACAACTAAAATAGAAGAGTTTATGGGCTCAATCGTTCGATTTCCTATCCCTAAAGGGAATCCCATTGTTAGGGAAGAGCTCGTGAAGAGAGGAGATAAAGGCTTTCTTGCAGCTATTGTGTCTCCTGGTAAAAGAGCCATATCCATAGATGTAACAGCCTCTGCTTCTGATAGTGGGCTTATTTTCCCGGGTGATTATGTGGATGTGCTTTTATCTATAACAGACTCTACTCAAAATAAATCGGTAGGGAAAAGTAAAACAATTTTAAAGAACATCAAAGTTCTTGCATTTGATACAGCTCTTGCAGCTCCAGATACGAACCCAAAAACACCTCCTCATGTTGCAACACTTGAAGTGACGCCAGGGCAGGCTGAAGTTTTAATGGCTGCAGTAAAAGAAGGAGTCGTAACGCTTAGTTTACATAGTATAGCAAAAGGAGAGGTTGAAGCCCCAGAGATTCAACCTACTGTTGCCCCTCGAGCAGAAGAAAAAATTATCCTCATGCGTGGAAAAGAAAAAAGCGAAATACAGTTTCAGGAGAAATAACAATGTCTGGAAACAATAAGTTAATAAATCATTTAAAAGTAACGAACCGCATAAGGAAAATAATAGTAATGAGTAATCAAAAACATTGGAAAAAGCCTTTTTTAACATTATGCGCGCTTGGCTTACTTTTGAGTTTTGCATCACTTGCCCTCGCTAAAACAATGCATCTTGAAATTAATGACGCTAAAGTTCTTCACTTTGACGGGAAGGTGACAGAGGTTTTTATTGCAAATCCTGAAATTGCAGATGTGCAGTTAAGCAATCCTCATTCTGCTTACGTTTACGGGAGGGCAGCAGGAAAAACAAAGCTTTTTGCCCTGGATGCAAAAGGAAAAGAAATTTTAAATACTGAAGTGGTTGTTGTTTATGACATTTCTCAATTAAAGGAAATGATTGCACCCTTTGATCCTTATGGTCTTGTGGAGATTAGGTCAGTTCCTGGGGCAGTTATTTTAGAAGGACAGGTTGATTCTCCTAAAATGGCGGAAGAAATACGGCTTATTGCTGATAAATATGTTGCAAAGGGAAAGGATAGTAAATCAAGCAAATCCGTAGAGCAAACAGTTATTAACCGTTTAAGTATTAAATCACCTGTCCAGGTCAGTCTAAGGGTTAAAATTGCAGAAGTTTCAAAGAGTGTTCTCAATAACTTAGGTTTTAACTGGCAGGCAGCTTTTGCGAATATAGGAAAATTTAACTTTGCAACCATCTTGGGCAGAAACCCTCTTACGGCTCCTCCCCTTGCAACAGGGAATGTTCTAACTTTAGTACCGGATCCAACTGTTATAACGGGTACCAATTCGACGTTAAGTTCAATTGGAGCTAATTTTCAGAATAGCCATGTTGATATAAATGCCGTGATCGATTTGTTATCCCAAGATGGCTTGGTCACGATTTTGGCTGAACCTAATCTAATGGCGATTTCAGGTGAGACAGCCAGCTTTTTAGCAGGTGGTGAATTTCCTTATCCCGTTCCTCAGCAGCTCGGAAACATTACCATTGATTTTAAGCAATACGGTGTGAGTTTAGCGTTTACGCCAACGGTTCTTGATGGAAGCATGGTTACGATGCGGGTGCGGCCCGAGGTCAGCGAGCTAGATCAAGCCACTGGAGTAACAATAAACGGAACCTTTGTTCCAGGGATTCTAACCAGATGGGCAGAAACTACCGTTGAACTTGCAAGCGGACAGACTTTTGCTATTGCTGGATTGCTCCACAATACATCAAAGTCTTTCATTAATGCTATACCCGGCTTAGGGGATTTACCTATTTTAGGTCCTCTTTTCCGCTCTAATCAGTTCCAACGAGGAGACTCAGAGCTCGTTATCCTTATAACACCTTATTTGGTAGAACCTGCTGCAGGTAAGGAAATGCTGTTACCAACAGATAACTTGAACTTTGCAACTTTTGTTGAGCAAATCTTTGAGAGACGTCTTGTTAAACAAGGAATTCAAAAAGGTAAGGCTCCAGCCTTTGGTCCAGGTGGTATACGGTTGATTGGGCCAGCAGGGTTTAGCATTGAATAAAACTGACAACAATAAAAATTGTAAGGTGAGAAAAAATGAAAGTTTGTAGAATCAGTATCTTAGGAATAGCCTTACTTTCAGGCTGTGCGCCAGAGGTTACGAATTGGACCCCAGCAGAAAGCCCAAAGGAAAATAGGGTAGATCGTGCCGTGTTTACATATACCGTCCCCTATGCAGCCCACGGGAAAGGAATGAGCTCCTTAGAAAAAGGAAAGCTTCTTAACTTTTTGAAGAGTCACATTCTTAGCCCATATGCGGTCCGCATAACCCTAGAAGAATATGGTGGACACTCAGATAAACGACTCATGGATATTGAGAGAGAACTCCTCAGATTTGGTATCCCCTCTAATCTTATCCATCGTAATTTTGACCACGTTGACGAGAGCTATGGGGAACATCATAAGCATAAACACCATGCTGAGAAAAAATGTCATCGCAAGCATCATCATCACAAAACCCATGCACATGGTTCCGTCGTCCTCATCGTTCTTGAACGTTTTGTTGTGATTACACCTTCTTGTGCTAATTTTTTAGAGCAAATAGGTAATGCTTCTCAGGACTACAGTCCAAGTAATTTTGGTTGTTCTACAGAGGCAAACTTGGGTATGATGATTGCTAATCCGCAAGATCTCTTAAGGGGACGTGATCATTCTCCTTATGACGGGCAAGTTATCACTGCAGGTGTGACCCGCTATGAAGCTGATAAAATCAAAGCCATCGCTGAAATCACAACAACAACGATGCAAAACCCAGTTGTAAGTGTAGGTGGGACACCTGGAGGAGCTTCTGGAGGCAGTTCTGGAGGTGCGGGATATTAATTAATGGCCTCAGCTCAAGAGTCGTTTGCTGCCTTTATTGAACACGCTGATGATGTTGCAGTTTTACGTAATGTTGCAAAGCAGCTGGATTTAAAAAATTATGAAATTGTCATTGGTGGTATTCAAGAAGCCATTAATGTATATGCTGGGAAAAAATCCCCTCCATATCTAGTCATTGATATTTCTAAGTCCGACTTGCCTATATCCGATATGGGTAATTTGTTGGAAGTTTGTAGTCCTAATGTTAATATTATAGCCATTGGTTCAAAAAATGAAATCGGTATTTATCGAGACTTAAATAAAATCGGTGTATATGAATATTTATTAAGTCCATTATTTCCTGATATTCTAGAACGTACATTAAACAGTATGCTTTCTGGTCAGAGCATGGTGGAGGGACCGACCAAGCGAGGAACAATCATTGCATGTATGGGGTCTCGAGGGGGGGTCGGAACAACTTTCATTGCTTCAAACCTTGCAGCTATGCTTGCAGGTGAAAAACAGCGCAGAGTTGTCTTGTTCGATTTAGATCCCTATTTTGGGACCCTTTCCTTAAACTTTGATACATTGCCCAACGCTGGTCTTAGGGATGCGTTTGAAAACCCAGAACGTATTGATCAGGTTCTTATAGACCGAACGTTAACTCCTATTAATGAACATCTATTTATTTTGAGTTCAGAACAACCACTAAACGAAAAAGTAAAATATAAACCTGAAGGATTAGAAGAAATTTTAAAAAATCTATCAAAGCAATTCCATTACGTAATCGTTGATACCCCACATTATTTTAACGATTTTACCAACCTAATGCTTCTGAACGCAAATATCATGCTCTTGGTAACCGATCCTTCAGTTGCCGGTCTGAGAGATACTGGAAGACTGCTACGTTTTATTTATACAGAAAGTGGTTCACACCGTTCTCTGCTCGTGATGAATAAACAGGGTCAATATGGAAAAAGTGAATTAAAAATTGATGAGTTTGAAACAGTTTTAAAAAGTAAAGTGAATCATATCATTCCTTATAATAATATAATTCCTATGGAATTTATGGATCAAGGAAAAATGATGGTCAATGCAGAAAATTTACTTGCTGACTCCATACGAAATGTTATGTTTGATATCCTTGGAGCTCGCCAAACTAAGGAAAAAGTGGGGTGGTTTAAAAAATTATTTTAAACATTCAACATTAAAACAATTTTAATCCTTTTTGTATATATTTTCTTACATAATGCCAATTAGAAAACAGAGTGAGAATATATATGCTTTCAAAAAGACCATATGTGATAAAATTTTCTAATACAATTAACATTGGATAAATAAGATGGATTTATTTACACAATCTAGTAATGCATCTACGTCTATAAAACAAATGGACAGTATGAAGTCGTTTAAAGTGCGGGCTTATGAATCACTTATGGAAAAAATTGATCTCATTGCTGCAAATCAAATGGCTCCCGATCATTTACGTCGTGAAGTAGAGCAGTTTATTTCTGATTTTGCAGAAGAAAAAAATATTCAGATAAACTCAAGAGAACAAAAGCAAATTGCTTCATCTTTAGTGGATGATATGATTGGTTTGGGTCCTCTAGAAGAAATTCTTCACGATGAATCGGTCACAGATGTTCTTGTTAATGGGCCAAACAAAGTCTATGTAGAGAGAAAAGGGAAGCTTCAAGAAGTTAATATTAGATTTCACGATGAAGCTCATCTCCAACAAATTGCACGACGTATTGCGAGTCGTGTTGGTCGACGCATTGATGAATCAAGTCCTATGGTGGATGCGCGTCTTGCTGATGGAAGTCGTGTCAATATTATCATGCCCCCTCTCGCGTTAGACGGGACCTCTGTTTCCATCCGTAAATTCTCTCGGGTTGATATTACTCTTGATGCGATGGTAGAAAATAAAAACCTATCCCAAGCCATGGCAAATTTCTTAAAAATTGCTTCAGCAATCCGGCTTAATCTTTTGATATCTGGGGGAACAGGGTCGGGGAAAACAACTCTTTTAAATGCCATGTCCCATCTTATTAGCCCAGATGAACGTATTGTTACTATTGAAGACTCAGCAGAACTTCGGATGCAACAACCCCATGTTGTTCGACTTGAAAGTCGCCCACCTAACATTGAAGGGGAAGGGGAAATCACGATTCGTGACTTGGTCCGTAATGCGCTGCGTATGCGTCCAGATCGCATCATTGTGGGAGAGGTGCGCGGAGATGAAACGATTGATATGTTGCAAGCCATGAATACAGGACATGATGGTTCTATGTCTACAATTCACGCAAACCGGCCTCGTGAAGTGATCACTCGTCTTGAAAACATGATGCTAATGTCAGGGATAGAAATGCCAACACGTGTCATTCGTGCACAAATTGTAGGTGCCATTAATCTCATTATTCACACAGAAAGAATGAGAGATGGGATAAGGCGTGTCACTGAAATAACAGAAATAACGGGACTGGAGGGTGATGTTGTCGCTACCCATACACTTTTTAGCTTTGAATACGGAGATGATCAGGTCTCTGCAGAGGATGAAGAAGCGCGAATTCAAGGTACTTTTAAGTCAGCAGGAGTCACGCCTCACTTTATTCAGAGGGCGAAATATTATGGTCTTGATACGGAACTAAAAATAGCCATGAGGGGAGATTTGTAAGATGAATACAGAGAACCTGATAGCCGTAGTCGTTGGAACTCTTGTCATCGTGATTTATGGGCTCTATTTTCTATACTTTTCTCGAAATAATTCACATAATAGAAAAATAAATTTGGAAAGCAAACTAAATACGTTATTATATAGTACGCAAGAAGAACAAAATGTAGAGAACATTTCGCTTTTAAAAACAGAGCCAGACACTTATTTTAAAAGCAAGCTCCCAAAAATAGAAGGTTTCAACGAGTGGATTCAACATACGGGACTTGATATAACACCTACAATGGTCATTTTAATAAGCATTCTGATCGGGCTGTTTTTTATATTTTTGTTTATTTTTGTTTCGCATATAAATATTTTAATTTCTTGCTTGCTAGGAACAATACTTAGCTTTTTTCTTCCTTGGTGCGTTATTACATATCTTACGTCAAGGCGTAAGAAACACTTCTTAGAAGAATTTCCTATTGCTCTTGATATTATGCGACGAGCCTTACGAGCTGGCCATTCTATAGATCGGGCTATTGGTATGGTCGTCTTAGAAGTGAAGGGGCCGGTAGGGATAGCTTTTAAGCAGATGGTCGATCAATTTAATTTGGGTATACCTTTTGAAGCTGTTCTTGCGAATATGTCTAATCGGATTGGTATTGGTGACTTTCGCATGTTAGCGATTGTTATTGTTTTACAACGAGAAACCGGAGGTAGCCTTGCAGAAGCTATAGATAATTTTTCTAAAATTATACGTGTTCGCCAACAATTAAGAAAAAAAGTTAAGGCTTTAACGGGAGAAGTGCGTATAACGGCAGCGATTTTATCGGCCATTCCCTTTTTTATTTTTGGAGCGGTTTATTTCTTAACTCCACATTATTTTGACCCCTTATTTAATACAGATAAAGGACATATGGTCGCGCTTGTTGGAGTTTTGATGCTCTTTACTGGAATTAGTCTCATTGTACGAATGACTTATAAAGAAAATTATTAAGGAGGGGTGACAATGTTGAACGGCACAGATATAATTGCTTTTATTTTATCTTTTATTATATTATATTTCGCGTTGTCTTTTGTTTCAAAAATGCGTCGAGACGACATTTTTAAAAAACGGTTACAAGATTTAATGATCTATAAAGAACACTTGATTAAAAAAGAATCTGTGGCTTATAAACGCCGTACTAAAGAATCCCTACCTTTTTTGAGAAAAATTGTTGATAAGATAATATCTAGTGGATCAAATGAAAAAGAAATACTAAGAATTAAATTTGACAAGGCTGGTATTAGATCAACGAATGCTCTTTTTCTGTATGGGTTGGCTAAAGCTCTAATGATTGTTCCTTTGGCCCTAATTTCCACATATCTTTTGTTTCAGTATACTGAATTAAACAATATATACAAAATAGCAATAATACTATTTTCAGCGTTGTTTGGATCATATTTAGTTAATATCATTTTAGGAATGATGGTAGAGGCGAGACAAACACGCATTCTTAAAGCCTTTCCAGAAGCGCTTGACCTTATGGTTATTTGTACAGAGGCAGGTTTAAGTTTGACAGCAACGATTCAAAGAGTCGCGCGAGAAATTTCACAGATTTCTCCCGACTTAGGATATGAGCTAGCTCTTTTATCCATTGAGCTTAATATGATGTCCGATCGGCGTAAAGCTCTTCAAAACTTTAGTAACAGGTTAGACTCAGCTTTTTTTAAGTCAATTATAGCTAACATATCGCAAGCAGAACAATTTGGAACACCCATTGCCCAAACAATGCGGGTTATTGCTGAGGAATTTCGAACTAATCGATTGCTAAAAGCAGAAGAAAAAGCATCTAAGCTACCTGCCTTGTTAACTTTACCCATGATGCTTTTTATATTTCCTTGTATTTATATCATTATTTTGGGTCCAGCAATTATTAGTGTCGTAGACCATTTTTATAGTTAACACCTTGAAACTCTCACTTCATGGGTGGAAAATCCGAGGAAAAAGTTAGCACGAAGAAAAGTTAACTAATTATTAACCTTATTCATTATAAAATATAATAGATATAGATTGTATTATTAGTATATACTAAAAGTATAGAGACAGGGGGCTTTTGGATGATGTTCGCGTGGTGTGGTTTTAACCGGGATAAAGAAAAAAACTTGTTATCTGACAATAAAGGGTCGGCAGCGATTGAGTTTGCCCTCGTTTCTCCCGTGTTCTTTTTATTATTCATAGGGGTTTTTGAGGTTGGAGCTGTCATGCTTGTGAAAACCTCCCTAGAAACAGCAATTTTAGAGGTTTCTCGGTTTGGTCGAACTGGTTCTATTGTGGCAGGCCAAACGCAACAACAAACCGCCGTAGCTTTAGCAGATCAATACAGTTTTGGTCTTGTAGACCCATCAAAGCTTGTGCTGACAGTGACGCCTTATGCAAGTTTTTCAGCCATCCCCCTCCTGGCTACAGCACCCAATACGGGAACGCAGGACTTTGGAGTAGGCAAGCAACCTGTGCTTTATACACTTTCTTACAACTGGATTTTTTTCACACCGCTCGTGGGGAAGTATTTATCACCAACTGGAAACAATGCAATACTTCTTACAGCATCTGCTGTTATTGAAAATGAGCCGTTTTAAGATGGATTTTTGAGGTCGGAGATATGAAAAACTTTTTTAACAGAAGAATGGGTCAACAAGATAATGGAACAGCAGCGATTGAGTTTGCGATCCTTTTGCCTGTTATGGTATTGATGCTTGTCGGTCTTTTTGAAGTTTCTAATTTTATTTTTTGTAACAATAAAATGAATCGTACAGCTCAAGAAATCAGTAATATTGCTACAAGAGGAGATACGACAAAACCCCAGATGGATAGCCTGCTACAGGCTGCTGTGTACGTTGCCCAACCCTTTAATTTTACACAATCTGGAAATGTTATTGTAACGTCAGTGTCCCATCAAAACCCCGACCCAACAAAACCATCTCAGGTCATGTGGCAAGACAGTTATCCCGGTGGTGTAGGCGCGAGTCGTATTAACCCAGCTAGCTTACCGGGAGGGTTAGTCCTTGAAGTTAATCAGACGGTTATTTTTACAGAAGTTTTTTTTAAATATACTCCCTCATTTCCAAGTTATGGTCTTATTGCGACGGCTAATACAAACGTTTATGCTTTAGCCGCGGCCTTTCCTCGCCAAGGAACAATGACAACACTCCCACCAAGTTAAGGTATTTTTTGCTCTGGGTGAGGAAGTAATAATTAATAATATATTAATAAACTATATGTTAGAATTATAGTGTGGTGATACATGGGTATGGTTTTCATTTATTTGAGGAAGTTCTATAACATAGGGAGGAGAAGATGTTGTTTCAAAAGCAATTAACCAACATAAGGTCTCAAAAAAAGGGGTTCTTTCGTCAAGAAAAAGGCGCTATTAGCATTATTTGGGCCCTTTCGATTATTCCTCTCATGGGTATGTTAGGGTTAACGATTGATTTGGGCCGGGTTTATTATGTTCAATCCGTTATAACAGGAGCTACTGATGCAGCCGCTATTGCGGGTGCAAAGACGGCTGGAACCAACGGTGATGTTGTTGGCCAAGCAACGGCTATCTTTAATGCAAATATTCCTAACAATTTTATTGCCACAGTAAGTGGTCCAACGATCACTATGTCATCAAATAATCAGGTCGTTACGGCTACTGCATCGGGAACAATACCCACAACCTTTATGATGCTTTTGGGAAAAACTTCCATAGGTGCAGGGGCCACGTCTCAGGCTCAAGTTTCAACGCCTAACGTCGAAGTTGTACTTGCTCTCGATAACACAGGGTCAATGTTTGGCACGCCTATGACAGGGGAGATACAAGCCGCCCAAACACTTGTAAATATTTTATATGGAGGAGCAGGTGTTAATACCCTCCCTGGTCTTTATGTCGGTGTTGTGCCGTATACAACAACCGTAAACATTAATATGCCTGGGTTTAATCCAAGCAGTTGGTTATCCGTACCGGGGAAAGCCCAAGTTGCAGATACGAATCTCTATCCCAATATTGCTCCCACTGGAAATAGCGTTGGTGGACAGTGGATGGGTTGTATCGAGGCGCGTACCCCCGTTACCTATCCAGCCGGTACAGCTGCAAAGGAGTTCACAACCTATCCACTAGGGACGGATTCAACGGATGCGACCCCTGGAGCATTTCCCTTTACACCCTTCTATTACCCTTCAACCCTGTTTGATAAATATGTGGTTGGTTTTCCTTTGGTTCGAGGGATAACAGCAGCAGATACAGCCATCACGGCTTTTGGGACCCCCCCATGGGGTAATACAGGCGCTACACGGGGAGATAACGACTGGACGCTTAATGGGACCGTTCCTGGTGGTTCAGGCTTGCGTTTCGGAGATAATTATAACGCGCAGGGTGGAAACGGTGATGGTAACTATGGGGTTGGGCCAAACCTTGGGTGCCCTGTGCCTATGCTTCCCTTAAACGCTTCACAAACGACGGTTCAAAATACCATTAGTAATATGAAAGCCACTTTCCGTGGGGGCACCATGATTAATACAGGCCTTGCTGCGGCCTGGTGGATGCTTTCCCCCAACTGGCAAGGGATATGGCCTGTTGTTGCCAACTCTGAGCCTGCTCCCTCACCTAAGGCCTATACGGATGCCTTAAAAATTGTGGTTCTGATGACAGATGGGCAGAATCAATGGTATGATTGGCCAACGGGTGTGCCTGGTGCTCCTGGTGGTGGTACCGCAGCCTGGGGTCCTAATGACGCTGATTATACAGGGTACGGGCGGTTAGCCGAGGGACGCTCAGGCACAACGAATTTTAACCAGACAATACCAAACTTAAATGCTAGGATGGCAAGTATGTGTACCACCCTAAAGAGTAATGGAGTGGTTATCTATACAGTTATCTTTGATCATGATGGATCAGCAGGTGGTGCAGCAGGTGCAACACTTTTCACAAATTGTGCGACTGACCCCAGCAAGTATTTCTTTGCTGTTACAAATGCGGATTTGAAAGCTGCTTTCTCAAATATTGGTAAATCCATTACAACCTTGCGCTTAACATGGCCTGGCAAACCTTAATAAACGACAGGGGCTTTTAGCCCCCTTTTTTTTGCAGCAGATCAGAAGGGAGCAATCTCGCGCTTGTTTTGCAATAAAAGACTCGTCCTTAATCACCCTTTTTTACTATCGTGACGGTTACTGGATCCTTTACCTATAATTTTCTTGTCCTCCCCCTTTCTCCACTTACCCTTACGATACAAGAGAACCAAGTTCTTCCTTCGTGATCTTAGCGTAGAATAGGCCGCTTGCGAAACTGGGCATAGTCGCACATTCGGTGTCATGCTGAACTTGTTTCCAATACTGTTCATTTAAGAAAACATAGCAATAATTATCCCCCTTTATTGTCATCCCCGCGAAGGCGGGGATCCAACATAACCATCTGGAATCAATCAATTTTCCTATGGATTCCCGCCTTCGCGGGAATGACCCTTTTAATTTAACAGAATAATAAATTAACTAAAATGAACAGTATTGGAACTTGTTTCAGCATCTAAGAGAGATCCTGAAATAAATTCAGGATGACACCGAGTGCGGGTCACATCCAGTTGCGAAAGAAATCTAATTAAAAAAATAAAAAACTAGCTTTTTTAGAAATTAGCACCTATATATAATTCAATTCATTTACACCCCTTACAAACTGGTTATACTCATGACAACGTTCAAGTCTTTTGGTCTGCCTTCATTTCTTAATGAATCTCTGGAACAGATGGGCATTACAAGCCCCACTCCTATACAGGAAAAAGCCATTCCTGCAGGGCTTGAAGGACGTGATATTTTAGGATCTGCCCAAACAGGTACGGGAAAAACAATAGCTTACCTCATTCCCTTAATTACAAACTTAATGAAGACAGAACGGTCAACAGCCCTTATTATGGCCCCGACCCGTGAGCTTGCAGACCAAATTCAAGCAGCAGCCCGTAAATTGCATGGGAAAAAACTGGGGGTCGTCCTTTTAATTGGAGGCGACTCAATGTACAAACAGCTTTCTGCTCTCAAACGACAGCCACGACTTATTGTGGGGACGCCAGGCCGGATTAACGATCATTTGACGAGAGGAACGCTGCGGTTGAATGAAACCCGCTTCCTTGTCCTTGATGAGACTGATCGTATGCTAGATATGGGATTTAGTGACGTACTTAAGAAAATCGTTCACCATTTACCCAAAGAACGTCAAACTTTCATGTTTTCTGCAACGATGCCACCTAGCATCAAAACCCTATCCATGACTTATCTGACGAACCCCCAGCATATAGCCATAGGATCCACGACCCAGCCTATCGTAAAAATAAAGCAAGAAATCCTTCAAACCTTATCAGCTGATAAATTTCCTTGTCTCTTGAAAGAATTGAATAAACGCGAAGGCTCAGTCATTATTTTTGTGAAAACAAAGCATGGAGCGGATCGACTTGCGGAAAAGCTTTCCCGTCAAAATCATCATGCCACAGCCATCCATGGTGATTTAAAACAACGTAAACGGGAAGAAGTCATTCGGGATTTTAGAAATCTTACAAAGCGGATTATGGTAGCAACGGATATTGCAGCACGTGGGCTCGATATTCCTCATATTAAACATGTTATCAACTATGACCTTCCTCAATGTCCCGAAGATTACATTCATCGCATTGGCCGCACAGGGCGGGCAGGAATGGAAGGCCACGCCCTTTCTCTCGTCTCTCCAGAGGATGGGAATAAGTGGAAACGCATTCATAATCTTATCGAGACAGGAAAGGATGATCCGTCTCTTGCCGCTGTCTCTAAGTCGCCTAGGAAGCAAAAATCAAGACCGTATCAAAATGCTGGGCCCTCAAAATATGCCTCTTCAAAGCGTGAGGGTACCAAGCATGAAGGCCAAAAGCATGAAAATCCTAAGAATGGTTTCGCGAAACGAGGTCCGTCAAAACACGCCGACTCTCGTCATGAAAAATCAAGGCCTGCGTCTTTTAAAAGGGGAGCTCCGAAGCGAGATGCAGGAAAGCGGGGCTCTTCGCAGAGAGCATCCTGGGCTTAGGATGACAACCCTTTAGTATTCTGGACGGCATGTTTTGGCATATTGTTTTTTTGGAAAGGCGAGCCTAGGGGCTCACCATGTTTTTGTACACTCCAAAAAATCAATTGTTCGATAGCTACCGTTGCTCCAAATACGACTATTCCTGCTAGAATATCTGCTAAATAATGTTGGCCAATTGGCAAACATGAAAAAATAATTAATAAATTTAAGATGAGGATGGGAATAAAAATAATTTTTTTCTCGTGACGAAAAGCATAAATATAAAGGCATGAGGCAATAGTATGAAAAGAAGGCAAGGTGACTACTCCATTTCCTTGCCTTATATCTACAATATGATTACGGAGCTCATAGAAACGGTCAAGAGCTCCTTGTAGTTCAGGGGTAGGGGTATAGTGGTACCAAACATAAGGCCCAGCTGCTGGTAAAAAGCCTGCAATTAATACGGTTAGGAACGAAGCAATAATATATTGCATCAAAAACCTTTGAAAATATAGGGGGTTTCCTAAAAAAACAAAATAAAGCAAAATAAAGCAAGGTAGAATTAAAAAAACATCATAAGTAATACCAAAGAATATATACAACCACATATGTTGTCGAAACATCAATACCAGATTTAGGGAAGAGAATCCCATATCACCATCTATGGTAGCTAAAGTAGAATCTATCAAGGGTAAGTTTAGGGTACAAGTTAAATAGGATAATAGACCCACAACAAGAGTATAGCTTAGAAAAGTCAGTACAGAAAGCAAAGCCGTCATAATTTTAGGATCAGGTCGGACTCTCTTATAAAAGAGATATAACAGGTAAAAGAATAGAAGGCCAAAGAAAATAACAAGAAATTTTTCTATACTATAATAAAATTCAAGAGAGGAAAAGTGTATCCAAATAACCTCCATAAAAAGCATAACACTTATTATTGCCCATTGAATTTTTGTGTAGGTCAAAAGAGAGATCCTTTTCAAACTGTTTTATCTCCCTCATGATATTGTAACCTTTTTTAAAATTCTGTTAAAATAGACCTCTTTCGAAACTGAATTTGACCCACACTCGGTGTCATCCTGAACTTGTTTCAGGATCTCTTTTAGATGCTGAAACAAGTTCAGCATGACAGTTTGGGGTGATTAGGTTCAGTTTCGAAAGAGGTCCAATGTTTAAACGAATTATACGTTATTCTTCATGGTTTCGTCATATCCTCTATTTTCTCAATAATAATATTATAAAAATGGGTGTTTAAGCCATGACCCATATCTGGGATAATTTTTAGTTGAGCATGGGGAATCGCTTTTTTAAGCGCTTTAGCATGATCAAGAGGAAAAATCGGATCTTGATCGCCATGAATAATAAGAGTGGGAGCATGAAGAAGGCTGATCGTTTGTTTATGTAAGTCAGAACTGGCTTCCCAGGCTTTCAGATGCTGCTCTAAACCATCAAGGTTACTGTTTTTGAGAAAGCTTTCAAAAGCTAAGCGGTGGTAGACTTTCTCATCAAATGGCACAACTGATCCATTTTGCAGGCGCGCTACGTCCAAAAATGTCTTTTTCTTTTCAGCAAGGGTTTTAGGGGGATGGGCCTGATAATTTTTTACCCAGTTGAGAATAGCTGGATGGGGAGGAGACAGAGAGGAATGTATAGGTTTTCCTGCAATAGCATCAAGCGTTACTTGCCCATCTGATGTTGTCATTATTAAAGTTAAGGTAGACACACGGTTAGGAAAATGAGCGCACAATAGCATGGCGATCAGCCCCCCCATTGATCCCCCGACAATATGGGCTTTTTGAATACCGTAATGATCGAGAATAGCAAGGACATCGTTCGCCATATCCATAAGGTTATATGGGGATTTTTCATAGTCTATCATTGAAGAAAGCCCGGTGCTTCTATGATCATAGCGAATCACAAAGAATCCCCTATCAGCAACTTGTTTACAAAAGGCCTGATGCCATAGCAGTCCTGGTGCGCCACATCCCATGATCAGGAGCAAAGCAGGGTTTTCTTTTTTACCAAAGGCTTCCACCCATAATTCAATCCCATTGGCTCGAATCATTCCTTGTTGAAAAGAATGAAGGGGGTAGAAAACGCTCCCATAGAACAGCTTTATTAAAAATATATGTAATTTTCGGTTCATTGTTTTCTCAAATTAATAACTTAGTTTAAATTTAAAACTCCTACTATTATGTTCTATTACTCGTTAGGCAAGGTACTGTATTTTTTATTTGATCTTGTTGTGAAAGACGGGGTAAAAAGCAGCGGATTGTTGTACCTCTGTTGATCTCTGAATACAGCTCAATTCGGCCACCATGGAGCTCAATAAGGTTTTTTACCAAAGAAAGCCCAATACCAGAATCAGTAGGTCTGTCCCCTTTCTCATGCTCGAATTTATCAAGCAGACGCCTTTGCTCGTCAATCGAAATTCCAACACCTGTATCCGTAACAGATAGCAAAAGTTCTTCTTGTATAACGTTCGCTTCAATGGTGATTTTGCCACTGGACGGTGTAAACTTAATCGCATTGCTCAACAGATTTAAGAGAGCTTGTTTAAGCCGCCGTTCGTCAACAACCCAAGTACTCACAATGTTATCACATTTAAGGATAATATGTTGTTTGTTTTTTTCTGCTCTTTTAGAAACAATTTGGGTAATGCTTTTTAATAATTGTGGAATTTCTACAGTGCTATGGTTAAGATTTAAATAGCCAGCCTCGATAGAAGCTAAATCAAGTATATCATTAACGAGGTGCAAGAGTTTGGTTGAAGAATCCAATATACCCTCTATATAATCAATTTGTTTCTCATTTAATGTTCCAAGGTATTGATTATGTAGTACTTCTGTAAAACCAATAATGGTATTGAGCGGTGATTTGAGTTCAAAAGAAACGCTTTCAATAAATTCTGATTTTAGGCGATCTGCTGTTTCGAGAGCCTCGTTCCTCTCTTGAAGAACTTGTTGAATACGGCATGTATCCGTCGTATCAGCATAACTTAACAAGTGTCTCCCATTAGGAAGGGGGACATAACCAAAATTTAGAATAACGCCATCTTTTCTTTTAAGCTGTCCTGTTTTGGGAACACGATCAGTAACACTATCAATAAATTGTGCTTTATATGTTTCCCAATCATCTTCATAGTCAAAGAAATTCTTTAATTTATCTACCATAAGAGCAAGATGTTGACCAATACTAACATCTGCCTTCTCAAAATTCCAAAGACGGAGAAAGCTAGGGTTATAAATTTTCAGACGATTATCGCTTCCAATAACAACAACTCCCTCAAAAAGATTGTCTAGGGTTGTTTGATAGGAATCGAGAAGAGTTTTATTTTTCCTCTCAAGGCTCAAATAATTTGTTACATCCTCATACATGAATAATAGGCCACCCATTGGGTGTGGGGCACTAAAATTTCTTAAAGTTCGCTCATCCGGCAAATGCATCATTTCTTCACAAGGTTCCATTTGTTCGGTAATTTGGCGAAGGCATTTCTTTTTATAGGTAGGGAAATCAATATATTCAGGAAGTTGGCGTCGATTTCTCAGATCTTCGAGAACTTCATCAAGATGTGGACGTGCTTTTAGCAGTTTTTCATCAAAATTATTTAAGTTTACATAGGCTTGATTGTAATATTGTAAATTCCCAGCATCATTATAAATGGCAATGGCAGTTGACAGATGTGCAAGCACTTCATGATGAGCGTCCATTAGATTTTTAGTTTCCTTTTGCGCATCTTTAAGTTCTGTAATATCAAAACCTACTCCCAGGGTTCCGCTTTCTAATACATTTGGGATTTCCCAAATACGAAAATGGCGTCTTTCTTCTTGAGCTACAGTTGTGCTGTCAAGACATTGCCCTTCATTAGTGTTTAAGGCCTTGCGAGCTAGTAAATGAGCATTACGGGATTGAATTAGCTCAATACCTTCTCGTTGTACGACTTGGGGGGTAGCTCCAACGGCTGTTGAATACGCAAGGTTACAGTATGTAATCCTTTGATCTTGGTCTCGTTGCCAGATAAGAATTGGTAACATGTCCAGAGTTGCTTGTAACTTATTCAGAAGATTGTCTTTTTGCTGTAAGGTTTCTGTATAAAAATTCTCAAAATGGTTAGCTTCAGTAATATTTCGGAGCCACAAAATAATTTTTCCCTCCAAAGGTTTTCCTTCCAAGGTGTAAATAGCGTTGCTATTAGCCGCATGGACTTTTATTTTAAAGGGTAAATTTTTACAAATTAGAGCGGTTATTGCTGTTTCTACCTCTTGCAAAGTATCTGGGTGTAAAAAGGCCTTAAAAGATTGAAGCGAATCACTTGGAAAAGAGGGAGAACGATCAATAATTTGATCCCCTTCGCATAAAGCCCACCCATCCTCATGTGCTATAAGAATATTTCTTAATGTTTGAGTGGCTTGGCGCTCTTTTAACCAGATAATACATAAGCATCCTCCAAGAAGAAGAAACAATGATGCCCAAGAAAATGGCAAAAAATATCCACTGGCCCATCCAACTGAAGGGATGGCCCCAATAAATAAAAATAAGGCTATGTTTTTTATTAAACTTTTTAGTGCCTCCATACCTTATATTTAGTCATAAAAATCAGTTTTTCACAAGAGACGTGTTTTTATAATTTACAGAAAGGAAAAACTATCGGGGTCATCATGCGAGCATCCCACCACCTGGGGGATCGTAGGTTAACCTATTCGTTCTTTAAAACATAACCCCATAGATCTTCAAGGACACGAGTATAAAGCTCTTGTTTAAAGGGGATAACCAATTCTACAAGTTCTGTTTTTTCTACCCATTTCCAAGCGCAAAATTCAGGTCGATAAGTATTTATATTTATGTCACTATCTTGTCCCCGAAAACGCAAGACGTACCAAATTTGCATTTGACCTTTAAACTTTCCATGCCATAAACGCGTTGCAATCTCTGTAGGTAAATCATATTTGTACCATCTCTTGGATTTAACAATGATTTCCACATTGTGCGTTCCGATTTCTTCTTCTAATTCACGGAGCATAGCTTGATCTGTATCTTCATGAGGACCAATTCCTCCTTGAGGCATTTGCCATGCGGGCCCTTTATTATCTAGACGTTGACCCACAAAAATTTTGTTCTCTGCATTGAGCATCATCATTCCCACAGCTGGACGGTATAAAGGATCTCCAAACTTATCATCAAAAAAATTCATATGGCTCTCTTCAGTTATTGTCTAGGTAATAGAATACAACATTTTAAAAATGGACTGTGGCAACCATCACTCGATCATCATTGCGAGCCCTCGCAGAGGGCGTAGCAATCCAGCCAACTGTGCAGCAGTTTTCTTAAGCTTTATCTCATGTGATTGTTGCTTCGCAACACTAAATTGGACCGCAACGGAGCGCACGCTCCTCGCGATGACGACTATTGTGCAATATCAACAACTTAGCTTTAAATGCAATAGAAGTGTTTTTTTATGAAACATCCTCGCTAATTTTGTTATGTATTCGAATGTTTTTGTAACCCAAAACGCTTTGCGACTTCATTGAAAAGCAATTGCGATAGGGTGTCTATATCCAATAGGGCATTAATAGCAATGCAACGGTTGGGATTTCTTTTCAAGATCTCTTTATACCCTTCTTCAACTCTACGGTGGAACGCGAGATCAAAATTCTCGTAACGCTTTTCTCCTCCTTCTCGAAGAGCGGTGCGAGCCAACCCTAATTCAGGACTTAATTGAAAAATAAATGTCAAATCAGGTTCTAAAGTGTCTACGGTGAATTTATTAAGTCCTTCAATTAACTCAAAACCAAGTCTATGCCCATATCCTTGATAAGCAATCGTTGAATCTGTAAATCGATCGCATATAATCCATCCTTTCTCCCCTAAATGCGGAAGAATACGTCTGTGCACAAGTTCTGCTCGGGAGGCACTCATCAACAACGCCTCTCCCTTAGGTGTCCACCGCTCTCTATCCCCATTGAGAATTAAGTGGCGAATTTCTTCAGCTCCCTTTGTACCACCAGGTTCGCGATAGAGCAGAACATCGATTTCCAATTTTAAAAGTTCTCGGTAGAGGATAGCACTTTGTGTTGTTTTTCCACTACCCTCCCCCCCTTCAAAGGTGATAAAGGGAAATTTTTGATTTGTCATGAACTATGTTTTCCATATAAAAGATAATGAATCGAATTGTTAATTCTTTGAAAAAAGCCAGCCTGCTCTACATCCTTTCCTACGAGAAGGGGAATGTTTTCGATACCTTTCTCAGGAATTGTTACTTCTATTGTTCCCACTTGATCGCCTGCCTTAAGAGGTGCAGCAATGGGAGAATCATAAACAATCTTAACCTTCAGGTCTTTTCGCTGGGTGCGTGGAAGGGTAAAAATAATGTCTTTCCCTGATACAAGCTGAATAGTTTTTTCAGTCCCACCCCATACATCAGCCACATCTACGACATCACCTTTTCCAAAAATCTTGTAATTCTTAAAGTAATTGAATCCCCAATTCATAAGAGTAGTGGCTTCCTGATCCCGAGCCTTCATCGTGGGCAAGCCATTAATGACCAAAATCAAACGTCTGTCCCCTTGTTGTGCAGAAACTACGCTTCCATACCCACCGTCTTCAGTATGTCCTGTTTTCACACCATCTGCCCCCATGTTTTTGTAAAGTAGTGTGTTTCTATTTCCTTGTTTAATATTATTGTATGTATATTCTTTAACTGCATAGTATTTTTCATACTCTTTAGGAAAATCGCGAATCGTTCTTTCTGCCATTAGAGCAAGATCTCTTGCCGTGCTAACCTGTCCTTCAGCAGGCCAACCCGAAGCATTCACGAAGTTTGAATTTTTAGCTCCCATTTCATGCGCTTTACGCGTCATTTCTTCCGCAAAAGCTGTTTCAGATCCAGCCAAACCTTCAGCTAACACGACACATGCATCATTGCCCGACACAGTAATAACGCCATGAAGCAAGGCTTCAACGGGGACTTTGGAATTAAGTTGGACAAACATCTTTGACCCGCCCAGTCGCCAAGCTGCTTCACTAACCAGCAGTTCATCGGTTAGTTTAACATCACCGCTCTTAAGGCGTTCAAAAATTAAATGGGCTGTTATAATTTTTGACATAGAGGACGGCGCCATTTGTTGGTCCGCATTTTTTTCTAATAGAATAGCTCCTGTCTGTAAATCTACCATGTAAGCTTGAAGAGCGTGCACTTCAACAGTAGCTCTGACTTCTGTTGCTAACCCTAACATTACGCTAATAATGATCAAGAAATTATACATATTATTTTTTCCCTTAACGTTGAATGACAATTCGAGAGATAAGATGCCCTGCATTTACGAGTTGATCAAGCACCTGATTGGCTTGAGACATGCTGGGGAGAGGCCCAAGGCGCGCCGCATAAGGCCGTGGCCCATTATTTTTTATGATTCCTGCGGGAGAATCGGCAAATCCATCTAGAGAGCGGGACATGGCTTGCGCCTTAGCATGGGTTTCATATTCTCCTACATAGACAAAAATCCCAGTTGAAGTCGGGACTTCTAACTTAACGGGAAGAGGGGACGGGTTCGTAGGAGGGGGGGGAAGAGGAGCTGCCGCCACCATCACAGGGTCTGTGGCAGGCGCTTCAACCATCATAACTGGGGTCTCTGGTAGTGGCGTTTCAACCACCGCAGGAGCTCCCTCTAATGCCTCAAAAAGGGTATCTGGAGCACAAAGTTCAGGTGTTGCAATAGGAACCGTTGGTGCGGCTTGAGCCACCATTGCGGTCGATGGATCAATCCCATTTAAGGCCAAACTTTCGGGGACGAGGGTCTCAACGCGCACCCTCGCAAGGCCGTTAGTTTCGAAACCCAACAGTTGGGCGCTTCTACGGGAAACATCAATAATACGTCCTGATATAAAAGGCCCACGATCATTCACTTTAACAATAAGCTCTCGCCCATTTTCTAGATTTGTGACTTTCGCTATACAGGGGAGAGGAACGGTCTTATGAGCAGCTGTGATCCCATTCATATCATATCGCTCGCCTGTGGCTGTGGGGCGACCATGGAATGCATCCCCTCCCCCATAAAAAGATGCCATACCTTCTTCCGCATATTCATAATGAGGTTGAGGGTAGTACCACGCACCCAGGGCTTGGTAAGGGCGGCTCGTGGCCTTTTTAGGCGCGAGCGTCGTGCCTTTTATATTACAGCAAACAGGCACTTCTGGAGGAGAGCTCGAACAGGCAGCAAGCCATAAACATAACCCAAGACTGGCTAATTTTTGAAAGAGCTTTTGTTCCACAGGGTAGACCTTTTTAAATACGTAAGCTAATCTAATTCACTCTTAAGGGTTCTGCAAGTAGGGGCTTACACGGGTACAGGGCCCCCTGGGTTCTTAGCCGTTTGAGGTTAGCTGCAGGTTATTTAGTATCAACTTGCCTTTGGGCCTGCTCGTCTTCCATCCACTGAGCTTGTTCCAGAAGATGTTGTTTTTGAAATTCTGCCACCTTTGGATCGGGCGCACCGAGGATGAGTTCTACCCCCTTAAACAGAATCCCTAAGAATGGCAAAGATTGACGATTACATTCTTCAATAGCATCTCGAAGATACTCGGGGCGATCATCAATCAGGACAATTTGAGAGGGTCGTTTGGTTTTTAAAAAGGCAGCGATCACATCACTCTTGTTAAAAGATCCAGTGATAAAAATACCCCGATAGAATGTGGCAGGATAGGGTTTTGCCGGATCTTCAACAAGCGTTCCTTCAGAAATTCCCGGACAGGAGGACGTAAAGGTGATGCCTTGTCCCTTTAACTCTTCATATCGCCATTTTTCCATTGAGGGGATAGCACCCACCTTGCCTGTTTCCATTTTTGTAAGGGCGTAAACAACGTATTTCTTTTTAAGGTTATCGATAAAATCGGGCCATCCATCCGAGACAAGCATAACTTTTCTTTGAATGCGCCAATGACTCAGGATCGTCTCAACGTTAGGAATTTTATCCCTATACTTTTTTATCTCATCAATGATCGTACGAAAGGGGCTTGCCGATCGAAACACCTTTGATTGGGGTGTAATGAGCGTATCATCCACATCGACAAAAATAACAGTGCCCTCTTGAAGAGGGGAAAGGATCTTTTGCACCTCTTCTAGAGTATAAGCGGTGATGATTTTGTCATCGCCATTTAAGGCTAAGGAGGAAGGTAAAAGGGTCATATTAAAAAACTCTGTAATTACAAGGGCGAAACGTATCCATGACATTATTCTTGTAAAGCATCATCTAAGAGTGCTTTGTATTTTTCCTTCGGTAATGCTCTTTCCCGAGCGCTGCGTGCGATTTCATCACACGAAGCCATAAACGCTGCCCTTTGCGCTTCCTGTAATTTCTTAGCTTCAGTATCAGTAATAATATGCATACAATATCTCCCTTAATCAGAACTCACATAAAGCTGCCTCAATTTTTCATAAATGGCTTTCATTTCAGTATAGTAGGTTTTTACACGAGCATAAACTTCATCCGCGTTGTTTTTTTCATAATTATGGGACATCGCATTGCGGTCGTGTAACATTTTCAACCATAATTCTTCATTATCAAACCATTGCATTTGATAGGCTTGCGCAACGGCGTCTCGAGGGGACAACACTTTTCTTTCTTCCCTTTCAAGCAAGTTTTTAAAATTTTTCCAATAAAGTTCAATACAAAATTCAAAACGCTGAATAGTTCCATCCATAACCACACAATGCTCATCCATTGGCGTTTCGAGGGCTTCTTTTAGTCTCTCGAGAGCTCTACCCAAATCTGTAAAATTTTTTTTCCAACGGGATTCAGTCATAGGCTCACCTGTTTTTTGAAAGAGAAGTTTTGCATCGCCAAGAATATTTTTTTTAAATGAAGAATCGGCATCGAGTTGCTCTAATCGTACACAATCAATTTTTAGTAATGTATCAGCATCTTCAATAATATCAAGTAATTGCTGCCACTCCATAAAAGATGCATTAGGACATTCTATAGCAAGATCAATATCCGATCGATCACGAGAATCTTCACGGGCACGAGAGCCATAGAGCCAAATTTTTTCAATAAAAGGCAATTTTTCTAATTTTTGAAAAAATGTATATTCTTTAACGTTCACTCTTCAGGTGTTCCCCTCTAAATATCCAAATTCTTTACATCCAAAGCAAACTCTTGAATGAATTCGCGTCGTGGCTCTACCACATCGCCCATAAGGGTTGAGAACATTTCCGAGGCTTTATCCACATGTTCAACTTTAACCTGTAATAAGGTCCGTACTTCTGGATCCAAAGTGGTTTCCCACAGTTGTTCAGGGTTCATTTCGCCCAATCCTTTGTATCGCTGGATACTGAATCCTTTACGACCCCGTTCTAAAACAAAGTCTAAAAGGGTCATAGGACCTGTAATCGAAATGCTTTCCTCCTTCAGCTTAAGGACTGGCAGACCTGTAAATGTTTCTTCTAAACTAGCCTTTAAACGATCAAGCTGGCGAACCTCTGCTGTATTAAGAAGGGATAAACGAAGCTTATAGCTTTCTTCTACACCCTGGAGAGTGCGAGAGACTGTAAGGGTATGGGCTTCGTCCACGTGACCTTGCCAGTTCTTTTTGCCTTCCTCAGCAATAAGATTGAGACGATCCACAAGCTTTTGGCCATAATTTGAACCCTCATTTGGAAATTCGTCTATGGTCAAAAGACCTACAATAGCTGCTTGTTCCAAGATAAAGGATGCCCCCACGAGTTTAGCAGGTGTTTCAACCATCTCTTGGACTTGGAGGCATACATCAATAATCCGCCTAAGATCAGGACCTGCAATTTGTGTGCCGTTTTGCAGGGTGAGAGAGGCCCCCTCAAGCCCCCCTTCCACCAAATAATTGGTTAGGGATTTTTCATCCTTCAAATAAAGAACGGAATTCCCTCTTTTGGCCTTATAGAGGGGTGGCCTGGCAACGTAAAGGTAACCTCTTTCAATGACTTCAGGCATCTGCCGGTAAAAGAAAGTCAGCAAAAGGGTACGAATATGGCTGCCATCCACATCGGCATCTGTCATAAGGATAATTTTATGATACCTGGCCTTCTCTACATTAAAATCATCGCGGCCAATGCCCATGCCCAAGGCAGTAATGAGAGTTCCAATTTGCTCAGAATGAAGCATCTTATCAAAGCGGGCTCTTTCAACATTTAAAACCTTACCGCGAAGAGGAAGGATAGCTTGAAAAAAGCGTTTTCGGCCCTGTTTGGCAGACCCACCTGCACCGTCTCCCTCCACAATAAAGATTTCACTTTTTGAGGGATCCTTTTCTGTACAGTCAGCTAACTTTCCGGGGAGAGAAGCAATATCGAGCGCCCCCTTACGGCGTGTCAGGTCTCGCGCTTTTCTGGCCGCTTCCCGTGCAAGAAAAGCCTCCATGATACGTTCAATGATTTTTTTGGATTCTTGAGGATGTTCTTCTAACCACTGTTGAAATTTATCGCTAACGAGCCCTTCAACAGCTGTACGGACTTCTGACGAAACCAGCTTATCTTTCGTTTGAGATGAAAATTTGGGGTCGGGGACCTTTACAGACAGCACACAAGTGAGTCCTTCCCGCATATCTTCCCCTGTTAAAGCGAGCTTTTCCTTTTTACCCATACCTGCTGCATAGGCATTGATGGCTCGTGTCAACGCTCCTCTGAAGCCCGCTAAATGGGTACCACCGTCTCGTTGAGGAATATTGTTCGTAAAACATAGTGTAATTTCATGATAACTATCCGTCCATTCCATAGCCAAATCGACGATGATACCTTCTCGTTCCCCTTGGATGACAATAGAAGGAGCATGAAGGGCGTTTTTACTTCTGTCCAGGTAGGCGACAAAGGCCTGAACCCCCCCTTCATAATGCATCACCACTTCTTTCACATCCACGTGACGTTCATCTCGCAAAATCAACGTTACCCCTGAATTTAAGAAAGCAAGCTCGCGCAGACGATGCTCAAGAGTCCCGAAATCAAAGACCGTTTTTGTAAACGTTTCTTTTGAGGGTAAAAAGGTGATCTCCGTTCCGCGTTTGTCCTCAGCTTCACCCACGACTTTAAGACGTTCATCCGCATCTCCATGGGTAAAGCTCATGAAATGCTTTTTGTCTTTTGAATAAATTGTTAATTTTAATTTTTCAGAGAGGGCATTAACAACAGAAACTCCAACCCCATGCAGACCACCTGATACTTTATAAGAATCTTGGTCAAACTTTCCGCCCGCATGGAGCTGGGTCATAATGACTTCGGCGGCAGAGATCCCTTCCTCTTCATGAATATCAACAGGGATGCCTCTTCCATTATCACAAACGGTTACTGAACCATCTGCGTTTAGGGTCACGTCTATGCGATCACAATGGCCAGCAAGTGATTCGTCAATGGCATTATCCACAACCTCATAGACCATATGGTGGAGACCAGATCCATCATCCGTATCGCCAATATACATTCCTGGGCGCTTACGCACAGCATCAAGTCCTCTCAAAACCTTAATTGAATGGGCACCATATTCTGTGTTTTGTGTTGGTTCGATGGGGTCAGTCATGAATCTCTCACTTATGTTTTTGATACTAAACGGGCTTCTTTAAGGCTTAAAAATTGGACATTTCCTTGCAGTTCTTCAAACAAAGACACGTCTGTCCCTGTAAGCCAAGTCTGTATTCTAAGCTTTAAAAGCTCATCAAACAAGGCTGACCTTCGTGTTTGATCAAGATGGGCTACAACCTCATCTAAAAGCAAGAGAGGAATGGTTCCTGTACGTACCGATAATAAATGGGCTGAAGCCATCACGATAGAAAGCAACAAGGCTTTTTGTTCTCCTGTAGAGCACAAGGCCGCGGGTTGATTTTTTTCCGCATGGACTACGCGTAAATCACTGCGATGAGGCCCTAGAGCCGTTCGCCCTGTTAAGCGATCTTGTTCTCTAGACGCATACAAAAGACGACGCATCTCGTCTTCAACATCCAGAAGGCTGCGTCCATCAAGATAATTTTCTATCGTCCCCTCTAAAAAAAGTTCGGCTTGAGGAAAGGTTTTTCCTTGATCTTTGAGGACAGAAGAAAGCTGAGCAACGACTTCACGCCGCGCAATGGTCAGAGCAACCCCCTCATTAACAAGGGTTTCTTCTAAACTGTCAAGCCAATAACGATCAAAACGCCCTTGGCGCAACAAAACATTACGTTCTTTAAGAGCCTGCTCATAGCGATTCAAACGCTGAGCATGTCCTGAGTCAAAACCGTACACGAGACGATCCAAAAACCGCCGTCGTCCCTGAGACCCCTCTAAAAACAACCGATCCATCTGAGGTGTTAGCCAAAGGACAGACGCCCATTGTGTGAGCGCTGACTGACTTTTTACCTTCTCTCCATTAATTTTTGTGATCCGCCGTTCACTGTCAGGTGCTTCTGGATCAAGACCCGTCCCAATGTGAATTTTCTCTTCTTCATCCTGTAATTGCACAGAGACAGCCCATGGATCTTGGCTCCCTTGGCGTCGTATTTCGGAAAGGCACGCACGACGGAGCCCTCGCCCTGGTATAAGGAAAGAGAGGGATTCTAAAAGATTCGTCTTTCCAGCGCCATTAGGCCCCGTTAACACCACAGGCCGAGAATCAAGAGACACACTAAAAATCTCATAGCACCGAAAGTGGGAAAGACTAAGGCGCTCAATACCTCTTGATGGAGCTAAAATGGGCTGTTCTTGAATAGCTGGGTTGTTTTGCATGAGGGCGTGTTTACTCAACCCTCGTTCTTTGCAAAGCCACAACGCCTGGTAAAGGCTTGCCTTCAAGCCATTCTAAAAACGCGCCCCCAGCCGTTGAAACATAAGTGAAATCATTGAGAACACCTGCATGGACAAGGGCAGCAACTGTATCTCCCCCGCCAGCCACAGAGAGCAGAGAGCCTTGTCGCGTAAGCTTACCAACACCGACAGCTAAATCTGTTGTACCCTTATTAAAAGGAGCTGTTTCAAAAACACCTACAGGGCCATTCCAAATAAGAGTATGGCAAGATTGCAATCGTTCTAAAATACGATCACAGGTTTTTGGTCCAATATCAAAGATTTTTTCATCTTTCTGAATGTCTGAAACAAGACACGTTCTGACACTATCCAGCTCTTCAAGAGCTTTGGCAACCACCCCATCAATGGGCAAAAGAATCTCACACCCCTTGTCCAACAAGCTCTTGGTCGTCTCCAAAAGGTCAGACTCATAAAGGGATGCGCCAATATTATATCCGAGAGCTGCTAAAAACGTATTCGCCATAGCTCCCCCAACAACCAAAACATCAACTTTTTCAATAAGATGCTCAAGAAGAGGAAGTTTTGTAGAAACCTTTGCCCCCCCCACAATGGCCATCAGCGGCCGTTTTGGATGGGCAAGCGCCATATCCAATGCCTTGAGTTCTTTTTCCATAAGTCTCCCCGCATAGGAAGGAAGAAAATGGGCGATACCTTCCGTAGAGGCATGAGCCCGGTGAGACGCCGAGAAGGCATCACTCACGTAAATATCTCCCCACCTCGCCATTTGGCGAGCAAAGGCAGGGTCATTTTTTTCCTCCCCCTCTACAAAACGAATGTTCTCTAAAAGAAGGATTTCACCGGGATGGAGGGATTGAATTTTTTCTTCCACAAGCGGTCCTTGGCAGGCTTCAGAAAAAAAGACAGGGATAGGGGCCATGGCTTGTTTTAATGCGTCCGCAATGGGAGCCAAAGTAAGAGAGGGATCCACCCCTCGTGGTCGACCCAAATGAGTCATGACAATAACTTTTCCTCCCATGGCTGTCAGTTCTTTAAGGGTCGGAAGGGAACGGATAAGGCGAGTCAAATCTGTGACATGACCCTTATGAATGGGAAGATTGAGATCAAGCCGGACCAGAATTCGTTTTCCATAGGCCTGCAAATGATCAAGTGTTAAAAAATCTTGCATGAATTTTCCCCTCTTTTGCCCTCTTTACCACATTACTCCTTCTCAAGAAAATACTTCTTCTGTGAGTTAACAAAAGCGGATGGAACCTAGGAATCTTTCCTCTTTTCCGCTTCGACTTGCCACCCGTCAGGCTTAAGGGCCCTTCAGCGCAACCAAAGAGGATCTTTAAGTTTTCCCAAAAGAGTATGATGAAGATCCAGTTCTTCTTGAGTCGGTTGGTGAGCTCTTGCAAGTCGATGCGTTTTGTACCCCATTGTTTCAGAATCCACATTTTCTTTTTCATCAGAAGAAAAATGAAGGGAGAGGCCCGGCTGTTTTCCCCCAATAAGTTCTAAATAAACCTGTGAGAGAAGCTCTGCATCTAAGAGGGCTCCATGTTTTTCTCGTGCTGTATTATCTACACCCCATTTTTTGCATAAAGCATCAAGGCTGGCTGGTGATCCGGGAAATTTTTTTCGAGCCATGGCCAAAGTATCAATGGCGCGAGAGGAAGGCAACTCAGGTAACCCAAGACGCTCTAATTCCGCATTAAGAAACTTCATATCAAATTTCGCATTATGGATAACAAGAGGATCCTCTTCAATAAACTCTAAAAAGGAATGAACGATTTCTTTAAAGGAAGGATGGTCCTTCAAAAAATCATAGGACAGGCCATGTATATTATGGGCTTCCTTTGGAACCTCCCGCTCTGGATTAATATAGGTGTGAAAAAAACGACCAGAGGGAATATAATTGATAAGTTCAACACATCCAATCTCTACGAGACGATGCCCGGCACTTGGTTCAAGCCCTGTTGTTTCTGTGTCTAAAACAATTTCTCGACTCATGGGGCCTCCTGTGTAAATTTTTGGGCCAAATTCCCTGCCATTTTAGAGGTGGTTGTTGAGACAGGAAATAAAGGATCTGTTTAACGGCTTTTAAAGCATTCCCCTTATCCAGTCCAGTATAAATGATGAAATCTGCTTTTTTTCTTCTTGTCCCTTCTTTCATCTGCAAGCATTCTATGGCCTGAAGTCGTCTAGCTGTCATTCCATTCCGCTTCACCACCCTATGTTTCCGAAGAGAGGCAGAAGCAGAAACAACAACGACAGAGTCACAATAAGCATCAAGACCAACCTCCAAAAGAAGAGGAACATCAAGAACCACAAAGGGTGATTTAAGGAATTGATGGTGTTGAAGAAATTTTTTTTGATCCTCCACAAGTTTAGGATAGAGGAAAGATTCTAAGGGATTTAAACCATCCGGTGAGGAAAAAACACGATCTCCTAACAAAATGCGGTTGATTTGTCCATTAACGAACACCTCGGGCCATAAGGAATGTATTTGGTGTTGCACCTCGTGGTCGTTTTCCAAAAGAAAATGTATGTAGCGATCAGAACAGTGGACGGGTACCCCCTCCTGTCGAAAGCAGGCAGAAACTCTCGACTTTCCTGCTCCTATTGCTCCTGTTAAACCAATTATCCACATACGATGCACCTTTGTATGTATACGTCTTGTATAACCTGGGGACACATTGGGGATTTTTTTTCAAAAGGAACCATCCTGAGGATAAAAAGACTTTTCACAGAAAACCATCCACCCCTCTGTTTTTTTTTACCCCCCTGTGTATATAACGAAAATTGTTTTTTTATCCCCATCTTATCCCTCTACCTATCCTCAATTCTAAAGGATACAATGTCTTTATAATAGAGAAAACTAAAGAGCTTTTCGTCACTACGACGTCTATTAGGAATAAAAAGTTATCCACCATCCCCAAGATGTGGATAAAATAGGGATAAAAAAGTATCCCCATAATTCAGTGGATATACTACTACTACAACTATTAATATATTATTAAGAAAGAGAAGGAGAGAGAAAAACATGTCAAAATTTTTGGACGTTTTCCAAGGAAAAGTATCTGCAAGTCCCCCCCTTTGGTTTATGAGACAAGCCGGACGCTATTTACCTGAATATAGGGAAATTAGGGAAACATGCCAAACTTTTTTAGATCTTTGTTATACACCCAAGCTTGCGACTCAAGTCACTCTTCAACCGCTCAAGAGATTTGATCTTGATGCAGCTATTTTGTTTTCCGATATTCTCGTCATTCCCCATGGCTTAGGCCAAGCTGTTTCTTTTGAGGGAGGTCAAGGACCTCAATTGGATCGCCTCACCCTTTCTTCTTTTCAAACGAAACTATCAGTGGAGGGTTTTTTAAGAAAAATGTCACCCGTTTATGAAGCTATTGATTTGATTCGATCACAGCTTCCATCAACAAAAGCTCTCCTTGGTTTTGCCGGAGCTCCTTGGACACTCGCCCTTTATATGCTAGAGGGAGAAGGAAGTCGTGATTTCTCAAAAGCAAAACGGGAAGCGTTTCAGGGTGAAAACCAGTTTTCTTTGTTTCTAGATTATGTGTCACAGGCGATAGCTCTCCATCTTATTGAGCAAGTCAAAGCTGGCGCCTCTGCTCTTCAACTTTTTGACTCTTGGGCTGGTCATTGCCCCGCCTCCCACTTCCAGAAATGGATTATAGACCCAACTCAGAAAATTGTGTCAGCTGTAAAAGAAGCATGCCCTCATATTCCTATCATCGGTTTTCCAAAAGGGATCGGAGTGAATCTTTTAGGCTATGGAATGCATTGTGGTTTTTCCGGTTTAAGTTTGGATAGCAGCACCTCTCTCCCCTGGGCTGTCAAAAATCTACCTCAAGATTTAATTCTTCAAGGAAATCTAGATCCTCTCCTTCTCGTTGCAGGGGGTAACCCATTGAAAAAAGGGATAGATTCCATTCATCAGGATATGCAAGAAAGACCCTATATCTTTAATCTGGGCCATGGTATTGTGCCTCAAACCCCCCTTCAACATGTGGAAGACTGTGTAAAATGGGTTCAAGCATTAGGGTGAAAAAAACAGCTGTTGTTCTTTTTAATTTGGGGGGGCCAGCATCTCAAGAAGAAGTAAAGCCTTTTCTCTATAGCCTTTTTTCAGATCCAGCCATTATTTCTCTTCCCAACCCTTTTCGCTCTATTCTCGCGTATTTCATAGCCAGGAATCGGTTAAAGGAGACTCAGGCCATCTATGCTCACCTAGGCGGAGGATCTCCTCTTTTAAAAAACACAAAGGCTCAAGCCACAGCTTTGCAGACTGAGCTGGGGGATGGATATAGGACCTTCGTTGCGATGCGCCATGCCGCGCCAAAGATGCAGGCAACGTTTCACGAGGTAAAAGATTACGATCCACAAGAGGTGATTCTCCTCCCTCTTTATCCTCAGTACTCCACCACCACGACAGAATCCTTTCTAAAGGGGTGGAACAAGGTTGCGAAGGGGTGGATGACCCCAACTCATTTTGTCTCCTCCTACCCCACGCAAAACGATTTTATTGAGGCCACGAGAGTCTTAACCGTGCCTCATTACGAAAAAGCAAAAACACAGGGAGAACCGATGGTCTTATTCACTGCCCACGGTCTTCCAGAAAAAATCATTAAACGTGGTGACCCTTACCAAGGTCATGTCGAGAAAACCGTTCAAAGTCTTATAGAAAAACTTGAGATTTCATCGAAGGAAGTCGTTTTATGCTATCAAAGTCGAGTTGGTCTTTTAAAGTGGATTGGCCCTTCCACAGAAGAGGAAGTTCTAAAAGCAGCGCAAGAGAGAAAACCCCTGGTTGTTGTTCCTGTGTCTTTTGTATCAGAGCACTCAGAAACCCTTGTTGAACTTGATATCACCTATAGAAATCTCGCCTTGAGCCATGGATGTCCGGCGTACTATCGGGTTGAGACGGTTCAAACCCATCCTTCGTTTATTAGATGCCTTGCCACGTTGGTGAAAGAGAAGGATAATTCCATAAATGTAGCCTAACGAAGATGTGATTTACGTCATGTCCTCTTATGAAAAGGAATGATCTATGTTTTATGACTATTACCAGACGATAAAATCCCTTCACATCTTGGCCATGATTGGGTGGATGGCCGGCTTATTGTATTTGCCGAGACTTTTTATTTATCATTTAGAATTTGATGTCGGAACAAAGGCTTATGAAACATTCTGTACGATGGAACGTAGGCTCTTAAAAATTATCATGCTTCCCACCCTTCTTCTTACATTTTTATTTGGGATTATTTTAGCTTTTCAAGTCCATGCCTGGTCAGCGCCGTGGTTTCATATAAAGCTGATGCTTGTGCTTTTTTTAGCTGCCTTTCACGGCTATCTCTCTAGAATCGCTAAAAACTTTTCGCGAGGTGCTCTTCCTACCCTATCCAAAAAGACCTTAATTCTCTTAAATGAGCTCCCCTTTCTTCTTGCCATATTTATTGTGTTTTTGGTTATTATAAAACCATTTTAAATTCTTTATGGTTATCTGATAAGGCATAAAAAATTTTCTATTGCATATATAAATCATATAGGTTATAGAAAAAATCCCGAACGTATTTATAGGATGTGGTCATGATGTTACAACACTCTCTTTGTAAGCTGTCGAAAAAAGCATTTCTTTTATCCTTAACAACCTTTTTCATAGACTTAGCCTTTATCCCTTCTGGCCAAGCGATGGACATAGATAAGTTGTTAAGTGAAACGGATGAAACGGATTCATCTTCTTTAAAAAGGAAATACGAAGACAAGGGTGGCTCTGCATCCAAAAGACGAAAGACTTCTAGTCTAGAGGGTTTACTTATAGATCCAGGTTTAGAAAAAAGTCATTGTTTTCAACAACCTATAGAATTTCCTTCTGTTGATAGATCTTTGCCACGATTGCGCCAAAAATTCTTCTTCCAACCTGCACCGAATAATGATTTAGACGATGAAAACGAAAGACAACAGACAACGCCTTCTCAAGCTGCGATTCCCACAACGCCTTCACGAGCACTAAAAACTGGTAGGATATGGAAATTTCATTCCCCACTTTCAAAATCTGCCTCTACACCTTCTGCTGTTTCTTCACCGGATCACCCCCAGTTGTACCTTTATCTAATGAGTGCTCCTAAAGTCCAACCAGGTAAGACGGGTTTTCTAAAGTGGACTCCTACAATTTATTTTCCAGCCGTAGACTCTCCTAAAGCGATGGAGTTGCAGTCTGATAACTATAGCAATCACACACAAACTGTATCCCATGCAATAATACAGCGCTTCCTAGAGTGTACAGCTAATCCAAAATTTCGAACTTGGAAGGCTATCCACGAAACCCTTGGTCTCACATCTCACCAACTAGATCGTCTAAGACGAAAGTATGGATTTTTCAATCAGGCTCTTGATAGTGTGAGAGCTAGATTAATTCGTGAAAGTGAGAAAGCTCAAAAAACGCTCCAAGAATATATTCGTCATCTTTGAGGCCAGCAGAGCCTAAATTATATAAGTCGTTTGATAAAATAGGGCTTGAAGTTTATAAAAAACTTTGTTATAGATAAATGTATCCTACTTGCAATCCCAGTGAAAATATATGAATCTGAAAACATTAAAAACCAAGTCCCCTGCTGAGTTATTGACCTTATCTGAAGAACTCAAAATTGAAAACGCGAGTACGCTTCGTAAACAAGATATGATGTTTGCCATTTTGAAACGTATGGCTGAAAAGGGAGAAACCATTTTTGGCGGTGGCGTTGTTGAAATTTTACAGGATGGTTTTGCCTTTTTAAGATCGCCGGAAGCAAATTATTTACCAGGGCCGGATGATATTTATATATCGCCCAGCCAGGTGCGGAAGTTTAGTCTAAAAACAGGCGATACGGTGGAAGGTGAAATTCGTGCTCCCAAAGATGGTGAGCGTTATTTTGCTTTATTAAAGGTCAATACGATTGATAATCAACCACCAGAAGCGATTAAGCATCGTCTTAATTTTGATAACCTAACCCCCCTTTATCCAGAAGAAAAGTTGAATCTTGAACTCAATGATCCAACCTACAAAGACCTCACACAAAGGGTCATTGAACTTGTTGCTCCTATTGGAAAAGGTCAACGTGCCTTGATTGTGGCTCCTCCGCGGTCGGGTAAAACGGTTATGATGCAGAATATTGCCCATTCAATTTCCATTAATCATCCAGAAGTTATCTTGATGGTTTTGTTGATCGATGAGCGACCAGAAGAAGTGACCGATATGATTCGTTCTGTTAAGGGAGAAGTCATAAGCTCTACATTTGACGAACCTGCTTCTCGGCACGTGCAAGTTGCGGAAATGGTTATTGAAAAAGCGAAGCGTTATGTTGAATTAAAACAAGATGTCGTTATTCTTTTGGATAACATTACACGTCTTGCCCGTGCTTATAATACGGTTATTCCTTCTTCTGGAAAAGTTCTTACAGGCGGTGTTGATGCAAACGCCCTTCAACGTCCAAAAAGATTTTTTGGTGCTGCGCGAAATATAGAAGAAGGGGGTTCTCTCACCATTATTTCAACTGCGCTCGTTGATACGGGATCAAGAATGGATGAAGTGATTTTTGAAGAGTTTAAAGGAACAGGTAACTGTGAAATTATTTTAGAGCGTAAACTTTCAGATAAAAGAACCTTCCCAGCTATTGATATTACCAAATCAGGAACGCGTAAGGAAGAACTTCTCGTTCCTAAAGATCTTCTCACAAAAATGTGGGTTCTCCGCCGTGTTCTCCATCCTATGGGCAGCATTGATGGTATGGAATTTCTTCTCGAAAAACTCCGCAATACCAAGAATAATGGGGAATTTTTTGATTCTATGAATTCTTAAAGCTCGTGAATGTTTCACGTGAAACAATTTCTCGGCTGAAGGAATATCAACGTCTTCTTGAATTATGGCAGAAAAAACTCAACCTTGTGTCCTCTTCCTCTCTTGCAATGGCGTGGGAACGACATTTTGTGGATTCCTATCAACTTCTTTCTTATCTTCCCCCTGGGCCGATTTCGCTTATCGATCTGGGAAGTGGTGCAGGTTTCCCCGGTCTCGTTTTGGCGATTTTACGACCAGAAACCTTATTTGTTACGCTGGTGGAATCGGACTTCAAAAAATGTATGTTTTTGGAAAATGTTTCACGTGAAACATTTTCACCCGTGACGATTTTAAACTCTCGTCTTGAATCTTTGCAGGGAATTCAGGGGGACGTGATCACAGCACGGGGTCTTGCACCCCTTTCTCAACTTCTCAACTATGCTTTTCTTGTGATGCATGAAAAAAGCATAGGATTATTTTTAAAAGGTAAAGAGTTTGAGAAAGAAATTAAGGATGCTCAAAAAAATTGGGAATTTGAGCTTGAAATTTATCCAAGTTTGACAGAGTCTGCAGGAAGAATTTTAAAACTTGCACATCTTAGAAAAAAGTGAATTCAAATGAGTAAAACCATAGCTGTTGTAAATCAAAAGGGAGGGGTCGGTAAAACGACGACAACCATAAATCTTGCAACGGCTCTTTCAGCCGTTGGAAAAAAAGTTCTTATTATTGACCTTGATCCTCAAGGGAATGCAACGACAGGCCTTGGTAAGACGGATAAAAAAGGAATCATAGGGAGCTACGAATCATTAATTGGGAGAGTGGAATTTCATAAAGCTTATCAAGAAACCTCTATTCCTAATCTCTATTTGATGCCTGCAAGTGTTAACCTTTCGGGTGCAGAGATCGAACTTATCAACATCAAGGGAAGAGAGACACTTCTTTCGCACCTTCTCGCGACTATAAAGACGTTTGATTATATTTTTATTGACTGTCCCCCTTCCCTTGGTCTTTTAACGTTGAACGCTCTTGTTGCCGCTGATCGGGTTCTTATCCCCCTGCAATGTGAGTTTTATGCTTTAGAGGGGTTGAGTCAAATGCTATATACTCTTTCTCAGGTTCGGAAAAATCTTAATCCTGGTCTTGAGCTTCAGGGAGTGCTTTTAACGATGTTTGATAGTCGTAGTAATCTAAGCACACAAGTGGCCAACGACGTTCGATATCACTTACAAGACAAGGTTTTTAAAACTCAAATTCCAAGAAACATTCGCGTTGCTGAAGCCCCTTCATTTGGCAAACCAGCCATTGTTTATGATTTGCAATGCCAAGGGTCTCAGGCGTATATTCAATTAGCAAAAGAAATTTTATCTCAAGAGGGAGGTTTAGCCGCATGACTGAAATAACAAAACAAGTCCTTGGACGAGGACTCTCTGCCCTTTTAGGGTCTCCTCAGGAAGAAGAGGGTGGGGGGGCAGAACTCACTTCCCGAGAGCTTCATGTTGAGAGCATTTACCCAGGGTCGCAGCAACCTCGTCGTTCTTTTCCTAAAGAGGAACTCCAAGCCTTATGTGTCTCTATCCAAGATAAGGGGGTGCTTCAACCCATTCTTGTCCGTCCCCATCCCATTGTGCCAGGTTACGAAATTGTTGCGGGTGAAAGGCGATGGAGAGCAGCGCGACAGCTTGATCTTAAGACCATTCCAGCGATCATTCGCGAGTTTACAAATAAGGAAGCTTTTGAAGTTGGTCTCTTGGAAAATCTTCAACGTCAGGATTTAGATCCCATTGATGAGGCCGGGGGTTACCGTCGTTTAGCGGAAGAGTTTGGTCATACGCAAGAGTCCCTGTCCCGCATCGTGGGAAAAAGTCGAAGCCATATTGCAAACACATTAAGGCTCCTTACCTTACCAGAAAATGTAAAAGATCATTTAAGAACTGGAACTCTTTCTGCGGGGCATGGACGAGCCATCGTCGCTTCTGAGGATCCTGAATCTCTTGCGGAACTCATTATTGAAAAAAACCTTAGTGTTCGCGAAGCTGAAGCTCTCGCTAAGAAAGGTCTTATAAAAAAGAATTCTGATTCCCAGCCAAGGACGTCCGATTCAGAAAGGGACGTCATACGTCAGCAACTTTCCGATTTCTTAGGTGTTCCCGTAAATTTAATTCTCAAAGGAGACGGGGGAAAGGTCGAGATAAACTTTAAAAACCCAGATGAACTTGATCATATTTTGCGACAATTCAATCGAATGGCTGATTCTGTCTATCCTCCGGGTTTCTTGAATTAAGGAAATTTACAATTGTTTCACGTGAAACAATTGACAAGAAAGTATAGGAGACCTCTCCCGCGTGACGGGAGAGGTCGCCCCGAAGGGGCGGGTGAGGGGTACAAGTTCCTGACTTACTTCTCCACCACTAGGTGGTGGGGTGTTCTTAATGAACTTAAATTGTTAACTTATTGGTATAACATAATAGTAGCCGTCATTGCGAGGAGCCGAAGGCGACGTCGCAATCCATTTTTGTTGCGAAGCAATAATTACATGTGTAGATTTGCGAAAACTGCTTCGCAGTTGTAAAATGGATCACGACGTCGCTCCGCTCCTCGTGATGACGGCTGGGGGTGGCTACCAGCTAAGTTCCTGACTTACTTCTCCACCCCTAGGTGGTGGGATGCTCGCGATGACGATTTGGAAAATAGGAAAATTATTTGTAGGCTAAAGCCCTGCCTGCGGTGTTAAGCTTTTTACTTTTCTCTCTTGACAACAAAACGGTTTTTGTTTGTTCTGTAAGCGAGAAAAGTTAGAATGATTTTTCAGATTTAATGTTAATAATAGGAATATAGTAATGAAAATCAAAAGCTTAATACCCTCCCTTCTTTTGTCAACTGTTTTAGTTCCCTCCTTTGGATATGGGATGGACGTAGAAGATGACCCCCGTTTGTCGGATGCATTCAGGGAAATTTCTTCCCCCGTTGCATCTAGCTCCAGCGCGAGCTCTTCTAAAGAGAGCAGATCTCAGGAAGATAGAAAGATCAGTCTAACGCATAAACTTAAAAAAAAGGTTGGTGATACAGGATCTGCTTATGAGCAAGTTGAGCGGTTTTTTGCTCCGTTAACCCGTCAGGAAGAGGCTGTTGAGCTTCGTAAAGTTGTTAATGTGGTGTGTGACTTTTTTGAAGAGAAAAGCACTAAAGCTCTCAATATGCAAATGTACCTTCCTTGCGCAGATAAATTAGTATCTGACTCGACAACCACATCTTCCTCTTCCATAATCCAGAAAGATCGGCCGCAATTTGATGATTATGGCCGACACATTGCTATGGAACGGGCCGTTAAGCAACATTCAAAGGAGATTGAAGCTCTTCAAGCTCAACACAACGCACATCCTGCACAAAAAAGTGAGCTTGCTAAGAAAATCACAGATAAAGAAGCGGCCCTTAAGACGGCTCAAGACCGTCTCGTGCAGATTCAAGAGCAAGAGAAAGCGTCCGAGAAAACTGTTGAAGCCGCGCAAACTTTGTTAGCGACAACCAAAGCAGAGTTAGAGCCTCTTGCAGAGAATTTAGATTCTCTAGAGCAGCGATTCGAAGCCTTAAAGAATGAGGAGGGTGCAGGGGAAAAAGCTCAGGCAGCTAGAGTTCTTGCCACCTTAATTCAAGAGCGACCCAAGAGAAGCGCCCTTACGAGTAAAATCCGAGAGGCCGAAGAGGCTCATAGCACTGCTCATGAAGCGCACCTCAGCCAAAAGTTTGACACTCAGAAGGAAGCGACTGAAAGGGCAATAGGAGAGATACAGGCTGAAATTCAGAAACTTAATAAGGACAGCGTTGATCAAGAAAAAGAGTACGAGGTCCTTCCTCAAAAAATTGCCACTTTGAAAAACACAAAACAAGCGCTGCAAGATAAGGCCGACACCTATGCGCTTCTCAAGTACTTCAAGTTATTAAATATTTATTTAGCTCTGCCTAATGATGATAAAAGTTACTATGACAAGAACGAAAAGTTGGTGACTTTAAGTTCAGGTGACCTTCCTTTGATTCGACAGCTCATTAATCTACATAAGGAACAGGACTTTCAAACGCTCAAGAGCAAGATGGAAACAAAAACGGTTGCTGTTCTTAAACGACGACTACACGTGGACCTTGATGGAGGAAGGGGAGAAGTATTTGTTGCTGGCAAGAATGGGTTAAACCAAGCAGGCTGCGAAAAGTACTCGGAGGAGGAGCATCTTAACAAGAGAGTACAAGGCGTTCTATTGGGGATAAAAAAACCCCTCGCGGAGTCGCTTGTTAAGGACTATGAAAGCGCAATGCAGGACATCCCCGCTTTTACACCAATCGACGAAGCAAGCTTTCATGCCCAACATGCAAAACAGCTTGATACCCTACGAGCGGATAAACTTGTTAAAAAGGCTATGGACGAGTGGAAAAGAAAAATTTCGACAGGAAATGAGAGTCTTGTTGAGCGTTTAGGCCTTGATAGCTTTCTTTTTAACCCGGATTTTAAGTTGAGTCAGTCACCTGACTTTTTTTCCTTTGTCAGATTTAAAAAGGAATTTTCCCCGATGCCAGAAGGACAAAGCTCAATCCAATCAACTACATTTAAAAAAGATCTTTTCTCTTTGGGGATGACGCAAATCCAAACAACCCATTTCGTAGATTCTGAGAATGATGAGGTACGCCATCGGACGGACCCTATTTATAATTTTCTCCGTCGTAAAAATGAGCACAAGAAGGCCAAAACAATAACAAGCACAACGTCTAGCAGTATGGCTGTGAGCGATGCGGAAAAGGCTACGAAGGCGGTTTTAAAGTATATCTCCTATGCCAATATGGCTATGGCTTTACGCTATGATATCGTGGGGACACGCGTTCAACCTCCTAAACTTGTGCCTTTAGGGTTTGAGAATCTTCTGAAAGAACCGTTAACGGACGCTGATCGTCTTGATAATGTCTTGGCAGCAAAGGCTATCAAATGGGGAGAGCGACTTCAAAACAACAAAGAGTTTGTGAAAGCGCATGCCTTGAATGCCCACACTTTCGCCCCTCTCACCGCGGTTCATCATGAACTTCGCGGCTTTGGGGTGGGGGGAGGCTCGGACTGACGACAGCTTGTCTCTCAATGCACTTAAAATTAAGTTATTGAATTTTACCCCTCACCCGTCACTTCGTGCCGACCTCTCCCACAAGGGGAGAGGTATTCTTACTCCAAGACGCTTTTCTTCTTTGTTCGAGAGAAAAGAAGCGGTAATAATGTATGGAAAACCTCTCCCCTTGTGGGAGAGGTCGGCACGAAGTGACGGGTGAGGGGTTTTTTACTTAGACCTGTATTCATGAAAACATAAATTATATATACTCATTCCAACTGAAAGTGTTTACTTTTACCACCCCATGGTGTCATTCCCGCGCAGGCGGGAACCTAGGAAATAGTTGTTATATTACAAGCGTTTCCTGGGTCCCCGACTCGTGCTTCGCACTCTCGGGGATGACGACCGGGGGATATCTCAATAAGGTATCTTCATGTCCGATGAGTATAGAAAATCTCCCCCCTTTTTTCTTCTTTATGGTAGACTGCTAAAAATGAGAAAAAAGTTAGCCTTATCATGATTCAAAGCCGATTCATTATTTTTATTCTCGGTATGTTTTTAAGCATCTTGGCTATGGCTATGGCTATTCCTGCCTTGATGGACCTTCTCTATAGTGATCCCGACTGGGTCTATTTTGGAGAAGCAGCAACAATTACAGGCTTTATTGGAATTTTGCTTATCCTTGGCTTTTGGCCAGAAGACGAGCCCATCTTTGAAGTGAGAGAAGCCTTTATTTTAACTGTCGCAAGCTGGGTTCTGATTTCTGTTTTTGCGTCTCTTCCCTTCATTTTTTCAAGTGCAGCCCCCACATTTACGGATGCTTTTTTTGAAGCGATATCTGGACTCACAACGACGGGCGCAACAGTTTTCAATAACCTTGATTATGCGCCACCGGGGATTGTCTTGTGGCGTGCTCTTTTACAATGGCTTGGTGGGGTTGGAATTGTGGTGATGGCCATGACCATTTTGCCAGCTCTTAAAATTGGTGGTATGCAGCTTTTTAGAAGTGAGTTTTCTGACAGATCAGAGAAATACTATCCTCGCGTGTCTCAAATTGCTTCAGCTATTTTATCCACCTATCTGTTGTTATCTGTCCTGTGCGGCGCTGCCTATTGGTTGGCGGGTATGACGCCCTTTGAGGCGGTTTGTATGACCATGTCTACGGTTTCAACAGCAGGCTTTGCCACTTCTGATTTGTCCCTTGGCTATTTTGATAGCTATTGGATCGAGCTTATTGCTGTTGTTTTTATGATTATGGGCAGTATTACCCTGCTGCTTTTTACACGCTTTTTACATGGTGACGTTATGCCTCTTTGGCGTGATTCTCAGGTGCGGGTTTACTTGTTTCTTATCGTTGCTGCCTCAGGCTTTATGGGGCTGTGGTTGTGGGGCACAGATACCTATGATCTTTTCTCGTCTTTCCGTTATGGTACTTTTGTTGTTGTTTCTATTGCGACAACTACAGGCTTTACGATTGTCGATTTTTCGACGTGGGGAAGTTTCCCCCTCATCTTTATTTTTCTTTTAATGTTTGTGGGCGGTTGTACAGGATCAACGGCTGGAGGCATTAAAATTTTTCGTTTTCAGATTCTTTTTAGGGCTGCAAAAGGACAAATTTTTCAGTTGCGCAGGCCCCATGGTGTCTTTGTTCCGCTTTATAATCACCAAAAGCTAAGAGAAACGGATTTTATGTCTGTCCTTGCTTTCTTTGCTCTTTATATTTTCTGTTATGCAGCACTCGCTCTTAGTCTCTCTCTCTGTGGCCTTGATGTGATATCGAGCCTCTCTGGTAGTGCAACCCTTCTAGGGAATGTAGGGCCCGGATTAGGGGCGCAAATTGGCCATACAGGCGAGTATGGAGCCCTTCCCGATATCGTGAAATGGATATCCATGTTCGGGATGCTCTTGGGACGTCTTGAATTGTTGACCTTACTGATTCTGTTTACGCCGAGTTTTTGGAGAACATAAAAAAATGGCGCGCCCGAAGGGATTCGAACCCCTGACCTTTGCCTCCGGAGGGCAACGCTCTATCCAGCTGAGCTACGGGCGCGTACTCTATGGTAAAACCTTTAAATGGGTTATATACTCTCATGAAATGAGATGCAATGGGGGCTTGTCGATGAATATGCTTATAGAGCCAATTGAGGTAAAAGATTCGGTTATTCGGTGTGATGGAGGTGGAGGGGTGTTGGGCCACCCTGTTATCTACCTGAACCTGGGAAAAGAAGAAGTCATTTGCCCGTATTGTAGTAAATGTTTTGTTAAAAGTGTTCCTTAATTTAGCAAACCCAAGTGTCATCCCACGCGAAGGCGCACTAGTGTCCGGGAAAAAATTGATGGAAAAACAATGCGCTGGCGTCATTGCGAGCCTTGCATAAAGCAAGGCGAAGCAATCCAGAAAAAAATTGGGAAAGCCGTTCTTGGCAAAAAAAATGTAATAAAAACAGAAAGTTGTGAGAGGATCAGAAGCAGTTAAAGTTTTATTATGGATTGCTGCGCCCCGCGCTCAGCGGGGCTCGCAATGACGACATCCGGTTGTTTTTATTGTATAATTTTCCCCGGACACTAGTGCGCGAAGGCGGGGATCCAACAATGGGTTGAAATATAGTAATTGTTTAGATTTTGTGTGAAATCTTATGAAGACGTTCTTATAAAAACATTTTACTTTTTGTAGGCTTTTGTTGGATCCCCGCCTTCGCGAGGATGACACCGGAGATGAGGAAAAACAAGCTCTTTTGCTATGCCTTGAATTTATGTGAGGCAACCCTGGTTATTAACAAGCCCACCTTTCTTTTTTTCAAAAATCCGGTAGAATAGGCATAATTAATAAAGAGGCATAGATGAAAAAAGCAGGATATTACCGCAATCCAACCGTATGGAAAAACAAGCTTATCTTTGTTGCGGATGATGATTTGTGGGGGGTTTCTCTTGAAGGGGGAAGAGCAGAAAGGCTTACATCCAGCACAGGCGAAGCCAATGACCCCGCCTTTTCTCCCGATGGGCAATGGATCGCTTTTACAGGTACCCATGAAGGGCATTCAGAAGTCTATCTTATGGCGGCAGGGGGGGGAGAAGCTCGGCGTCTAACCTATATTGCTGAGGGCTCTAGCGTTGTTGGTTGGAACAATACAAATGAGATCATTTTTTCTTCAACAAAAAATCATCCCTTTCGTCTTCGCTCGCTTTATACTGTCGATATTAAATCGGAAAAAATTGAACGTCTTCCTTGCGGGCCCTCCAATTTTATTTCTTATAATCCTGAGGGAAAAGGATCGGTTATTCAGCGCCATGGCCACGGATACGTTTCTTGGAAACGGTATAAAGGGGGGACTGCGGGTGAGCTGTGGATTAATTACGGAACAGGAGAATTTAAAAAATTAATCCCTATTAAAGGGAATGCACTAAAACCTCTTTGGGTTCAAAATCGTATCTATTTTATTAGCGATCACCAAGGCCATGGGAATGTTTACTCTTGTTCGCCAGAAGGGGAAGATTTAAAACGCCACACCTCTCATGAAGATTTCTTTGTGCGTGGATTAAGTTGTGATGGAGCCTCGTTCGTTTATACGGCAGGAGGAGATCTTTTCCGGTTTTCTGTGGGAAAGGATTCCTCTAAAAAGCTGGACATTGACTTCCCATCCTCATTTTCTCAACGAGCACGCAAGTTTGTAGATGGCGCAACCTATCTATCCAGCTTTAGTTTGGATAAAACGGGAGCGCACCTAGCCATCACAACAAGGGGGCGACCGTTCTCTTTTGCCAATTGGGAAGGCGCTGTCCACCAATATGGGGAAAAGGATGGCATTCGCTATAAATACATCGGTTGGCTTCACGATAATAAGCGTCTTTTAGTTGTAAGTGATCGAGAAGGTGAAGATCGCCTCGAAATTCATGAACCGCAGGGTCTTAAGGAACCAAAACTTCTTAAAAAAATGGATTTAGGACGGATTATATCGATAACCCCGTCACCGACAAAAGACGAAGCTGTTTTAATAAACCATCGATGTGAACTATATCATGTGAACCTAAAATTACAAAAACTTCACCTGATAGATAAAAGTCGTTTTGCCGATATGGGTGGCCTTAACTGGTCTCCTGATGGGAAATGGATCGTTTATGATTACCCTACGACGGACCGCTTGCGGGCAATTAAGCTTTGTGAAATAAAAACATTTAAAAGCCATGTGATTACCCGTCCTGTTTTAGAAGATTTTCGTCCTAGCTTTGCTCCAGATGGAAAGTATATTTACTTTCTTTCAAAGCGTATGTATGTACCCTATTCAGACAATCTTCAATTTGAGATGGGTTTTCCAAAAGGGACAAAACCCTATCTTATCCTCTTGGATTCAACCCTGACCTCTCCCTTTATTCCGCAAATCAAGGAAGCAGAGAATGCCTCCAAAAAAGATAAGAAGAAAGAGGATAAAAAAGCAGAAGGTCCCAAAGAGATTAAAATTGATCTCAAGGGAATCGAAAATCGTATTCTAGAATTTCCTGTCTCAGAAGGAAACTATACGATGATTCAAGGTATTCATGGGAAAGTCTTGTATATTTCTCGTCCTCTACAAAGTGCCCTGGGGGGAGATGAAGAGGAACAGTCTGCCAAGGGTAGTATAGAATGCTATGACTTTGCGACTCAAAAGGAAGACACGCTCGTGTCAAAAATTTCTTCCTTTTCCCTTTCAGCTGATCATCAGTGGCTGTGTTATTATGGGGCTAAAAAGTTGAGAGTCATTAAGGTCGGTGAAAAGCCGCAAGACAACGATACGTCCTATCGCAAGGGAGGATGGATCGATCTGAATCGGGTAAAAATTTCCATTAACCCCCTTCAAGAATGGACTCAAATTTTTGATGAAGTTTGGCGCCTTCAAAAAGATTTTTTCTGGACAGAGGACATGTCGAAAGTAGATTGGAAGGGGATTTATAATCGCTATCGCCCTCTCGTCGATCGCATTGCAACCCGGGGTGAGCTTACCGACCTTATTGCGGAAATGCACGGGGAACTGGGAACCTCCCATACCTATGTTTTTGGGGGCGATTTTCGGCAAACCCCGAATTATCCTTTAGGAGATTTAGGGGCTGATTTTGTTTACGATAAAGCTCAAAAAGGATTTAAAATTACAAACATTGCTTGTGGGGATCGGTGGACACCTTCCCAAACTTCCCCCTTAACGGCACCTGGGTTAGGGATTCAAGAAGGCGATATCTTGTTGGCCATTAATGGCCAAAAGCTTGAAGAAAGCCTCATTCCAGAAAAGCTACTCGTGAATCAAGCACATAATACGGTCTCTCTTCTTGTGAAGGGAGGCAAGAAAAAAGAAAAAGATGTCTTCGTGCGAACGCTTATGAGCCAAACGCCTGCACGCTATCGGGATTGGGTTGAAAAAAATAGGGCCTACGTTCATGAAAAAACAAATGGGCGGGTAGGGTATATCCACATTCCTGATATGAGCGCTAAAGGATTTGCCGAATTTCATCGTGGTTTCTTAGCCGAGCTTAATCAGGAGGGGCTGGTTGTGGACGTGCGGTTTAATGGTGGGGGGAATGTATCGGCTCTGCTTTTGGAAAAACTTGGTCGCAAGCGGCTGGGATATGATCAAAGTCGTTGGTGGGATGCGATGCCCTATCCTTTGGAATCCCCCATGGGTCCCATGGTGGCTCTGATCAATGAATACGCGGGATCGGATGGGGATATCTTTTCCCATAGCTTTAAAATGTTAAAAATGGGCCCCCTCATTGGTAAACGGACGTGGGGAGGGGTGATCGGTATGTGGTTCCGTCATGGGCTTGTAGATGGGGGAGGAACCTCTCAACCCGAATTTTCCTTTTGGTTCCATGATGTGGGCTGGGCTGTTGAAAATTATGGCGTTGATCCGGATATAGAGGTAGAGATTACACCTCAAGATTATGAAAAAGGCATTGACTCTCAGCTCGATCGAGGAATTGAGGAGGTCTTAGCCATTTTGAAGGCTTCCCCTCCCCCCAAACCTTTTTTAACGGAGCGGCCGAATTTGGCGCCTCCTAAGCTTGAGGGGTGAGGGCCCACAGTATAGCTCAATTCAACAATAAACTATCGTCATCAAGCTCAAGACCACTTGCTTTGTGGAACAGGTCAAGAAGATCAGCAACCGTAAGACCCTCACGGTCTTTACCCTTCACATCAAAAACCACCCGCCCCTCATGAAGCATCAGGGTGCGATTTCCAAGTTCAAGGGCTTGATGCATACTGTGAGTGACCATCAAAGCCGTCAGATCATTTTCCTTAACGATCTCTCGTGTAAGCTCTAAAATAAAGGCCGCTGTCTTAGGATCAAGGGCTGCCGTATGCTCATCAAGAGCAATGATCTTCATGGGTTTCAAAACAGCCATAATAAGGCTAACGGCTTGGCGCTGTCCTCCGGAAAGAAGTCCTATAGGATCAGAGAGGCGGTTTTCAAGGCCTAGTTTAAGTCGGCTCAATTGAGAACGAAAGGTTTCTCGATGAGCTTTATTAAGGGCAAGCTTCAGTGATCTTTTTTCTCCCCGTCCCATGGCAAGGGCCATGTTTTCTTCAATCGTGAGATTGGCACACGTTCCAGCCATTGGGTCCTGAAAAACACGTGCAACGTAAGGCGCTCTTTGCCAGGATGCAAGGGGTGTTACGTCTTTATCATCAATAGAAACAGTCCCCTTTTCAGGAAAAAGATCTCCACAAAGAGCATTAAGGAGAGTTGATTTACCCGCACCATTCCCACCAATAACACAAACAAAATCACCTTTTTTGATATTGAGGGTAACGCCACGCAACGCCATTTTTTCCATGGCCGAACCACGATTAAAGGTCACATGAAGATCAGTCAGGCGAATCATGGTTTGCTCCTCGAGGATTTAAAATCAATTATTTTAGATCTAAGCTTTGGTGTAATCATGGCAACACCCACGATCACAGCGGTGACAAGTTGTAAATCGGAAGATTGGAGCCCCAAAAAGCCTGCATTCAGCGCCATTGCAATCGCCATTCGATAAAAGATTGATCCCACGACACAGGCCAACAATGCAGTCAAGATCACCCTTGGGTTAAAAATAGCCTCTCCTACAATCACGGCTGCAAGACCAATCATAATCGTATCCACACCCAAGTTCACATCAGCAAAGCCTTGACTTTGAGCAAAAAGAGCCCCTGCAAGGGCAACGAGTCCATTACTCATAGCAAGACCAAAAAGAATTTGTTGATTCACAAAAACCCCCTGAGCTTTAGCCATACGCATATTAGCCCCTGTTGCTCGCATCGTAAGGCCCTTTTCAGAGCTCAAGAAACGATAAACGCAGAGCAAAACAATCCCGGCAATCACAAACATGGCAATTGGCATAAAGAAGAGATGGGAATAGGGCAGATCTTCAATCGGACTAAAAATCGTGTTTTCTCCCGATAAGCCAATGTTAGGGCGTCCCATAATGCGCAAATTAACCGAATAAAGGGCCGTCATCGTCAAAATGCTTGCAAGCAAATGAAGAATATTCCATCGCACACTAATCCAAGCTGTCAGAAAACCAGCTATCATACCTGCAAAAATGGCACAAACTGTAGCAACCCAAGGATTAACCCCGGACACAATAAGAATTGCAGACACGCTAGCCCCTAAAGGAAAGCTGCCATTAACCGTTAAATCTGGAAAATCCAGGACCCGAAAAGATAAAAGAACCCCCATGGCCACAAGACCATATAAAAGACCAAGCTCTACAGCCCCCATGAATGAAAGCAAACTCATGACAAAAACTCCATTCCTTAGTAAAAGTGAGCTTGATTACGAATCGTTTCAGGAAGCGAAATGTTTAACGTTTCAAGCGCCTTACGGTTTATGAATACATCAATTTTACCAGGGGATGCAATATCTATTTCAGTTGTTTTTTCGCCCTTTAAGATATTTGCAACAAGCTCTCCTGTTTCTAAACCGACTTGAGGATAACTATAGCCAACACAGGCCGTAGCTCCAGACTCTACCGATCCGCTATCTGCAGAGAACACCGGAAGCTTATGTTTCAAAGCAAGAGAAGAAACTGTTTTCATAGCAGAAACAATCATGTTGTCGAGGGGAACATATATCGCATCAACTTTTCCCACCAACTGAAGGACAGCCGCTTGAATATCAGATGAATTTATGGGTGTTACTTCAACAAGTGTGAATCCTTGGACTTTGGCCTCTTTGCGCATCGTTTCTAAAGAACTAGCAGAGCCATTATCCCCCGGATTATAAATAACCCCTATCGTTTTAGCAGTTGGAAGAAGGGTTTTAATAAATTCTATCTGCTTTTTAATGGGTGGCGCGTCTTTAACACCCGTCACATTCTCTGGATGATTTTTCAGAGAAGACACAAGCCCCGCCCCTACAGGGTCGGTCACCGCACTGAAAACAACGGGAATAGCATTTTTTTACTGTTTTAACCATTGCTTGAGCAGAAGGAGTTGTAATGGCCACAATCAAATCAGGCTTAAGACCGAGAAATTTACGAGCAATTTGGCTCGCCGTCGCCGCATTGCCTTGTGCATTATCAAAATCAACTGTGAGGTTTACTCCCTCCTTATACCCTTGTTTTTCTAATTCTTCTAAAATTCCTTTATGCACAGAATCTACTGCTACATGTTCAACAAACTGAGTAATAGCAATACGTTTAGGGGGGAGTGGGGACTGGGCAGTACAAGGATGATTTAGCGCAAGCGCAAGCAGAAGGGTGGAGAGAATATTCTTTAAAGAGTTCGCATTCGACATAATGGGTTCCTAGTATTTATGATTAAGGTTAAAAGATTTGGTGTTGCGAAGTACCCGCTTCTAAATCGATAAAATGTCATGATGTGCTCCTTCCTTTTGTATAAAATCAAATAGTAACATGTCTGAAAACTGCACGTCAATTGCATATTAACTGCTCTCCTTGCCATCCCAGGGCCTTGGCCTAGAAATAAAAATGCAAACGACGAGCGTCATTGCGAGGAGCGCTAGCGACGTCGCAATCCATTCTTTTTCTTGCTTTTTTATGGATCGCGACGCCCTCTTCGAGGGCTCCTAATGAACTTAAATTCTGAGCACACCGCCCGATCCTTCGACTTCGGTGCTACGCACCTACGCTTCCTTCGACTTCGGCACTTCGTGCCTACGCTTCCTTCGACTTCGGCACTTCGTGCCTACGCTTCCTTCGACTTCGGCACTTCGTGCCTACGCTCAGGACGAACGGAAGATGGAAGTTTTCTCCACACCGTTCGTCCTGAGCGTAGGCACGAAGTGCCGAAGTCGAGGATAAACGGAAGATGAAGGCAAAAATAAATGCAGATTTAAGTTCATCCCACTCTTCTCCACCCCTAGGTGGTGGGATGCTCGCGATGACAACACCGGAGTTGTTTTTACTTGTATCAAATCGCCCTGGTTCTCCGCACTCTTAGCGGATTAAAAACTTGCTTTTGCGGAGATTGCATCCCATAATATCTGCATACATAGCGGAGATTAGAGATGTACATCCATGACCTTCCTGACTGGCCCCAATTTACTTGGAATCCAGAAGGAGGACGCAGTACGAGTTACTCCATCGTAGAACTTTAATACGAATGAGAACCCTACACCATCATATTGCGTGTAGCTGCGGGAAGGCGGACCACGATCCCTTCCAGCTCGGGTCGCATAATAATTTGGCACCCCAGGCGGGACGTTTGGGTCAAGCCAAAGGCTAAATCCAACATATCTTCCTCATCTTCTGTTGCGGGTGCTAAAAGATCGTACCATTTCTGCTCGATAACAACATGGCAGGTTGAACAAGCCAAGGATCCTTCACAGGCCCCTTCTAAATAGAGTTTATCGCTATTCTGATGAGCAATTTCGAGGATAGATAACCCATTAGGAGCATCGACTTCCACCTGCTCACCATCTGGTTTAATAAAAATCATCTTTGGCATACCATTCTCCTTTAACCTATCCTTGTTTAAGCCGATGTCTTTAATCCTATTTCTCTTAAGCGTTTGGCTAAATAACTTTCTGCCGTATGAAGTTCCGACAACCGTACATCGCTTCGAGGGTGCAAAAACAATGGCAAAGAATAGCGGGATTTTCTCGCTAAGTCTCCCACGGGATTGACGACCCGGTGTGTAGTCGATTTATAGTACCCTTTTGTAGCTTCTTGCAACATATCTCCTCCATTAAATATTAACATCCCATAATCACAAGAAACATCGTGCCAATTTCCGACCCTATCAAGGACCTGAAGTCCAGAAGCCGTGGCTGCTGGTAAAATAGTCAAAAGATCTATATCCTCATGAGCTGCAGCGCGCACAGCGTTTTCGTCCTCCTCATCGATAATCGGCGGGTAATGGATGATCCGAATCAAACTCATGTCACTATTATGAATCATCTTATGCAAGGGCAGAGACAGAGCGCTTGAAACCTGGTCTGGCAATCCATCTTCAATCCACTTTAAGACCTCATGGCCCAATTGCAATAAATCTGTTAGTAGGAGTTGGGTGTTTTTCCTCATCCCTTGTGGTAAATCATGTTCATCACGATAATGATAAAATTCTTTCAGATCTTTTGTTGAATACCCCTTTGCATTTTCACTCCTAAAAGGAAAATACCCTGATTGTCGTAGGCTATTGGCGTCAAAAAGGTAGTCAATCTTTGAATAGTGCTCAAAGAACTCTCTCCAGTCGTGATAGACGGTTTCCACAAGATCTTGAGAAATGGGATGATTTTTCAACACAGCAAACCCTGTTTCTTTTAAAGATGAAACAAAATCTGCAGCCGCTTGAGGTGAATTATAGTCAATAATTTTTACGTACATCGCACCTCTTCACGGTATTTAATAAGGAATCTATATACTCTTCGCCCTTCAAGTTTCGGGGTCGTTGCCCTTCGGGATTCGTTCTCGGTCACGTATTACAATACG
>Ga0207096_1003_pt1 | contig 53020 bp, 48 predicted proteins | sample Alteio_BWMinHeat_86_FD_153547 | JGI IMG/M metagenome (GOLD analysis project Ga0207096, IMG submission 153547) | Enriched cells from forest soil in Barre Woods Harvard Forest LTER site, Petersham, Massachusetts, United States -... | ecosystem: Environmental > Terrestrial > Soil > Temperate forest >...
GGCGGTTTTGCCGATTAAAAATGGAGTCGTGGTTCAAAGCATTGGCTTTGAGAGATATTTGCCCATAGGGCGCCCCGATATTGCGGTCGATTTTCTGAATCGCTGGGGAATCGACGAAATAGTTTTGTTAGATATCGATGCTTCTGCTCAGGGCAGAAGCATCGATCCGGAGCTCGTTCGTGGGGCGTCTCGGGTTAATTTTGTACCCCTTACTGTGGGCGGGGGCATTCGAAGCACCTGCGAAATGAAGGCTTTGTTGGCTGCTGGTGCCGATAAAATTTCTATTAATCTAGCGGCGATTTCTGACTCCGAGTTGATCAAGCGCGGAGCAGAGATGTTCGGTAACCAATGCATCATCGTTTCAATGGATGTGCGCGCGAGTGGGAATGGCAAGTATGAAGTTTTTTCTGATTCTGGGGCCAGAGCGACGGGATTGGATCCATTCAATTATGCCAAGGAAGTAGAGAGGCTTGGGGCCGGCGAGATTTTCTTAACTTCTATCGACAGAGACGGGAGAAAACTTGGCTATGATTTGAAATTGGCCGAATTGATTTCGGATGCAGTGAATATTCCCGTAATTATATGCGGTGGAGTGGGCCACCCTCAGCACTTCGTGGATGGCATGCGCATTGCCAATATTTCCGGTGTTGCGGCGGGAAATTTTTTCCAGTTCAGTGAGCACAGCCCAGTGGCGGCAAAAAGTTTTATTCAAAAAAACGGATTTTCAAATCTGCGTTTGGATACCTACGCCACATACCGTGAAAACCATTTTGATGGCGATGGGAGATTGGCGCGTAAGACGGAATCGGAACTCGAGAGCCTCTTTTTTGAATTTCATCCGAAAGAGGTCATATGAGGTATTGCAACAGATGCTTATATCCGGAGACCCACCCACTTAATCTTATCTTCGACACAAAAGGCGTGTGTAGCGGCTGCCGAGTTCACGAAGAAAAGGAAAGCTTGGATTGGGGGGCGCGCGAGCGAAAACTCAAAACAATTCTCGACTCTTATCGAAGTCTGTCGGGCAATACCTACGATTGCATTGTTCCGGTCACAGGGGCGAGGGATTCTTACTTCATTGTGGATAGGATAAAGAATCACTACGGGATGAACCCTCTCTTGGTGATGTATAACAAGCATTACAATACGCGGCGGGGGCTAAGGAATTTTGCTTACTTAAAAACATTATTCAACTGCGATGCCGTTTCCATGGTGTGCGACCCTGCGAAAGTAAAGAAAATCACTCGATATACTTTGCAGAGTTTTGGGAGCATGTACTGGCATGTTTTGGCGGGGCAAACTGTTTTTCCCGTGCAGGTTGCCGTTCGCTATAAGGTACCCCTGATTATCTGGGGGGCTCACCAAGGACTCGATCAGGTGGGAATGTTTTCCCATACAGATGAAGTGGAAATGACGCGTAAATACCGCAAAGAGCATGACCTAATGGGGTTTGAAGCGGAGGATTTTGCTGATAAGGCCGGCCTCACCGAGCGGGATCTTGTGCAATTTTTTTACCCCCACGACAAAGAACTCGAGAAAGTAGGGGTGCGCGGAATTTATTTGGGAAACTATATTTCGTGGGACAGTAAGGCCCAGCACGAGCAGATGATAAGAAAATTTGGTTACGAAAGCGCGCCTCAGCAGCGATCCTTCGATACCTATAATGATGTTGACTGCCTACACTATTCCGGTCTGCACGATTATATAAAATATATCAAGCATGGATACGGTAAGGTTTTAGACCATGCGGTTCGTGAAATCCGCTGGGGTCGCCTTTCGCGCGACGAAGGGATCGAGCTCGTAAAAAAATACAAAGATCGCATGCCTACGGATATTCCCGCTTTTTCTGATTGGATAGGAATGAGCGGAGAGGAAATATTTTTGGCGGTCGATAAATTTCGCAACCCCAAAGTATGGAAGCGCATTTTTAATTCGGAATGGCGCGAGCTTGATCATATAGGCAATCATTCCGCTGATCCTGGAACGGGCGAGGTGGCGCTACCTCGCCGAGGCAGTTGCGATTTCGTGGTAACCCCCTCTCGAGAACCGGCAGCTAGAGAAGTTGAGCATGTTCTGATGAGCCGTGGATTTGTAGATAAAAAGGGCTAGAAATGAGTTCGTTGAAGGAACAGTTCGATAGAGATGGTTTCGTGATTCTGCCTGCTGTTTATTCTTCAGGAGAGCAGGCGGCCCTTCGAGAGGCGTCAACGCGCATTTTCGCTTCCGCGCCCACATTTCCAGGAGATCGCACCAATATTCGTTTTGACTGGATAGCGCGCCACCCGGAATTGAGACGGATCGCACTGAACGAAAAGTTTGTGCGTTGTATGAAAGAAGTTGCGGGGCGCGATTTTTTGGTAATGCCCGACTCTGCCTTTATGGATTCTTGCTATGGGGGATGGCATAGGGACACTGGCCCTCAAGAAAAGTACGGGAATTTGTTTCATTATGAGCCGGGATTTCTATTGATCAATGTTGCGCTCTATTTGCAAGACAATCATGAGCTCTATGCTGGTGGATTAGATATTGTTCCCGGTTCCCACAAAACCCAGGCCACTTGGTGGCAGAAACAAAAGTCCAGTAACAGTAAAGTGAAGTTTGTTTTTCATCATCTGATTAAGCGCAAAATTCTATCAGACGATTTTGTTCATCGAAGAAAAGGCGCTTATTCTATCCCGTCTCGGGCCGGAGATGTGGTCTTATTTCACCACCAGTGTGATCATCGGGCCACGCAGTTGAAGGCTTCGGCCGTTCCGGAATTGAGAAGGAAGTTGGCGCTTTTTTTTAGTTGTAGTGCAAATAATCACCTTGCTCGCTCCTACGTGGATCATTGCAGAGGCCGCAGCGATACGATTTATCTCAAAGACTATGCGTACCCGCCTGGGTTTTTCGAAGACATAGGCAGCGCGCTTCCCGAAAATTTTTATAGAGACGATTTGATTGTCGTTAAATGAATAGAGCGAGAGGCGTGTTCCCTCCATGAAGATACTAATTAGGGTTGATTCTTCGCGGGAAATTGGCACCGGACATACGATGCGATGCCTTTCGCTGGCTATTGGCCTAAAAGAAAAATGCGCAGAGATAACGTTTTTGAGTAGGGATGCCACAGGGATATTGGTTGATCTCGTGCGCAAGCAGGGTTTCGAGGTTCTAGTGCTACCTCCAGGTTCCGGAAAAAAATTTCATTATGAAGTGGCACACTCGCGCTGGCTGGGTGTTTCGCAGAAAATAGATGCCAGGGAATCCATTGCGGCCGCTGGTTCAGATTGGGATCTTGTGGTGGTGGACCATTACGGAATTTCCTCAACTTGGGAAAATGAAATTCGGACGCATACAAAAAAAATATTAGTGATCGACGATATCGCTGATCGGGAGCACAATTGCGATTTTTTAGTCGATCAAAATTTATATAATAATGCCACCTCCCGATATGACGGAAAGATTAGTTCTGGAGCTAAATTGTTATTGGGTCCCAAATTCGCGCTATTACGTCATGAGTTCAGATTAGCTCGAAATAAGCTCTCACGAAAAAATGGTCTTAAGAAAATATTGGTATTTTATGGGGGGGCGGATCCTGCCAATGAAACCCAAAAGGCGCTAGATGGTTTACTTGCCCTAAAAAAAGGGGCTATCGGCGTGACTGTCGTATGTGGCCCTTCCAATCCACACCTAGGGGGGTTGGAAAAATTCTGTGCGAAACATTCGGGATTTCATCTATTGCATTCGGTTTCAAATATGGCTGAGCTAATGATGGATGCCGACCTGTCACTTGGCGGTGGCGGCACTACCACCTGGGAGCGTTGTGCCTTGGGGCTGCCAGCCATTGTGACAATCATGGCCGAAAATCAACGTGAGATGGCTATGGCGGCGGAGGGCGCAGGTGTACAAATTGTTGCCGGAGATACGAGTCGAGTCAGCTCCGAAATGCTCGGCGGGCTTGTGGCAAAGTTTTCCGAAAACCCCGAACTTCTTGCGGCTATGACAAAATCTGCGCTTTGCTTAGTGGATGGGCTCGGCGTTACTAGAGTAATTCAAGAGGTGTCGAAATGAAGGTGCTGCTTCTTGGGGTACCCGAGCCAAAAATTGATTTCGCGTTGAATAAGGCTGGAGATACAGGTTCCTGGTGGGACAGGAAGCTCAACGTATCTGAAGTGATGGGTGAACGTTTTGATTTTTTAGTTAGTTATCGCTATCGTTATATCCTGCGTGAAGACATATTGAGCCAATTTCCGACTCGAGCGATTAATCTTCATTGCAGCTTTCTCCCTTGGAATAGGGGTGCCGATCCTAACTTTTGGAGTTTTTTCGACAATACTCCCAAGGGGGTAAGTATCCATCATTTGGATTCCGGGATAGATACAGGACCCGTTCTTGTGCAAAAAGAAATTCGATTTTTGGAGGGCGAATCCCTTAAAACCTCCTACGGCGCACTGCAGCTGTTGCTTTTGGATCTCTTTGAAAACAATTGGTCTAGCATCCGTACGGGACATTTGTCGGCGCAGAATCAGGAGGGCGTGGGGACCTGCCATCGACTACGGGATTTGGACCCTCACCGCGCTCTCCTGGGGGAAAAGGGATGGGATACGCCGGTGACTGTGGTAGAAAATTATGGACGCAGGTTCAGAAAAGGTTTGGCCCGGAGCACCTAACGTGAAAGACATTTTATTTGGCAATTTTAAAGTCGGCCGAGGTCACCGGCCTTTTATCATTGCAGAAATGTCGGGTAATCATAATCAATCTTTAGAGCGCGCACTTCAGATTACCGAAGCGGCCGCAAAAAATGGTGCCCACGCTCTAAAAATTCAAACTTATACTGCTGATACCTTAACGCTGGACGTAGAAGAGAAAGAGTTTTTTATCAGCGATCCAAATAGCCTATGGAAAGGGAACTCCCTGCATAAGCTATACGAAAAAGCGCATACACCCTGGGAATGGCACGCGCCGATCATGAAGCGGGCGAACGAGCTGGGCATGAGCTGTTTTTCTACCCCTTTTGACGAATCCGCCGTGGATTTTTTAGAATCTCTAGATACACCATTTTATAAAATTGCCTCGTTCGAAAACAATCATTTACCGCTTATTCGAAAAGTGGCACGCACCGGCAAGCCGGTGATTATTTCCACCGGAATGGCATCCTTGGCTGATCTTGAGGATGCGGTGGGGGCTATGCGATCTGAAGGGAACGATCAGATCGTTCTTCTAAAGTGCACGAGCACTTATCCTGCAACCGCCGAAAATACGAATATTCGAACCATTCCTCATCTACGCGAGCTATTTAAATGTCAGGTTGGTCTTTCGGACCATACTATGGGCATTGGGGTTGCAGTTGCGTCAGTTGCTTTGGGAGCTACGGTGATCGAAAAGCATTTCACCATTAGCCGAGCCGATGGGGGTGTAGATTCCACCTTCTCTATGGAGCCTCATGAGCTCGCGGCCTTGGTAATTGAGACGGAGCGCGCGGCCCAGTGTTTGGGTGAAGTGAAGTACGGCGCCACTCAGGCGGAAGAAAAATCAATGCAATTTCGGCGCTCTCTATACATCGCAAAGGACATGAAGGCTGGAGAAGTTTTCACGCCGGAAAATCTTCGGATCGTGCGTCCCGGCTTCGGCCTCGCACCAAAGTTTTTTGATCTTTTTATTGGAAAAAAAATTACTCAAGCCGCAAAAAAGGGCACCCCCATCTCTTGGAATTTGATCGGATAGGCGCATGCATTGCTTATTGATCGGCTCTACCGGAATGTTAGGGAAAAGAATTTGCTCTGATGCCAGGGCACGTGGCTGGAAAGTGACGGCCGCGGCCCGTAAGGGCGAGGATATTTCTGTAGACCTTTTTCACCCGCAGGAACTGCTCAAGCTCAAGAGCTTGGGGAAATTTGACCTTGTGGTGAACTGCGCTGCGCTTACTGACATCGATGAGTGTGAAAGAAATTTGCCGGCAGCTAATTTAGTAAACGCCGAAACACCAGGGCAGTTGGCAAATTTGGCGGAGTCGTTAGGCGCTTATTTTATCCACGTTTCCACAGACCATTTTTTTTCCGGCGATTCCCAGTTGAGGCATTGGGAAAGCGATCCGGTAACTATTGTAAATAATTACGCCCAAACCAAGTTACTGGGGGAGCGGCTAGCTCTGAACTACGCAAATGCGCTTGTGGTGCGTACTAATATTATGGGATTTCGCCTCAATCCCCAAAAAGACACATTTATAGAGTGGGTATTGAAAGAGCTGCTTGGGCGGCATGACTTTTTTGGCTTTGACGACTTTTATACTTCCGGAATGTCAGTGGGGGCATTGAGCAGTGCCTTATGCGAGTTAGCAGAAAATTCACGCCCGGTAGGCCGATGGAATATTGCGGGTAGAGACGTTTTTTCGAAGCGGGATCTAATCGTACGAGTGGGAGAGGCTTTCGGCTTCCGGGTAGACAAAGTTGGCCATGCTTCAGTAAAGAACTTCACGGGTGTGCGCCGGGCAGAGAGCCTGGCTCTTGATTCCAGCAAAGTGGAAAACATCTTAGGCCGTGAGATGCCAAGCGTAGAGGAAACAATCTCAGCTCTATTGGAAGAGTACCGAGGATCAAATGAAATACAAAAGTTCATTCAAAATTCGTGATCGTGAGATTTCGATCGACGCTCCAACCTATTTTATCGCCGATATCGCGGCTAACCACGACGGTGATTTAGCTAGGGCGAAAGATCTCATCTGGCGTGCGAAAGAAGCGGGCTCCGACGCCGTTAAATTTCAGCATTTTAGGGCAGAAAAAATTGTTAGCGATTTTGGCTTCAAGAATCTCGGGCAACAGGCTAGCCACCAGGCCGGGTGGAAGAGCTCTGTTTTTGACACCTTTCGGAAGTACGAATTCAATCGGGAATGGAATGAGGCTCTAGCGACGGAAGCAAAAAAAGCGAGCATACATTTTATGACCACGCCTTACGATACGGAGGCCGTGGAAGAGATTGACCACCTTGTACCTGCCTATAAGATCGGTTCCGGCGATATCACCTGGACTGATTTTATCTCATACGTGGCAAAAAAGAAAAAACCCATGGTGATTGCTTGTGGGGCTTCTAATTTAGACGAGGTGAAACGGGGAGTGGCCGCTGCGCTCGAGTTCAATGAGGAACTGGCGCTATTGCAATGCAATACCAATTACACGGGCAAGATTGAAAATTTTCGGTTTGTAAATCTGCAAGTGATTAAGTCACTGGCGAAAGCATTTCCAAACTTAGTCTTGGGATTATCAGATCATACGCCCGGGCATGCCACTGTATTGGGAGCCATTGCCCTCGGCGGAAGAGTAATTGAAAAGCATTTTACCGATGACAATTCCCGCGAGGGGCCCGATCACCCATTTTCCATGAACCCAAAATCTTGGCGAGAAATGGTAGACCGTAGCCGCGAACTAGAGGCCTCCATGGGAGACGGCATCAAACGCGTAGAAGAGAACGAGTTAGAGACCGTCGTTCTCCAGCGCCGTTCGTTGCGCCTAAAAGCCGATTCCGCCGCGGGCGCCGTGATTCTAGCCCAAGAATTGGAAGCTTTGCGCCCAGCTCCGGTGGATTCAATTCCACCTAGTGCCATAAGAGAAGTGGCCGGCCAGAAGCTGCTGAAAAACAAGGTGGCGGGTGATTACCTTCGCTGGTCTGATCTCGGTAAAGAGGAGCAGTAGTCATGTTGAAAGGCAATCATATCGGGCTTCGGGCGATTGAAGAAAACGACCTGGCGGTGCTGTTGGCCTGGAGAAATAAACCAGAATTTCGAATTTATTTTCGTGAACACCGCGAGCTTTCGATGAAAAACCAAAAGGAATGGTTCGAGAGCATCAATAAGCGTGATTCAGGCGTACGGATGTTTTCGATTGTTCGCTCGAGCGACAGTGCGCTAATGGGCGCATGCGGGCTTTGTTACCATGATCCGATCAACCGCAGCGCAGATCTCTCTATATACCTTGGCCAGGATGATCTTTATATCGATGAAAAATATGCGCCCGACGCGGCCAGGGTTTTACTTCGATACGGATTTTCGGAGCTGAATCTCCATCGCGTTTGGGCTGAGATTTACGATATGGACGAAAAAAAGAAGAAATTTTTCGAAACCCTTGGCTTTCAACTCGATGGGAGATTCCGCGAATCACATTGGACTCAAGGGAAGTGGTGCGATTCTCTTTTTTACGGCATCTTACAGCGCGAGTTTTCGGAGATTTAAATGGAAAAATTTAGAAGCGTGGCCATTATTACTGCAAGAGGCGGAAGTAAGCGGATTCCTGGAAAAAATATTCGGCCCTTTCTCGGGAAGCCAATCATTGAATATTCCATCCGGGCCGCTTTGGATTCCAAAGTTTTCGATGAAGTAATGGTTTCTACCGACGATGAAAAAATAGCTGAAATTTCACGCGCGGCTGGTGCCATTACGCCGTTTATGCGCTCCAATAGAAATTCCGATGATTTTTCTACCACCGCTGAAGTGGTTATCGAAGTTCTTACGGAATATCAAAAACGAGGTAAAAATTTTGATACTTACTGCTGCATTTATCCTACGGCGCCTTTTGTAACGGCGAGGAAACTAACTTCGGCAAAGGCAGCTCTCGAAGCTGGGAATGCGCTTTCCGCCATTCCTGTGGTCCGATTCGGCTATCCGATTCAAAGGGCTCTGAAGGTAAAAGACGGTCTCTTGTCGATGATTGAAGTAAAATATATTAATTCTCGCTCCCAAGATCTCATGCCCGCCTACCATGATTGTGGGCAATTCTATTTCGGGAAAACGGAAAATTTACTGAAGACCGGGCAGATTTTTTCTGACCGCACTGTTCCCTTGGTTATGCCGGAGACGGAAGTTCAGGACATTGATCACGAAGAGGATTGGACTATCGCCGAACTAAAATACCGTCTCTTGAAAGAGATCGGGAAGGTATAGATTCCTATTTATTATTTCTTAAGATTTTTCTTACTTTAGGGAGAAGGTTGAAAGCAATGCGATACATCCCAAGTGCATTGGGGTGGGCGCCATCGGTCAACCCTTCTCCAAAATCTGCACCGCCAAGCAGCTTGGACCCATCCACAAAATAAATCGCATGGTCTCCCGCCTTTACGCGACCCCTCACAAGGGCAGCCTGGAATTCACGCAATTTTTTCTTACTTTCCGCGTAGTCAGCGTCGGACTGCTCCATAGTCCAACGGATTTGCGATATGATAATGAGGGGTACGTTAGGATGCTTCGCCCGGATAAGATCGATAAAGGGAGCCATTGTGGTTTTAACTCCATCCTTTGCATTGGCCTCATAGTCTAAGATCACTAAACGTAGGTCTTCGATTTCCGCAATCCGGGAGGCAAGGGCGGGTTCCCCTTTTCCCGCACCACTAAAACCCAAATTAACCACTTCGGCATCTAGGCTACGGCTCAGGATATTGGTCCATGCGAGTCCTGGGCGAGGGGCTACGCCACCTTGAGTGATCGAAGTACCATAGACGGCAATTTTTCCGGAAATCGCATGAGGATGCGGCCATTCAACGACAGCGTCGTCATCCAGTCCGATTTCCAAAATGCGCACGCTATTATAGAGAGGTAAGTTTACAATATATTCCCGCATATGCCCCACGGGGCGGGCACAGACTGTCTCTTGATATTCTTTTTTGCCTGTTCCCGAGTACGCGAGTCCACAGAATCGAGCCTTCGTCTCTCCCGCTTCGCGGACATATGCGTCCGTTCCGCTCTGGCCTGATTCCGGCATGTTATCCAATTGGGGGGCGTCACCCACTACAGTATGAATCACCACGCGCTGGCTTGTTGTGTTAAAGCGAATTTGTACGCCGGCCGGTTGGTCCGCCAAATGATTCACTTCGGGACGAAATTCTTTATTTTCTTGGTCGAGAGGCAGGCGTCGATACAATCCATGCACAGGAAACCATGGCAAACCTTCTACGCTAAAGATTTTTTCCTTTTTAGGATCGTGCCATTTGAGAGTTTCCAAGCCGGTAGAAGCTGCGCTACTTGGCCAATGCTGCAGCAATATGAAGCAGGAAATGGCCAGTAAAGAGGAAATTCTCTTAAAGTGATCCTTTTTCACGAAGTAACTTTAGGCTTCCTTCTCAACACTCCATAGAGGCATTGTGCGGCACGACCAGCTGTAATGGCGGGAAAACTCCGGTTTATCGACTGTTCTCGAGGAGGAGCCTGTGATACGGGGGAAGAGATGCCAGATCATAAGAAAATTCCTTTTGTTGAGATTGCGAAATACTCCGATTGGCCCAAGCGAATTCTTTCGTCTCAGCCAGTGGCCACCCGCATAAAAAATGAAGCAGAGATTTTGCGGGAGTTTGACCGAGGCAAATGGACCGACCTAGTGGAGAAAGTCAAAAATGACCCAGGATTGACTCTCGAGCGAATGGAGGATGCCTACTACGCGCTTGAGGCGAGTCTGGTAGGATATGATAGCGGAGATTTTTTTCTTACAACCAATGGCCGAATGATGCGCCGCCATTTGGAGTTTTATGCAGAATTCTTACTTCCGTTTATCTCAAATATTTCTTCTTTAACGGAAATTGGCGCAGGATATGGATCCAAAATTTTCGGCCTTGGGCAGTTTGCCGCTTTTTCCCAATTACCTCTCGTAGCTACGGAGTTTACGGGAAAAGGACGCGAGCTTTTGAACTTGCTTAGCTCCGCGCTCCGCATTCCGGCCAAAATTGGCTTTTGTGATATTGCAGCTCGTACAGTTGATTCGGGCTTAGTTCCGCCAAATTCCCTGATTTTCACTTCTTACTCCGCACACTATGTTCCCTATTACGGACCTGAGCTGGTGGATTTCATGGTTTCCCTCCGACCCAAGGTTGTGGTTCATTTCGAACCATTTTTCGAAGATTTTAATGCGGAATCAATTCATGACCTAATGTGCCGACGATATGTTGAAGTGAATGACTACAATAGGAACCTAAAGTCAGTACTAGAGAGCGCAGCGGCCCAAGGAAAAATTAGGATCATCCGGCACGTCCCCAAGGCGATTGGACTCAATCCTTTTTTGCCTATTTCCGCGCTTGCATGGGAACCATTCGAAAATTCCTAGAGGATTTGATTTACGATCGCAGCAGTGGCCCCTGAATATTTCTGGCCGATCATGGGCGGAGTGGTGATGGCCAACTTTGCGATGGTTTCGGCAAGAAAGTCATCGCAAAGTTGAGAGGTGGAGATTCCAAAGTCGGCCAACGCCCCGAGTAGCGACGAATTAGGATTAGGAAGTGGCATAGCTATCACGCGTTTCCCTAGTGCGGCGGCCTCAAAGAGCCCCATAGTTTGATAGCCAATCACAAAATCGAACTGTCTTAGACCTGCAGGAAAAATGGTAGTTTGCGGTAAAATCTTCACTTCTAGATGATTATCAGACAAATTTTGCACCAATTCCAATAGATCTTCCGGTAGTTCTTCCTTGGGGTGAGCTTTGAAATGCAAGCGGGACGAGGGCGGGCATGTTTTTCTTACCGCACGAGTTACCAGTTCGAAGGGATGAGCATGGCCCGCTTCTAGGTGGAGGCATGGCTCAGACAAAAATAAAAATTCTTTAGGGGGGCCGAAAGGTAAATCGGCTGGAATTGCGCTTAGTTTTTCTAAATGAGGTTGCCCCGTAGAGAAAACTTTGTTGGCCGGGAAGCCTTCTTCAAGCATTTCTTTCCGCATAAAATCATCAGCCACACACACGATGTCTGGCAGTTTTTGTAGAGGATATTCGGCCCCCGCCCATCGAGCCGAATAATTTCTCCAGTAATCAATTACCACCACGCTTCTTATCCCCGCGCGAGCGGCTTGATTGCGCAGCATTTGTTCAGAATTGGAATTCCAGCTCGTGCCCGTCAGCAAGGCTGAAGGCTGGTGCTTGTTCAAAAACTGAGCCGCTTGCTCGGCAGAAAGGTTTTGCGGCAGAACGGTACTTTCCAAGCCCTGAGTATCCAATCGGGTTCGCGCGAATTCGCTACAAATGAGAGCCACTGGCGTTTTCTGCCTGATAGCTTTGAGGACCGGGGCAATTGCAAGAGCACCGCCTGGATCATGGGTGGCTATGAGAACTATGCCTCGGGTCATTGGGAAGGCTGCTGGGTTAACTCCCAATTTTTCAGGGCGGGTAGGTTTTCAAAAATCTTTTCGAAACCGTTCATCACATCTTCAACATCCTGTTTCTCCATGCCCGGGCGAATGTATTCGTGCGAAAATAATTCTTTAAAGTGCATTCGCTCGGCAGTCGGGCAAAGACCTTTATCGTAGGAAACTTTTCCTTCATATCGCGAGCAATTAAAGGCGCAGGCGCCGGTCCGCTGCTGAAAAATGGGCAATAGGTAGAGGGGCTTTACGTATCCGGCATTGAGAATGGGCGTAGTTTCACGCAGTACTGCTGAAGGTAACTCGGCTTTAAGCGCTTTCACAAAAGTGTCACGAGAAATGCCATTCTTTTCGGCGTCGAAGCGGCAAGCATGCTGGTAATAAACATGCTTATTGCCAGGACGAACTTTGGGGGGGGTGATTCCAGGAAGATTTCCAAGGCGCCGGGTAAATTCATTGGCCAGCTCAATTCGGCGCGCAATGAGGCTGGGTAGCTTTTTTAGCTGCTCAATTCCAATCGCAGCCTCAATTTCCGGCATGCGATAATTATAGCCGTAGGTATTTAGAAGATTTGTAATGCCTTTGGGCCCGGCGATATTCTCCCCGTGATTACGGATGAGTTGGAGGCGCTCAAGCAATTCTTCACTATTTGTGGTTACTACCCCACCTTCGCCTGTGTGAATATGCTTATGGTAGTTGAGGCTAAACACACCTAGGTCACCTATCGCCCCGAGTGGTTTACCCTTATAGGTTCCCCCGGGAACTTGCGCGCAATCCTCAATAACGGCAATTTTATGCTCTCGCGCAATGGCCATAATTTCGTCCATATCGGCGGCTTGGCCAAAAATATGTACGATCACAATCGCTTTTGTGCGCGACGTAATCGCCTTGCGAAACGCAGAAGGAGAAATACAAAAAATATCTTCATCAATATCGGCGAAAACCGGCACTCCACCATATCCAAGCGGCGCAATCGCCGAGGCAGACATCGTGTAGGGCGAGACGATGACTTCGTCTCCCGGCTGAATTCCCACAGCACCGATGGCTGCGAATAGGCCTGATGTATTAGAGTTTACTGACATTGCATACCGCGCACCCATGGAGTCGGCCCAAGCGCCCTCAAAGGCGCGTACTTTCGGACCGCCATAAAAGTCTTCGTGCCATGCGCCCAAAAATTGCGAAAGATTGCCTGATTCAATCACTTCAATTGCGGCGCGTTTTTCTTGCTCTCCCATCGTGTTATACGCAGGGAAGAGTTTCGTTCGCGCGGGCAGGCCGCCAAGTAGAGCCAATTTAGACATTCCGGACTCCTATCATCTTAATTTCTTCGCAGACCTTCAGGGTTTCATTCGCATCTTCTGCAGGCATGGCAAGGCCAGTTCCAGATATGATTGAAGTCACTAGATCGTCGACTACATATTGAATCGCGCGGCCCAAGGTGCCCGGAACTATTTCAGGAGAAGGTAACAGTGCTTTTTCATTCGGCATCAATTTACTGGGCTCGGTTCTGAATATCGAAACGGAGCTACCACCTCCGGGGAAAAGCAATCTTGCCTTTTCCATTATGAGTTCGATCTCAAAAAAGTTGAAGCGATCGGCGCTGGATCCTTGGAAGACGACGTCTGCGCAGCCATCGAAGGGGAGAGCGAAAGAAGCAGAAAAGTCACTTACTCCCCAAGCCTCTGATCGCCAAACTGTAGCCCTGCCAGTATGGCCGAGCCAGGCCTGCAGCAGGTTGATGGCATGGGAGGCATTGTGAAAAACACCCTTAGTGTAGTAAACGCGAGCGCTCTGGCACCGACCGAATTCATTAGCGCGGATTCGATCCCCCATTTTCTTTAGAGTGGGGTCCCAGCGGCGCATATAATTTACTGCTAATTTAATTTTTTGCTCATTGCATAGCCGGATCATTTCAGCGCCCTCTGCAGAGGAAAGGGCTAGAGGTTTTTCGCATAGGATCGCCTTGGGTTTGAATTTGACGACTCTTTTCAAAAGGTCAAAATGAAACTCATTTGGGGAGCAGATGCTAACTATATCAACTCGTTCTTTGCTTAAAAGTTCCTCAGGATCCAGATATGTGTTTGCCACTTTCCATGTTTCAGAAAAATTTTCTAGGCGGCTTTCGTTTATATCGCTGGCGGCAATGAGTTTGGTAAGGAGGTTCCCTTGAAATGCCTTGGCGTGGGTTAAAATCTGATCCTTACTGGAGTGCGTGTCATATCCGCCCGCAATATTTCCGCATCCAATAATTGCTACACGAAGAATTGAAGAGGTCATAGGGCTAGGCCTCGACCGTCGCAGCCGAATCGGCAAATGACTGCATGTCCAGCATCTTTCGGAAATGACCGTTTCGGTTCGATAACTCAGCGAAAGAGCCCGATTCTACAATTTTTCCTTTGCTCATCACGCAAATAATGTCGCAGTGCCGAATCGTAGAAAGCCGATGGGCGATAATCAAGACCGTGGTTTTGCCTTTGAGGGAGTCCACGCTGGCTTGTACTAATTTTTCGGATTCGCTGTCAAGGGCACTTGTGGCTTCATCAAGGAAGAGCACGTTAATTTGTTTATAGAGCTCTCTGGCGATGCATATGCGTTGGCGCTGTCCGCCAGAGAGACGGATGCCGCGATCGCCAATTTGCTCATGAATGCCTTTCGGCAATGCGCTCACGAATTCGGCGCAATTGGCTTGCTCTAGTGCCTTCCAGACCATTTTTTCGCCATTCGGGTCACTCGCGAGCCGCCAGAGGGAAACATTATTGGCGATCGTGTCATCGAACAAAACGCCCTCTTGTGTCACGTAACCCAAGTGGCCGCGATAAGTTTTTTTGTCGAGCTCTCGCAGATCGATGCCATCCACGAGAATGGAACCGGAGCTGGGTTCAAGAACAGCGCTGATGAGGTCAATCAAAGTGGATTTGCCAGATCCGGATTCTCCCACGAAACCCACCATTGAGCGTGCGGGAATTTTGAGATTGATGTCTGAGAGCACCGATTTCTCGCCGTAGGCAAAAGAAACCTTTCGTAATTCAAACCCATCGTTAATCCTGGTGATTTTTTCTCCTCCGGGATTTTCGCGAGTGGCGCTCAAGGTATTAATGCATTCCACCACTTGATCCACGCTGCCCGAGAAGCTCATAAAAGTTTGGAAAGATCCTTGCATCACCGTGCTCTCACGCATCACGCGGTAGAGAAACATGATGACAATGAAAAGAGAGGCAATATCGCCTTTCATCACTTCTATTTTGTAATAGATGCAGGCGGAAATGAACGCCACGATGAGGGGTTCCGACGTAGCGGGATTGATTGCCGCGAGCAGCCCGATGCGAGAGCCATACCAGGCGGCGCGTTTTGTATGGGAATCGATTTGGACCCGCAAGTGATCGGCGGAAGAAGTAGCGAAAAGATATTTAAAGGAATGGATCATTTGGATCACGAGGCCGGTTAGCTTCGCTTCTGTTTCAGAAAGCTTTATTGAATGCTGGCGAATTAGGATGGTTACCCAGCGGAAGATTGAAGTGATCGCCAATCCAAAAACAACGGCCAAAATTGTGAAGCGCCATTCGATGCGAATGGAAAGAAGCAAATAGATGGCCACAGCCACCCCTTTGGGGATTAGCGCCGAAATTTGGTAATAAGACAAAACCGTACGATTGATTTCCTTGGTCACTAAATGAGTGAAATGGCCCGAATTATTTTTTAGATATTCTCGGTAGTTCATCGACGCGATCGAATCTACCAAGTGCGTGGTGATTTTTTTAGTCAAGTCTTGGAACAGGTAGTATTGAAAGCTGTTAGTGACCAAGGTGCTGGCGCCGCGAATAAGAAATACCACCAACATAGCGCCAATTACGTAGAGCGGGGTGGTGGGCAACCCACACCAAGTGAGAAAACTAAAAAGATACTGAGTCACAGGATTTGGAGAAGAAGTGGCCCCCTGAGCTCCGGCAAGTTGCTGCAGGTAGGAGAAGAAGATCGCAATCCCCAGACCCTCTGTGAGGGTGGTAGCCAGGGAAAGCCCCACCAAATAAAGCGTCTTATGCCCGATATAACGGTGAAAAATCTTGTAGTACTTCAGGAAGGCGATGGCTGGGGCGAAGATTTTCAAAAAGCTAAATTCTCCTTTAGAAGCGGTACTATAACTCGATTGAGCTTTCTAGGGGGGAATTCGATATGGGATTCTTTCTTTTCCCTGCGCACTTTCCTCTCTGGCCGCGTCTCCCTTTACTGCAAAATTCCCAGATGCTATAAAACCCCTTTTAGGGGAGGCAAAAATGGCCCTACTTATCAATGCGGATTGCACTAGCTGTCATATTTGTGTGCCCGAGTGTCCTAATGAGGCCATCTCGGTGGGGCCTGAAATTTATCTGATCGACCCGAACCTTTGCACCGAATGTGTGGGGTTTCACAATACCCCACAATGCGCCGCCGTATGCCCGGTGGATTCGTGTGTGACTGATCCTGAAAGGCCAGAGACCGAGGCGGAGCTTTTCGCAAAGGCGAAAAGCATCCACCCTGAAAATTCCTTTTCTGGCGATCTGGTCTCGCACCACCGAAGTAAGAAATAAAAAAAGCAGCCCCAAATATTGGTGGCCGCCTTTTTTATTTTCAGCTGTCTACATTAAACCATGATGTCGCCGTGAACCTCTACGAACTCTTCGTAAGCCTTGCGATAAGGTTCGCGCTCCGACTCCGCCATCCACGGAATATCCATCCAGTTATTGTATTTATAGTGAGTGCCGTCGCCGATCTCCGCCCATTCTTCCAGCGAGGCGGCCTTTAAGAAACCAGTGGGTTTTACCATGTCGTAAAGATCCGTTCCGGGGAGAGGCCGGAAAAAAGTAGTGCTGATTCGGAAGCCGGGATGAATTTTACGAATTCCAGCGACGTACTCTTGCGTCAACTTCAAGTCCTTAACGGTTTCTTCCGGGAAGCCAAACACCACTCCGGAGGTAAGATTTATGCCGGCTTTATTCAAGCGTTTGGCTACCTCGGCATAAGTGGGCAGGTGCTTTGCTCCTTTTTTTACAATTTTTTCTGCAATGTATTCGCTGCCCGACTCCAAGCCAACGATCAACGTGTCCAGTTGAGCATTACAGTTCTTGATGTCTGCATAATCCTCATCCGAGTAACGAATGAGCTCCGAGGCTCGGGCATCCGCCAACCATTCTCTTCCCGGGAAGCGATTGCCTAAGTGTTTGATAAGCTCCATGGTGCGATTTCTGGTGGTGAAAAGTGTGGCATCGAAAAAACAAAGTTGCCGAAAGTTCGTGAGTTCGTCGAGAACCTCCAGGTCTTCGTAAACCATTTCCAGGGGCTTGGATGTCCACTTTCTTGTTTCGGGAGTGGCGCAAAAGGTACAGAGCGCAGGGCAGCCGTACTGGGTCACGTACATGACTCGCTTGGTATTTGGATTGATGTATCCGTTTATGTCCAAGCGCCTATAGGGCAAAGGGCTCCACTGCAGGTCATTATACTTCTTTGGGGTGGGCAATGCCGGCGCTCCATTTGCGCCCTTGGAGTGAACGCCAGGGATCTTAGCGTGAAAATGCCGAGCCTCTTCCAAATTAGGGCAATTCATCAAGCTTTCAATCAACTGGCCAAAAGAATTTTCACCGTATCCTGCCACAGCAAAATCTACCAAAGGTGAGCGGAGCGTTTCTTGAGGGAGGGCGGATACGTGAGGGCCTCCGGCAATGGTGATGGCTTCGGGATTATGCTCTCTGACATAGCGAAGCCAGTGGACTCCACGGCTAACTTGGTAGCCAGTGAACATGGAGATACCGACGATAGAATAATCCTTGATCGTGTCTTTAAGGTGGTCGGGATCTCTAGTTACGCGCTCGTCAAAAATGTCGTAGGCCACGCCCAGCCGATCAAGCACTGCGCCTAGCGCCAATATTCCAAAAGGAAAGTGGTCGTAGTCTTTGTATTTTTCAATCTTCGGCATGATCAGAAGTACTTTACGGCCCACGTACAACTCCTAACGATCCCAAAAAATCTTGGATCGAAAACGTAAAAATGACTATGATTTCAAGAATCATGACAAGTTTTTCACGATTCAGCTTTTTATGCCAGTTTTCTGCTATTAGCAATAGCCGGAATGCTTGATTTTTCAAGGATATAGGACCCATTACTATGAATATTTCGGCCCTCATGATGGGGCGAGGAAGTATTGGCTTCAGGAATCTCCAGGGCCTGGGAAAGATTCCAGCTGTGAGCCTCATTTATCTCCAAGAGGATACGAAAGAGCGTAGCGAGCGTCTTCGTGAGCTGTGCCGTGCTGACCCCCACTTGTCACAAAAGCAGCTTATTTTTCTCCAAAATATTGAAGATTTGTCGCAAATTCCAGACTTGGTATTGAGCACCGTGACTGCAGCTCAGCAGATTTCGATTCACAAGGAGATCTTCGACAAGTTCCAGGTTGCGCCCAGAATTGTGATTCTGGAAACTCCCATTGCCTCTGGCCGGCAAGCCCTGGCTGAGATCCTTCAACTCATTCCAAATGCATACGTAAATTCCACGAGATCTCTCTGGCCTGGATATATTCGGCTGAAGCGCGAGCTTGCCGAACTAACGATGGCGGGCCAGCGATTGAAATTTGAGTTTATCGGCAATATGCGGGGAATCGGCTCTAACGGAGTAAACTATATCCAGCTTTTCCGGATGCTCTCTGGTGCGAGAGAGCTTCGTGTGAAAAAAGCCAACCTAACCCCAACAGAGCATCGGCGGCAGGGCGATTACGTGGAGTTCGAAGGTGAGTTGATCATCGAGGCGGACGAAAGGCACGAATTTCATTTGGTATGCACAGACGTGGCTGGAGGCATCGCGATTTTTGAGCCTCCTTCCATTTTTGTGAAAGATTTTAATGAAAAGATCCTCTTCAGGATTGACGAGCCCGCAGGACGAATTCACCCGCACGAAGGTGAGCGCTATGAACTGGGTCAGCTATTTGTAAGTGACAGTATTCAGATTGCGGTCGATGGAATTCTCGAACACGGCGAATCTCGATTGCCTGGCATTAAAGACTCCACCATTGATCATTTGGCTCTCTTTGATGCCTTGGATCTGGCGCTAGGGGAAAAAACGGATTTCGGTATTGGCTAGTTTTGGCCCGAGCCGATTATTTTTTTGTGCAAACGGCCAGCTGGTAAGTCGGATTTTTCAAAGTCCTGAATGCTCATATTTTCCTAGTTTCTCCCAGGAACTGCTCAGATACCCATTCTGCAATCCGCAAATCCGTTTTCCCGTCGATCGGCCCGCTGATCCGTTCTGCGAATGCCAGGCCTTTTTTTATCAGTTCGTCAGCAGTTGATTGATCAAACAAGAGCTCGCGCAAAACCGGCACTAGATCTTCCGTTTGCAGCAAACATTTCGCTGCGCCATGGCGTTTGTATGAATATGAATCCTCGTATAAATCTTGCCTATCAAAATCGCTTTTCGGGCCAATGATAATCACCGGCGTTCTTACTAAAAGACAATCCAGCGACGTTGAGCTCCCAGGATGGTTGACCGCGACATCGGCCGCCATCACAAGTTTTGAGAGAGGAAGCTCGTCGATTAAGACTTTGGAGTCGCAGGCCCATTGTTTCGCCTCGTCTTCCAGGACGCTTCTTTTTTCATGTGGATGACCCTTGATCAAAAACTGCACACCAAGCTCGCTGCATGCGGCATTGGTCTTAGAAAATAAGATTTTTTTGTCCTCTCGGAGGAGCGCTGGGGAAATAACTCGGGAAAGAAGCAGCACAATTTTCTTGTCCGGCTGTAATGACAGTCGCCGGCAAACTTCTTCTCTAGCGATTATTTTTTCAATCGGGCCTATGCCGCAAGGGAGCACTACATCTCCCACCACTCGGATCATTTTCGGCTCTGCAATTTTGGCTTGAATCAATCGGTCCCGCATCCAGGAATTAATCACGGCGAAGTGATCTGCAAGGCCCGAAAAATAATTTTCCCAGAGTACGGCCGTTGCTACGCTTCCGGAATACACGCAATAGTTGAGAAATCTTGGGATTCCATGTTCCTGTGCTCGCTTGCTGAAGATATAGGATCCTTCCAAAATATCATTCAGAACCAAGGCTTTGATGTTCAGCTTTTCAAACAGGCCGGGACTGATATCCGCAAGCACGCAGGCATCAATTCCCCGCTGGACCCAAGCTCTCCTCAAATCGTTTGCGCAATGATCTGAAATCCTGACTCCCCGGTAAGAATCCGGGAGCTTGGCAATCGCCTCTTCGCTCGCAATCCAAACATCAACCATGGACTGATGGTAAAGATTGGCCGTTTCCCGAGCTTTGGAGCCGAGCAGCTGGATGGGCGCGAAATTACTTTGACCGCGAGTCCCTTGGTCGGCTTCCTGGAAAAAATGTCCGAAGACGATAGTTTCTTTTCCGAGCACTTTGAGCCGTTCAATGATGGGGCTTAAAAAGCGTAAACTTCTCGGCTTAGAGGCAAACAGGGCAACCACTGGCCCGTCCATCTTCCATTCGGGCAGCTTGTCTGTTTGTTGTTGCCGGGAATATTTATGCAGGATCTGGTCGACGGATCTACGATCGATTCTCTCTTGAATCCAGCCATCTATTTTTTCCAAGATCGCCGTAAAAATATGTTTTTCTTTTTGAGATTCTACTTGATTGGTTCGTAATGCATCGCGCGCCAGAGAAAGTAGCGGCGCATTCTCTCCCAAGGTAATGGCTTTCCCAATTTCCATCTTCTGAGTCATGCTTTGCAAGCCGGCTACCCAAAAAGGAAAATACTCGCTATGAGGGGAGGTAAAGGCTGCGGCCAGCGCTCGCGGCAATGATATGTTTTTAATTTGCGCGTTTGGATGTTGCTCCAAAATCCCGACCACTTTTTCGGTGAAGGAAAAAATCTCGGGAAATTCCTCGTTCTGGATGCCGGTATAGCGACGCGCGAAATTGGAGATTTCGTCCCACAAAACAAGCTCAATGCCACTTTGCCTGGGTATATGGTCGGCGATGAACTGCGGGCACAAAACCACGAATTTTCCGCCCTCTCGCTGGATGATTCGCCTGGCCTTCGCCGCAATAAGAAAAGCGAAAAGAGAATATAGCGGAGCGAAAAACGGACGCCCTTTCAGGGGTACGTGGAAATTGCCGATCACCAGAAGGTTATTCATGGGAGAGCAGAGACGCTGGTCGGCAGGGAAATTTTTTGCGCAACACGTTATTGCCCCTATGCGTTAGTCTGCTTTTTTACCTCTAAGCTCTGGGAAATTCAAGGTAAGAGGAGGATAGGCTTATCGGGATCCCCTGGGGCTGATGGATCTTTGTCTGACAAACATGACTGTACAAGTACCTTTATGAGTTTTTCTTTTCGCCTTCTGAACGACAAAGAGCAGTGGAATTCATTTGTGGAGCGATCGCCCCAGGGATCCATTTTTAGCTCGAGTGGCTTTCTCGAATGCTACGGGCATTCGATTGATTATTGTGTTGTGGAAGAAGACGGCAAGCCGCTGGCCGCAGTGGCGGTATTGCAAGAAGCAGGAAAGGGCGTATTGCCCGCCCCCTTGTATTTCGGGCTCTATCCGCAAACTTTACTTTTTGATGAATCCATTTGGAATCAACCAAGCCACGTTGGCGTACCTGCACTTCTAAAAATCACGGATTTTTTTCTTGGGGAATTGTGGGCTCGCTACGGCCGGATCGCCTTCACCCTGCATCCCTCGCTGCAAGACATCCGGGCTCTGAGTTGGTTTCATTATCAGCAACCTGCCCTCGGTACATTTAAAACGAATGTCAATTATACAGGCATAATAGATCTCTCATCCTATCAAGATTTTGAGGCCTACCTTCGCAGCATTCGCCGTACGCGGCGGCAAGAATATGCGGCGGCGGCTCGTAAAGGATTATCCATACGTGAAACGATGGATCTCGATTTATTGCTTGAACTCTACCGCCAGACGCATGACCGCCAAGGAATAGAAGTGGCGAGCCATCACGAACAGCTGTTGAAAAATATTTTTCGTTTTTGCGAAAAATCGAGTGCTGGAAGAATGCTTGTTTGCACAACCTCAGAGGGGCGTGACGTAGCGGCTACTCTCTTCCTGCGGGATAGTCGAACGGCCTATTATTTCATTGGCGCCAACCATCCGGATTCACGGCAGCTAAATGCTGGGCCCTATCTTGTACTTGAAAATATAAAGTTCTTTTGGAACGCCGGATTGTCCAAAATTGATATGGTGGGGATCAATTCACCTAACCGCGGCGATTTTAAAATTAGCTTTGATGCGAAACCGGTTCCTTTTTTTGTCTCAAACTGCAAAGCCTCGACCTAGCGCTGCCGAGCATTGCGCTGCGTTGCTGTTGGTCGGGTATGAATGAGTTTATCAATACAAGCTATTGAGTTAGCTTGAATTTCCAAGCAATCCAGAGGAATACTTAGGCGAGGGCGATTAAGTGAATCTTCGGTTCTGGTGCAATACTTTGTTAGATGCCGTGGTGCCAGGGGGCATTGGTTACCGTCGCTCGCTTCGCTGGCACAAAAATGCCAACTATAGTCACGAGCGGGATAAGGCTTCCATCCGGAAAAAGCATTTTGCTAAGGAGGGTTGGAAAAAGGCCGCCAGCTCAGATGATTTAGTTTATCGCGATTACGGAACCTACGAAGAATATGTAGAGCACCAGAAATCGAAATTTGAAGAAATCATTCAAATTCATGGCGGCTTCGATACCAAGACTACCATTAAGTACCGCCTGCAATTTTACGATCGATTCGGCGGGCTCAATCGGTATCTAAATTCCGACGCGCGTGTTCTTTGTGCCGGCGCTCGCCAGGGCACAGAGGTTCAGGTTTTGCACGAGCTTGGATATACGAATGCCTATGGGATCGACTTAAATCCCGGTCCGCAAAACCCGCTGGTGAAGAAGGGTGATTTTCTAAAGATCGATGAACCCGCCGGAGTTCTAGATCTTGTGTACTCAAATGCCATCGACCATGCCTTCAATTTGGAAGATCTCTTTCGCGAACATGCCCGAGTGATTAAGCCGGATGGCTATGTTTTTTACGATATCGCTCTTCAAGAGGGCGGGGTGTTTGAGGCGGTACACTGGAAAGCCGACGAAGTCGTTTTTCAGTTGATGCTGAAATTTTTTAGTTCTGTGGAAATGGTGAGAGTGGACGGCGCTCGGCGCTGGAAGTCAGTGCTTCTCAAGGGAAAACGTTCGTGAGGAGCGCAGGATGATGAAAACGGCTCTTATTTGCGGAGTTTCGGGGCAGGATGGTGCCTACCTCGCCGAGCTATTGCTAAAGAAGGGTTACCGGGTTGTGGGAACTTCCCGCGACGCCCAGATGTCTTCGTTTGGCAATCTTCGCCGGCTCGGGATTCGCGAGCAAGTGCAAGTGCACTCTGTGGCGCTCAACGACTTTCGTAGCGTGCTTCAGTGTTTATCGCAGGTGAAGCCTGATGAAATTTACAACTTGGCGGGGCAGAGCTCGGTAGGGCTTTCATTTGAGCAGCCCGTGGAAACGCTCGAAAGCATCGCCATCGGCACCCTAAATATCCTGGAGTCAATTCGTTTTATTGGCCGCCCCATTCGTTTCTATAACGCTTGCTCCAGCGAATGCTTCGGGAGCGTGAACAAGCCCGCCGATGAGTCCACCGCGTTTCATCCGCGCAGCCCGTATGCCGTGGCGAAGGCGACCGCGTTTTGGGAAGTGGCGAACTACCGTGAAGCCTATGGGCTCTTTTCTTGCTCGGGAATTCTTTTCAATCATGAGTCACCCTTGCGACCAAACCGCTTCGTGACTCAAAAAATAGTGACCACGGCCTGCCGGATCGCCGCTGGATCGAGTGAGAAACTCCAGATTGGAAACCTCGCGATCAAGCGAGATTGGGGCTGGGCGCCCGATTTCGCTGAAGGTATGTACCGAATTTTGAATCACGAACATGCCGAAGATTTTGTGCTTGCCACCGGTGAGAGCCACTCCCTGGAAGAGTTTCTTACGACGGCGTTTCGCTTGGTTGGACTCCACTGGGAAGACCACGTGGAAGTGAAACAGGAATTTTACCGCCCTCTTGATATTTCAGAGAGCGTCGGGAGCTCCCGGAAGGCCCGGGAATTGCTCGGTTGGAAGCCGACGGTTCGCTTCGAAGAAATCATCGAACGGATGATTCATGACTGCCGCAAACGCGGTCAGGAGAAGTAATACATGAAGGCGCAACGGGCCCTCAATTGGGCGCGTTCGAACGCCCGTGCCTGGCTTGCACGCCCTTACTCCCAGCTTTTGATAGCTTCAGATTCCGCCAACTGGGTTCTCGACGAGGAGGGGCGGGAGATGATCGAGATCGGTCGCACTCTTGGCTTTCCCGCTTATTTCACAGAGCGCCCGCGACGGGCTTTAAAGCAGAGCATTCACTACACCTCGTTTTTTTCTTTAGCCCAGCCCGGATTTTTCGATTCCCATCATCGGATCGGCGTAGATTATTTTCATGGCAAGCCCGACCAAGATCCCACATTTCGGAAAGTTTTTGAATCTTTAAAAAAAAATGTGAGTCGCCTGACCAAGTTACGATTGTCCTATTCAGGGATGCTGCCTCTTGCGCTTGAAGCGGGTGTACCTGCCGATCGCATCCACCGCATTCCGATTGGGATCAATCCGGCCTTTTTCAAAAAGCAAACTGCCGAGGGACGCATGCGGGCTCGCGAGCGCCTGGGCATTCCGCAATCCGCCGTCGTGGTCGGCTCCTTTCAGAAAGATGGCCAAGGTTGGGGAGAGGGAATGGAGCCCAAGTGGGTCAAAGGCCCTGATGTGTTTCTCGAAACTTTGGGAATTCTCAAGCTCAAGGTGCCGGAACTTTTTGTTTTACTCACAGGCCCGGCCCGCGGCTTCGTGAAGGAAGGCCTCACAAGGCGAGGTATCCCCTATAAGCATTTTCTTTTTTCTAACTACTCCGAAATTGGCAGTTTTTACGAAGCCATCGACGCTTATATTGTGGCTAGCCGCGAAGAGGGCGGACCCAAGTCCATTTTAGAGTCGATGATTTCGGGCGTGCCGATCGTCAGCACGAAGGTGGGGCAAGCCATAGATTTGGTTTGGCATGACGTGAACGGATTTCTCGCCGACGTAGGGGATTGTGAGACTCTTGCGGCACTAACCGAGCGAGTGCTCACCGACTCTATGCTGCGTAATAAAATTACTACAAACGCCTACCAAACAGCTCAAATGCAGACATACCAAGCTCAGATCCCCGAATGGGAAAAGTATTTTCGCGGCTTTGTGGAATGGTAACGCGGTCTGCCTGTGGTATGTAATGGGCCAGCCATTTGAGGACATTCATGAGTTCGCTAGTGACCAACAAGAAGGATGCCGGAGGGAGAAGCTGAATGGACTTCATCAGCTTCCGCCGTTTTTATCTCGATGAGTTGCTCGCGGGTCTTTCGTTCGCGGGCGATGTGGCCGATGTGGGCGGGGAGAGAGAAAAAAATCGCGGTGCCTTTTGCCCTCCTATCGAAAAGGTGAAGTCATGGAAGTTCGTGAACATTGATCCCGCGACCAAGCCAGACTTGCTCGGATCGGCCGAAAATATGCCAGCCAAGGATGCGAGTTTTGATTATATCAAGATCACGGAAGTGCTGGAGCATCTAGAGAATCCGGATCGTGCGCTGCGGGAATGTTTTCGTGTGCTAAAGCCAGGAGGCACGCTCATCGCATCCGTACCCTTCCTTTTTGCCGTTCATGGCGACCCAGACGACTACCAACGCTGGACCCCTAGTGGGTTGAAAAAACTTTTAAGGTCCGCGGGTTTCGATGAAATGAATATAATGCCCATGGGCGGACTGGTAGCCACGACTTGCGACCTTTTCGAGCTTTATTGTCACCATGAATTCACATCACGCGGGCGCCTGCGCTGGCCACACCGCATTCTCCGTGGCCTGTTGCGGAAGATATTTTTGAAACAATTGATACGCTCGGATCGGAATTTTCCGTATATGGCCACCATTACCACTGGTTATTTTATCCGGGCCAAGCGTAGCGTGGCGAGCATATGAAAACCGTGATGGGTCTGCTGCTGAAGGCGTATCTCTGGACGCACGAGCGAGTGCACGAAAGAGTTTTTCACTCTCTGGCCATCCGTTATTTCGACGGTGTTCATCCAAAAAATATATATCATTTCCGTTCAGAATTTTTTGTCGATCAAGCAAGTGCTGATGATGTGGTGCTCGACGTTGCCTGCGGAACCGGAAAAATTCTGGCCGAGATGGCGCCCAAAATCCGCCGGGGGATCGGACTCGATTACGATGAAAAAAATCTTGTGATCTGTCGAGGGCGATCCACCCAAGGAAAACTGGAATTCTGTTCCGGCGATATCCTCACTTACGATTACGCGGGTTTGCGAGCGCGGTTCCCTTACACGAAGGCAATTTTTTCCCATATCCTAGAGCATGTCGAAGATGTGCCCGCCTTGCTCCGCCGCGTGGCCGCTAAAGAGCTCTTGATCTGTGTGCCGAGCCAGGAAAATTGGTACCGCCAAACTCTGAAAAATCTCGGGTTGCGTTATTTTACGGATGTGACTCACTTTCGTGAATATACGAGAAAAATGCTAACAGATGAATTGCGCGCCTCGGGCTATAAAATCGCTGAAATCGCGTTCAATGCTGAGGGTGAAATCATCTGCCGGGCTTTACTCGAATGAAGCCATTTGCCCGTATCTTGCAACAAGCAATTGCTCACCTCGCGCTTCGTTGGAAGCTAAAAAAAGCCGACGGCGGGGCCCCTTGCGTTTTTTACGCGGGAAAGGTTCCTTCGCCAGGCAAAAAAGCTTCAGGCGGCGCCGTGAAGATGGGCTACCTCAGCCGTAAGTATCCGGATGGCGGGTATCGAGGAAATCTTCTTTACCTCGTATCGAGCGCGCTTCCCAAGGCACCCCTCGCCTGGGCCATCGAGGCGCGCAAAAAATCTATAACTGTCGTATTGAATCAAAACGGAGTGGCTTACCCGGCATGGGCGGCACCGGAAGTCATGAAGCGCATCAATGAGCGCAACCACGAATTGGCGGAACTCTCTCACCACATAGTTTTTCAGAGTGATTTTTGTCGAAATGCCTATGGCCGCTGGGTCGGAAAGGTGCCCGCGAACCAATCAATTATCTATAATCCCGTAGACACGGATCATTTTCGGCCCCCCGCCGCTGCTGAGAAGATCACGAGCGAAATTGTAATCATGGGAAGCTCTGCTCAACCCGATCGAATTCGCTTGCCGCTCGAGGTGATTGCATTGGCCAAGAAACGTGGGGAGCGTTTGCGATTGCGAATTGCCGGTAAGCTCCATTGGCCCCGTGCGGAAGAGGATCTGAGTCAGTGGTTGGCGGATTTGGACATTTCCGATCGAGTGGAATGGCTCGGGACCTACCAACAGGAAGATGCACCCGCGATTTACGGCAGCGCCCAGTTGCTGCTGCATATGCAGGACAAAGACGCGAGCCCCACCGTGCCCCTGGAGGCCATGGCCTGTGGCCTACCGGTTGTAGCCATTCAGAGCGGTGGCTTGCCTGAGCTGGTACCGGAGCGGGCTGGTTTACTTTTGCCGGTGCAGGAGGATTGGGACAGCTTCCATTATCCGTCTCCCGAAAGCATTTTAGATGCGGTGTGGAAATGTATGGAGAACCGGAAGGATTTTTCCCAATTTGCCCGAACCTGGGTGGCGGAACGCTTTTCCCTTCCTATTTTCCTGGAAAAACATGAACAAGTTTTTCGCGATGTTCTGGCGCGAACAATAGGGCAAATGCGATAGGGTCATATTCCGATGTTTCGATCCTTCTACAGCCAAATCCGAGATTTCATTTCGCCCGGCGAGATCAGTATTATTCATCAATTTCATCGGCCACCTTATGGCGGCGGCAATCAATTCTTGCTCGCTTTGATGAACGAGTGGATAGCGAATGGCATCACAGTTTCCAGGGGCCATGTGGGAACGAATACGCGTGCGCTTCTGATGAATTCATATAATTTTGATTTTTCCCGCGTGAGAAAGCTGAAGCGGAAGGGCTTGCGCATTGTGCATCGAGTGGACGGACCTATCTCAGTCTATAGGGGAAGCAGTGATTCCGCGGTGGATCGATCGATCGCCGCCATAAATGCCGAAGTTGCCGACGCCACTATTTTTCAAAGCCGATTCAGTATGCAGAAGCATCTGGAAATGGACCTGCAATTTCGTGAACCGATCGTTATTTATAACGCCTGCAATAAGAAATATTTCCATCCTGCCTCCGAAACGAGGTCAAGAGAACGCCCATGGCGTATCGTGGGCACAGCTTGGTCTGATAATGTGAAGAAGGGCCTGGGGATTTATCAGTGGCTCGATGAGAACCTCGATCATTCGCGCTTTAGCGTTACTTTCGTGGGCCGTACGAAGGGGGAGTTTCGCAATATTCGGGTGGTGGAAGCGATGCCTTCGCTAGAGCTGGGAGAGTTTCTGCGCACTCAGGACGTTTATCTTGCGCCAAGCGAAGATGATCCTTGTTCAAATGCCTTGGTGGAAGCGTTGGCTTGCGGTTTGCCAGCCATTTTTCGCGATTCCGGAGGACATCCTGAGTTGGTGGGTAAAGCAGGATTGCCCTTCAACAAGGCCGAAGACATTCTGGGTCTTTTAGAGAATTTGACAGCAAATTATGAAGGTTTCCGCCAACAAATTCAGGCGCCCGATATGGAGAAGGTGGCCCAGCAGTATCTGAAATGCCTATTGCCCGAGATAGTTTCAAATTGACTCAATTTAAGCGGGGTGAACTCATCGGTGATTCAATTCCTCACCACTTCACAGCAGTAAAAATAATTTCTATTCGACGATTAGTTTTTCGGCCCTGAACGGTGGAATTATCGGCCATCGGAACAGCATCTCCCAGGCCTTCGACACGAACAAAGTTTTTTTCCGGAACCCCCGCTTTTATGAGCTGGCCCGCTATCGCATCGGCACGCTGCTGGGATCTACGCTTATTGATGACTTTATAACCCAAATTATCCGTAAGGCCATAAACTTGGAGGTCAGTGATAGCTACCAAGTAAGGCGCCAATTTCGCCACTTTTTTCTTGGTTTCGTCGGTCAATTTAGTTTTAGCCAAGCCGAATGCTTCGTCGGTCGGAATGAAAATTACGTAACCTGCCCCGTGCGGCCGAATAAGAAAGATTTGAGAAATCTGCGCCATGATTTCCGCGCGAGAATCTTTGCTTGATTTAGTTTCCGAAGCGGGAGCGGGGTCCTCGGTCAAAGCGCAAGCAGACAATAACGGGACTGCTAGGAATAAATAAATTTTAGTCCTCAGTAGATTCTTCATATTCGACCTCGCTTTCGATTTGCCGGCCAATAAACGTAATGTGGGTTTATCGTCTCCGTGATAATCCGCGACGGTCGATTTTAAAAACAGTCGATGAAAAGGGAAGAGATTTTGAATCTGTGGGGCAAGAATGCATTTTGGCATTCAATTTTTGTTCAAGTGCAGGATAATGGCGCGAGCCCGACGCTGCCGCTCGATGCTGCGCTGGCTTGTATTGTGCCATTGCTCACGTTTGGCACTCGAGACTACCTGAGTTATTGTCTGAATCCTTAGGCGCACTCTTGCGCATGGTGAGGAATTGAGGCTGTTTTTTTATTCGTCGGCAGAAATTATCATTGGGGCGGAAAAACCTTTGACGGAAAATAACAGGGATAGTTGTGGTCGAGCTCACATGGGATAAAAATTTCCTTAGAACTATTTCTTGAGAATCACGAATAGATTTTTTTGGATTTTCCGTAATTTTGAAGAATTCGCTGAATTGAAATTAGACCAGCCAGAACATATATCGGATCAAACGGTAACCGATATTCGTAAACCACGCTCCAAATGGAGAATGAAGCCAAAATATTCGTTCCTAGGCAGAGCCCACAAAAAAGCAAGAGTGCCAGATCGATTTCTCCGAGCCTAAAGCCACCTAGCGGCCATAAGAAAACTGCCAATATCCACAAGAGCATGGGCGGGAATAGATAGGCCAGCCAATTGAGCACGGTTCCCACGAAAATTCGTCCATCACGCTTCGGAAAAGAGCTCATGAGATTCCAGGCGCGCAAAGAGTTTGGGCCCTGTTTTTTCATTTCTGCTTGAATCCCGTCGTCCCTTGGCGGCACGGTGAAATCAAAATTAGCGATAGGTATCCACTGGTCTTTACCATCCGAAGTAAAGGATACGTGACCCTTGTGCGTATGCACCCGGACGCCACTCCGAAGCGGAACGGGCTCTTTGAGATTTCCGGCCATAGAGAGCAGAATGGTTTTGCTCACGCCACCAAAATATTTTCCTGGATACGCGCGCACAGCCTCCCAGGCGGCGCCTTTCAACACCGAGTATTTTCCGGGGCCCCAGGTTTGATCGGCCAGTACCATGTATTCGAAGTAGTGGGGGTGTAAGAGGAAGTATTCATCGGCTGTGACGTTCTTTCCCTCTTTGGGAATCAGCGAGGTGCGTACGGCATCAGCAAGGATTTTGGAGTTTGGGCCATTTTCCTCGCGGAGGATTTGTTCTTGAGCGAGAACCCGCCCAAGCGGAAGTACAACGTCGGCCCCGGGCGCCATGGCGAATACCCCATGGCGTTCTAAATTCCAAAGGCCCCAGCCACCGAGAAGCAGCAGGCAAGGAATCGAAAAGGCGACAACGCTGGCGAGTCGTTTTCGCCAGGGCCAGCGAACTAGCAAAAAGGGCAAAAGACCGATCACGGGGAAAATTCCAGGCCTTGTTAGGGAAAGAGTTCCTGAGAGAAGGCCTACCAATAAAAACGCCCATGGCGTTTTGCTTTGCACAGCGCTCAATGCGGACCAGAGCAAGAGAGGCGCAAGGATCGCAATCGGAGGATCATTGGAGATCACATGAAACAGTGACCCCCATCCGAAATGCACTAGGAGGAGCATCGCGAAAATTAGGCCGGCCCTTCGGCTCCAGAAATTCCCGATTCGATAAAGCACGAGAATAATGGCGATGAAAAAAAATCCCATCACCAATTCCGCACCCCAAGCTGGCAATAGGCTAACCAGGGCCCAGTCGAAGAATGGGGCCACAGGTGTGCGAAATAGCATGGTGAACGCCACTTCAGGCTTTAGGTTAAAGAAGTCGAAAGCATAGTAAAGATAGGAATATCCGTCGCGGCCGGAGGCCAGGGGCCAGGCGAGCGCCTGCAGAAAATAGGAAATCGCCGCGAGGAAAGCGAGGAGAATATAATCCTTTTTCATTGCCAGCTACGTACCTTCCACATCACGGAAAAATAACCGCGGATGGTACGCATCACTTTCATTTTGCTTTTGCCTTTGCGTAGCGAAGTATCGAGGCGCATGGGTACTTCCGTGATGGTCGCCCCTTGAAGAATGGTCTTTTTTAGCAATTCGATCATGCATTCGAAGCCACGGCGCTCGAGCACCTGCGGTCCCCATCGATCCTGCAGTTTAAGGACAACGGATCCTCGGTAGGCGCGAAAAAAAGAGCTCATGGTGTGAATGCCGTGGATATCTAGAAAGCTCTTGATCATCCCATTTGCGATATGGCTGAGCAAAACACGATGGAAAGAAGTATTCATGATCCCCCCGCCGTAGGCGTAGGGAGAGGCGAGCGCTACGTCCACTTTCTCGCGTTCCATCCGGTCGAGCATGATCTTTAAAGTGGCGATCCGGGAGGTATTGTCGCCCTCCATAGTCACGACAGTGTCTTCTGGTTGGAGGCGATCGGCCAAGTAAGCGAAGCCGGTGCCGAAGGCCGCGCCAGGCCCTTGGTTCTTTTCGTGCCGAAGCACGCGCATGGTTAGGCCGCGGGCCGCTGATTCCTTTTCGGCGGCAATTTTGGTGTCGTCGGTCGAGCCGTCGTCGACAAGGATGAATTCGAATTGCCAGTCGGGAAAGGCCAGCCTGAGTTCTTGCCAGCTTGCCATCAAGGTGGGCAAGTTCTCGGCTTCATTCAGAACGGGCGCGATCACGAAGGCTTGTGGCATCAACCGTTCCGTTTGCGTACTTCCGCGATCGTGCGGCGTACGCCTTCTTCCAAGCTTACTTTCGGCGAGTAGCCAAGGAGCTTCTTGGCTTTGGAGAGATCTGGCTGGCGGCGCATGATGTCTTTGTACTGGCCGAATACTTCATTCATGGGCACGTATTTGATTTTGAGGGGTTTGCCGGAATTTGCCAGGCGATGGATCATCTTCGCCGTATCGATCACGCTGATCTCTTCCGGATTGCCGAGATTGATGATTTCACCTACGGCTTTTTCACTCTCGATCGCAAGCACGGTGCCATCAACTAGGTCGGTCACGAAGCCCATTGAACGAGTTTGCGTGCCGTCACCATGCACGATCACTTCTTCGTCGTTGAGGATGCTGTTGATGAAGATCGGCACGTGGCCACCGCTCCACTTGAAACTCGAGCGCGGACTGAAGCCGCCGAAATAGCGGAGGCAAACCATCGGCACGCCATAGTCTTTGAAATAAGCGAATGCCATTTGTTCGCCGTAGAGCTTGGACACGGCATAGCTCCAGCGCTTGATCATGCTCGGGCCAAGGAGCAAGTCGCCGTCTTCGCGGTAAGGAAGATCGGGCGACATTCCATAAACATCGGAAGTGGACGCAAAAACCACTTTCGATCCCCACATTTTCGCGACTTCGAGAACATTCTCGGTGCCTTTTACGTTCACGCTAAGCGTCGGCATGGCCGGTTCCGCCTCGCTGATTTTTTTCACCGCAGCCAGGTGAGCGATGGTGTCCACGTCGCGGCCGAGAATTTTCAAGGTCTCGAAATCGAGAACATTCACGCGGTAAAAGCGGAAATTCGGTTTGCCCACGTGCTGCGAGATATTATCCATTGTGCCGTAGCTGAGATCATCGATCCCGATCACGTCGTACCCGCGCTCCATCAGCTGGTCGAGCAAGTGGGAGCCGATCATTCCGGCCACGCCGGTGAGGAGTACTTTCTTCTTGTTCTGCATACGATCTCCTAAGCCAGGATGCGCACTATGCGGGCAGCCGCATCCCCCGATCCGAAATAGTCGGGCGGGGTGAGGGGCGGATTTCTTTCAAATTGTTCTACGGCTTTCTGAATAGCCGAGGAATCAACCCCGGTCACTATATTCCAACCTGCCTGCACCGTCTCCACCCATTCCGTTTCGGTGCGGAGCGTCACGCAGGGCGTTTTAAGGAAGAAGGATTCTTTTTGCACGCCTCCAGAGTCAGTCAATACGACACGCGCTTCTTCTTGGAGGAGAAGCATGTCTAGGTACCCCAATGGGTCACAGAGCTGAATATTGGAAGCGAGGGAAAGGGACTGTAATTTGGGGCGGGTGCGTGGGTGTACCGGAAAGAGAACCTGGTGGCCTAGTGAACCCAGTGCCTTCATCGCACTCTCTAAGGCCACGGGATCGTCGGTATTATAGGGGCGGTGGATCGTGGCGAGGTAAAAGTTTTTCGGTTTAAGGCCGAACTTTTTCATAGCGTCGCTCCTCGATCGGGCGAGTTCGCGAAAGCTGAGGACGGCATCAAACATGGTATCGCCCACGAGATGCACCCCATTCCGGATGCCCTCAAAGGCCAAATGATTCACGGCGGTTTGCGTGGGGCAAAACAATAGATCGGAGCAGTGGTCGGTAAGAACGCGATTGTGTTCCTCCGGCATGGAGCGATTGAAGGACCGGAGGCCGGCTTCCACGTGAGCGATGGGAATCCCGAGCTTGCAGGCAGCCAGGGCGCCGGCCAAGGTAGAATTGGTATCGCCGTAGACAAGAACCTTGTCTGGTTTGTGGGTGAGAAGAATTTCTTCAATCTTCGCCAGCATCTCGCCGGTCTGTTTTCCGTGGCCGCCTGAGCCGACATTCAGATTTACGCTTGGAGCCGGGATACTGAGCTCGCGGAAAAAAATTTCTGACATATTGGCGTCGTAATGCTGGCCGGTATGGACCAGAATCTCTTCGCAGCCATTTTGCTTGAGAGCATGGCAAACCGGAGCCGCTTTGATGAACTGGGGCCTGGCACCCAGGATCGTGACGATTTTCATGGGTGAAACAACTTTCTGATTTCATCGGCCACAAAATCGACGTCGTCAAAGGACATGCCGGGCCCAATCGGTAAACTCAAAACTTCTTTTGCCGCCTGCTCGCAGTGAGGCAAGGCCGAATACTGGCCGGAATAAACGGGGAGGCGGTGAATCGGCACAGGATAGTAGACCATGGTGGAAATCCCGCGCACGGCTAGATTGGCGTGAACTTCATCGCGGGAAATACCTTCGACACGGACGGTGAACTGATGAAAGGCGTGGCCTTTGGTCATAGCCGGTAGTCGGAGGCCTCGAACTCCGCTTAATCTCTCGTGGTAGCGTTGAGCAATGGTAAAACGCTCCGCATTCCAAGAGTCGAGATGGGGAAGCTTCACGCGGAGAATAGCCGCCTGGAGCGTATCGAGGCGGGAGTTGTAACCCACAGTTTCGTTGAAATACTTCTTGATTCCACCATGGGTGCGTAGCGCGCGCGCCTGCCCGGCAATCCCGCCGTCGTTCGTGATCAACATTCCACCATCGCCGGCGGCGCCTAGATTTTTTGATGGGAAAAATGAAAGCGCGCCGGCCTGGCCGAGAGCGCCGAGCTTTTTCCCCGAAAGATCAGTGCCGCCAAAACACTGCGCGCAATCTTCAAGGACCTTTAAGTTATTTTTGCAGGCGAATTCGAGAATGGGGGTCATCTCTGCGCCCAAGCCAAAAAGGTGCACCGGGATAATGGCCTTCGTGCGGGAGGTAAGCACAAGGCCCAGCAGGGCGGGGTCGAGATTGAAGGTGGCCGGGTCAATGTCGACAAAAATTGGTTTCGCGCCCAAGATACTGATCGCTTCCGCGGTTGCGAAGAAGCTGAAGCTTGAGGTGATCACCTCATCGCCCGCCTGAATTCCCAGAGCACGGAGCCCGATTACGAGCGCGTCGGTTCCGGAATTGAGCCCGACGGCGAATCGAACGCCGCTATAAGCCGCCACTTCCTGCTCAAATTTCTCGACTTCTTTCCCCATAATGAAAGCGCCGCTTTCCATTACAGCACCGATGGCGCGATCAATCTCCGGCTTTAAGCGCTGGTACTGGGGGCTGAGATCAAGAATCGGAATCTCTCTCATTGGGCGGAACCGTCCTGAATTCGTCGAACGGTTTCAGGGCCGGTCTTCTGGTAACGCACGCCTTTGGAGTCGTCGGCCATGCCGTGCGTGTCGAACACGAGAACATCGCCATAGGCGCTCATCCAGCCTACGATCTTGGCAGGAACTCCGGCCACCATGGCAAAGGCCGGCACGTCTTTGGTAACCACAGCTCCCGCAGCCACAAAGGCATTTTCATGAAGGGTTACGCCGCAAACAATCGTGGCATTCGCGCCGATGCTGGCGCCGCGTTTCACAAGGGTATTGGTATAGTCGGCGCTCGTATTGCGGGGGAATTCACAGCGAGGGGTTTTCACATTGGTGAACACGCAGCTCGGTCCGCAGAAGACATAGTCTTCCAGGATTACGCCCTCGTAGAGCGAAACGTTATTCTGAATTTTGACGAAATTTCCGACTGTTACGTGATTCGCCACGAACACATTTTGCCCAAGCACGCAGCTTCGCCCCAATTTTGCTTTCGCGGAAATATGGGAGAAATGCCAAATCTTTGTGCCTTCGCCGATTTCGGCCCCGGCGTCGACGTAGGCGGATTCGTGGATGAAGGTGGAGGCGTTGGTCATAATTTCACTTTGTTTTAAGTAGATTTGGATGGGTGTGGCTAGAGCCAGAAGTGATCGGCGCATTGCGGATCCTATGCACCAGCTCGATCGAGGAGCGCGCATCTTCAATGCCGTTTCCTTGGCCGTTCAAAATGCGGCGGTAGACCTCGGTGTGAAGGTCAGTAAAGCCTTCTGAAAATTCCGCTTCGGTTCCATCGATATTGATAGACCGAAAAGTGCGCTGGCCCTTTTCCTTGCAGGTAGTTGGCAGTTGTTCAGAATCAATTGATAGGAACCATCGTACATCGGCATTTTCGAGCTCGAGAAATCCTGACATTGTGAGCGGCGAGGAATAATGCACTTCGCTTTTGCGGCAGGACCCAAAAATCCACGAAAGCATATCGAAAAAGTGGACCCCTATATTGGTAGCGAGCCCGCCCGAACGTTCGAGCTGGCCCTTCCAGCTCGTAAGATACCAATTCCCGCGTGAGGTGATGTAGGTGAGAGTGATCTGATGGCGCTTGGAATGATCCTTACTATAGCGCTCGCGAATCGCCTGAATGGCTGGATGAGCACGCAGCTGAAGAATGGTATAAACGCGTTTGCCGTATTCTTTTTCCAGCGCGTTCAGCGCATCAAGGTTCCACGGATTCAGCACCAGGGGCTTTTCGCAGATGGCATCGGCGTCTACGCGCAGGGCAGTTCGTATATGGGCATCATGAAGGTAATTGGGGGAACAAATGGTGAGATAGTCGAGCTTGCTGGAGCCCTGGCGGCGGATTTTTTCCAGGTGGCGATCGAAGCGTTCAAATTCGGAGAAAAAGCGGGCTTCCGGAAAGTATTGATCCAGAATGCCCACGGCATCATGCGGATCCACGGCGGCGATCACTTTCCCGTTCAGCTCACGAATTGCCTTAAGATGCCGCGGCGCAATATACCCTGCGACTCCAGTAATGGCGAAATTCGGCATTTTCCAATCTCTCCTGTTCAGGGAAGGTGTTTAGGTTTTTATAGTACAGCTCGGGCTGGGAAGCACCTCCTGGTCACGAGCATATTGATAAAAAACTCTTAGTGGCAATGGATTCTCTCGGGAATGGGCACAAAGGCATCAGCAAATTTCCAAGACAACCCTCACCTCGTGGAATATCGTTGGAAAAATTTTGATGCCGGCAATGAGAAGATCAATTATGTTTTTGTGGATGCGGTGGCCTATCTTGCTTCCGCTTTTTGTATTTTTGACGGGGTATTTTCATTATCCCAAGTATCCCGAGGTCTCTTCGGGTACGCGAGTTTGGAATTCTTGTCTGACGGGCCAAAAATGGGCCAATCGACGTGTTCAAAGCGATTTCCCCAACCTTCCGGTTTTTGATCCTAATTTTGATGATCTAGGGCTATCTCATGTGGCTAAAGCAGCCTATTTGTTACAGCCAAGTTATTTGGGGACGGATCCTTCGAAAGTTGTACCCCCAACCTTCCTGGGTTTGATTTATTTCATGTTTTTATCAGTCTCCGCCATTTTCTATTTTCTTCTCGCAAAAATTTTTGGGAATTTGTGGGCGGGGGTTTTGCAGGCCATATTGTTTTTATCACCCCAGATTTATCAGAGCCTTTTCACTCTTGATGTATACTTGGTGCCATTTTATTCTTTCTGTTTGTTTGGTCTTGTTGTTTTTTCCATTGCCCATCTAAGTGGCAGAAAGCTGGTTTTTTTCAGCTTCGTCGGTGTTTTTGGGATCTATCTTTGTGAGCTGATAAGAGGATCTTCTTGGCTGACAATACTTGCGCTTTTTCCCATTATTATATTCTCAAATTTTTCAGTGACCTTCTTTAAGGCAAAATGTTCTTCGGCGCAGTTGAGGAAGAGGGCAATCTTTTGCGCGTTGCTACTGGTGCTATGCATGGGTCAAAAAAAGTTTTTCCTTAAGTCGGCTGGGCACCCGATTTGGCATAGCATTCACGCGGGATTGATGGAGTTTGGGGGCTATATTGGCAAAAATCACCGTCTTTATCCCTATTTTGTGCCAAAGGCAGAGGTTCCCGAAGGGGCCAAGGAGCGGACTACATGGAACGACTATAACGAGTATGAGTATGCAAAATCCTTAGACCCCAAAATTCAGATCTATTCAGCCGCATATGGAAAAATTCTCGGCAAAGACTACATTTATTTTTGGAAAGCCTATCCAGTGGGCATGTTAGGCATGCACTTGCGTCGTATATGGAACTTGTTGGATTGGGATATCTGGACTTGGGGAGTAGATGAGCACGGCACCAACCCGAATCTATTCATTAGTCTCTTTGCAAAAATGAGTCTTCTCTTGATTAGCTTTGCGAGTTTATTGGGGAGCCGGTGGCGAGACACGCTTATGTCATTAGCGCTCGTGGCGCCACTTTCATTGCCGGGATTGCTTGTATTTTCGTCGGGCGGAGCCTACCTGGTGCCCATTAAGGTCGGGATTATTTTATTTCTTTTTTTCAATATCGGGCTCTTTTTGCCGAGACTGCGAAAATCGAAGCCGTTGGCCGATTCAAGCTTAGGATGGGTAACATCGTGAAAATTTCAGTCGTGATACCGATGTTCAATGAAGAACAAAATATTCCACGATTGCATCAGGAATTAAACGCCATATTGATCGGACTTGGCCACGAATACGAGATTATTTTCGTGGACGACGGCAGTACTGATGGATCTGCGCCTGCAGTGGAATCCCTCCTTGCAAGAGATAATCACGTCAAAATCATCTGCTTTTCGAGGAATTTCGGCCATCAGGCTGCGTTGATGGCCGGCCTGGAGGCGAGCTGCGGCCAAGTGGTGATTTCCATGGACGCCGACATGCAACATCCAGCTTCAATGATTCTAAAATTAGTTAATAAGTGGGAAGAGGGTTATCAGATCGTAATAGCCGTGCGCGAAGAGACGGACGAGATCACCTGGCATAAGCGTTTGGCCAGCGAGTGGTTCTATCGCTTATTTTCGGCGCTCGCCGAAGTAAGAATTACTCCCAACGCGGCTGATTTTCGCTTACTCGATCGGGCTGTAGTGGACGTGCTCTGTGGCCTTCACGAACGTGTAAAGTTTTTGCGAGGCCTCACATGCTGGGTTGGGTTCCGGGTAACAGAAGTACCCTATAAGGCGGCAAAACGCTTTTCCGGTACCACGAAATATTCCTGGAAAAAAATGTTTGCCTTAGCCTTGGATGGGATTACCAGTTTTTCGTCCAAGCCGCTCTATCTCTCGGCATATGTTGGCGCGACGGTAACTTGTTCGGGTTTGCTTTACGCCGTTTATATCTTTTACGTTCGTTTCTTTACGGACAATGTAGTGCAAGGCTGGACTTCCATCACGCTCTTGATTTTGATCATCGGCGGCCTGCAACTGCTTAGCAATGGGTTATTGGGAGTCTATCTTGCCAAAACCTATCAGGAGGCAAAAGCCCGCCCCACCTATGTAGTGGCGAAGAAATTGGGATTCCTTCCTGAACGTTAAGAAGAGAAATCAAGAATTAACTAGCTTTATCCGCGTGGGAAGCTGCACGAACACTAAGGCTACGATGCTCTGCGCCAGGCTGTCCGATGTGCAAGACAATGGCATCATCGATCCAAGGGATTACCGCCCTTAAGGCTCCATCCAAACCGCAAGACTCTGATGAACGCCATTGGAGATAGGTTCGGGATTGAGCTTGTTTTTGACTCTTTGGTGGTCCCTCTGACTGAATTCGAGGAAGCAAGAATAGCGACAAGATGATACTTTTTCCCTGCCGGCTAAGCTAAGGTACTGAAAAACCTCGGCTGCCACCGGGGCAACCATTTTAGTAAAAGCCCAGCATGCCCCAGCCCAATTCCATGAAGCCGTCCCTAAAATGGACTCTCCTCTGCTTCGTTTTCTTCGGCAGCTTTAGTTATTTTTTATGGCTAGCATCCTCTCGCCCCTTTTGGTCGGATGAAACCAACCAATTTTTGGAAACTCTTGCACAAACTCCGTGGACTCTCCTATCGAAAGGCGCCATCGGGCAATGCAGCCCTCCTCCTTTTTACTACTTGCTCATGAAGGTTTGGATGTCTGCCACCAGTTGGATTGGTGTGTCTGCCGACTCGCTTGTTTCTCCCCGGCTTCCTTCGGCCCTAGCAGGATCTGTGTTTTTGACAGCGATTGTTTGGCAATGGGGCCTCATTGGCTTTGTGGTCGCAGGCCTTTTGTTTCATGAGCCCTATCTCATTTTGCATTCAACCGAAGCCAGGCCCTATACTCTTTGGCTTCTATTAAATTATATTTATTTGATTTTTTTTCACAAAGCCTTTTTCTCTTCACTGGAAGAGCAGACCCCAGCGCAGCGAAGATTAAATCTCTGTTTTTTCTCTCTCAGCGCTATATTGTTAGCGTTTGTGGCTTCGGGCTCGCTTTTTTTGCTATTGGGCACTCTTTTGTGGGTCGTTTTTTTCCAGTCCAAAAGAATTTGGGACGGCGGCTTAGCTCTCGCTCCGGCCTTATTGATTTTAGCTTACTACTTGGTGGTGCCGACTATAGACTGCACCAATTTCCCTGGAAAAAACGGTATTCATAGCCTAGCGGGAACCATTCCCCATGGAGATTATATCCTCATAAAAGGCGTGATCCGCCTGGTATTTTCTAAGCCACTCGTTGATTTGCCCATTTATTTAGCCGGGATTTTTGGCTTATTTCTCGCCTGGAGAAAAAACCTTTCTCCCCAAAAAAATGAAAAGAAAGAATTATTTTCCCTCCTCGTTATCTTCGGATTTGCGTTATTCAGCACAGCCGCTGCCATCGCCTACAAAAATTATTACTTTGTTCCGCGGCTTTTCTTATTTGTATTAGCTGGCAAGGCTGTTTTTCTGTGCATTACTCTAAACATTTTATCAGAAGCTGCCCAATCCAAATTTAAATACAAAAACCATATCTTATTTGTCATTATGGGCGCATTGGCGGTCTATCCTTTCATCACCATTTTTTTGGAACTCAAAAGATAATGTTCACCAAAACGATCACCAAAAATCTTCTATTATTTATTTCCTTTATCGTAGTAGTGCCCAGACTTCCCATCGTACTTAGGGATTATGTGCACTACGATGCAGGCGCAGAGATTACCGTCCTCGACGCTTCCATTAAGGCTGGGCATTATGTGCCTAGCCGGCATCCCGGCTCTATCCTGGCGGAAATGGTCTTTTCTCTTCTGAGAATGCTGGGAGAATGGGTCAATATCCCCCCTTATCTTTTCACAAATGGCTTATGCCTTCTTGCTTCCATCGGAACTCTCTATTTTGGTTATAAAATTCTCCTACGCTGGTTCCCAATAAAGGATGCGCTCCTAACCATTGCCATTTTTAACTTTCAGCCTCAGATGTTTATTTTCGGAGGCGCCACGGCGGATATTACACTCTTGCTCTTCTTTATGACGTATTCCGTATATCTATTTTACGAAGGTAAAATCGCATATTCCATCCTCATAGCTTGGATCGGATGTTTTTGTAAAATTCAGGGCCTAGCATTATTGGTTCCTCTTTTAGGCTATTGGGCTTTCCAAAAGAATTTTTTGTATAGAGCAGCCCTGTCTGCTCTACTTCTGGTGATTGTCATGCTCCCAGGGTTCTCCTATTTTGGATTTTCCGTTTTCAACCCGGGCATTCATGCCAATACCATCACTTATTTTCAGAAATTGGTGGCTGCCGTATATCGTCTGATCAATTCATGGGGAATTATAGGCTTCCCTCTTTTGGTGATCTTGCTTTGTCATAAACTGCGTTCTGCCGAATTTCGTAGGCATATGTTTACGAGTATAGTGGCTTGGATGACTCTCTTTACGCTGGTGATTTTTCGATTTGCTCCTATGGAAGCACATTATTTACTCCCCGTCGTGTTTGTAGCCATCGTGTTTTGGATGAAATTCTATAGGGAATTGCCGTTTTCTAAATACCTGCAAATTGCGATGGTCATTTCCATTTTGCTTTCGAATTTTGTGCAGGTTCGAATTCGGCCATGGAAGGCGCATTTTATCGAAATCTATCCCGGCGTGATCCAGGCACACTTTAACGAGCAGTGGGTAATTAAGGGCGGCGGGTGAAGTCGGCCTGCGCCCGGCGTACGGATCTCTAGCAGTTCCTGAACGTTAAGAAGAGAAATCAATATTTAGCTATGATAAAGATAATTCATGCCCTTAGTAACGGTGCTCCTGCCGGTCTATAATGCGGAGAAGTATTTGGCCGAAGCCGTGAAGAGCGTGCTCGACCAGACATTCTCCGATTTTGAACTATTGGTCATAGATGACGGGTCTACCGACCGTTCGGCGGAAATTCTCGAGGGCTTTCACGATAGTAGAATCCGCTATTTGAAAAATGAGACGAACGTAAAGCTCATTCGCACCTTGAATCGAGGGCTAAAGGAGGCGCGTGGTGAATTCATTGCCAGGATGGATTCAGATGATATTTGCTTTCCCCAGCGTCTGGAGCGGCAGCTGCAGTTTTTTGTACGGGAGCCGGACACAGCAGTGGTGGGCACTTTCGCGATCCGAATTGACGAAACAGGGCGCCACGGTTCGTTGATCAAGCGACCAGTCGGTGCCGAACTGAGCCGATCTGCCTGGCTTCCCACTCCGCTCCTCCATCCTACTGTCATGATGCGGCGATCCTTAGTGGACAAAGGGTTCACTTACGATGATAGCTGTTTGCATTGCGAAGACTATGATCTTTGGATCCGTCTTTTAAAGGCGGGGCACCGAATCGAAAATTTACCTGCGCCTCTGTTGTTTTACCGCCTTCACGGCGGCGGCGTTTCTGTTCAGAACCGCGAATTGCAATTGCAAAACAGCTATAGAATATTTTTACGTCATTACGAAGGCGTGGATCTTACATTTGCGGAATATTGCGGTTTGGTGGGGGCGAAAGGAAATTTGATTTGGATTCGCCGACTGGCATTGCTTCGCCAGATTTTTCGCAATCAGGCCCTTTCGTATTGGCATATTGGCCGCCAATTGACTTTGCATGTGCGGCGCATGCTTTTCAAGGAATAGCCTATGTTCTCGCGATGGATATTGGCGGCATACTTTTTTTTCTTATCGCTCTATAGCAAGCGATTTGCTTATCTCGCCATTTCGATCCGGGGTTTTCCGCTTTTTATCTCTGAGTTAACTTTGCTGGCAGTCTTTTTTCTCCGCGCTCGTCGCCTGCGGTACGTGAGCCTGCCGCGCCGGGTGCTGCTTTTCTTGTTCGCATTCGCGGGCTGGGGTCTGGTACGGCTTGCTTGGTCTTTTGCTGAAGGCACAGCTAATCGCTCAAACTTGATGGAGACACTTCAGCAATCTGCCATATTTTATCAAAGCGCCTGGATCCTGGTTCCTTTGTTGTTTCGCATAGACGACGTCCGCGCCTTTTTCTCTTCGGCACTCGCAGGCGCGGCCGTGGCGCAATTTCTGGGTTGGGTCGGTTTCTTGCTAATGGGGCGCTATGAAGCAAAAAATTCTTTCTTGATTGGATTCCCGGTGGGGAATGAAATGATTCTCCCGCTTTTTCCTTTTGTGTTCTTACTTTGGAACTATCCGTGGGCGTTGCTGGGCTGTTTTACCTACGGGCAACTCTGGATGACTCAGTTCGTGATTTATATGAAGCGGGCCTGGGTTTTTTGTTGCCTCGTATTTGGATTGCCATTGCTTTTTTTCCCGCCCAGGGCGCGACGCCGAAAATTTCTTTTGGGTTTTTTGCTCGCTTTAGTGATCAGTGGATTTTCGGCATGGGGAGGGCTCTTGTGGGTCAAGGATCGCCCGGTACCGATTGTCTATCATTCCATAGAACGGGAATCCGTAGCGCAACGGCAAAAGTTTTCGGCCTTCACCCGCCTCTTATTGCAAATGGTCGACAAGGTGTATCCCTTTACGGAGGTTCTCTTTACCGATGTAACAGCCGGACAGATTATCTTCAAAGGGGATCTCAAGGAGGGAAAAGATTTTGCCCCCACCTCTTTCATTGCCTTTCGATTTCATTTGTGGAAACAGACATGGAGCTCCTTCAAGGCTCGCCCGTGGATCGGGCAGGGATTCGGCGGCCATATTTTCGAAACCCAATTGAACGGGTCGCCCGCGGCGGTCGAAGGCAAATGGATCTCGGGCCCACATAATAGTTTTCTTTCGATTCTCGCCCGGCTCGGAATAGTGGGAGCTTCTTTGTTTTTAGGGTTGGTTTGGGCTTGCCTGGGCGGCCTGCTTAAACACTTTCGCCATTTGACCACACTGGATTGGATGATCCTTGCGGCGGTGGGAAGTGCTCATTTTTTTGCTTTTTTTAACGTTTGCCTGGAAAATCCGCAGTCTGGAATTTGGTATTGGTTTTTTCTGGGAGCGGCAGCACTCGCCGCTTTGTCAAAAACACCGTCATACCAACGATCCCCAGAAGACCCGAAGTAACCACGAAGCGCCCATATTCATCAGGGCTGTTCGAGAGGGCGAGCGCGAGACCGCGCCACGCGAGGTCTAAGGCCCAGATCATCAAGAATTTTCCGTATCTCGTGTTTTCTGAGCTGTATTCGGAGGTGAGTTCGGTGGTGATGAGCCAGGAGAAGAGCTGGCCTAACAAAAACGCGCACCAAACATAGCGCAAACCCCCGAGCGCGACCGGAACTGCGATCAAGATGATGGCCCAGGATATGGCTGGAACATTGCGGCGACTACGGTGGGCTTTGGAGTTCGTGCTCCACAGGTAGGAATAAGCAACATTACCGCTGAAGGTAATCACTCGGCCGATCAGGTAGATCCAGAAACTCCAATCGAGGGCGCCCAGCCGAGCCAATACCCACTGGTCCCAAAGCGTCCTCTCCAAGATCGGCAAAGAGGGATTCAGCCAGGGCCGAAGGGATTGGGGCCTGACCTTCGGCACATCGATCGTATTCCATCGATCATAGTTCCAGACGATCAGCCATACCAAGCCGACAATCCCTGTCCAATGGAAAAGACCCTCCTGCGAGGGGGTGAAAAACCAAGCCAGCAAGGCTACGAACAAAAGACTGATATTGTAGAGCACCGTTCGACGGTAAACCCACGGATAATTCCCTTCATAAAATTCCACGCCGAACGCGTTTGCGTAGAGCACAGGAATCAGTCCGGAAAAGACAAAGAAAAATTCATTCCATCCAAAGGCATGCGCGAATGCCAGCTGAAAAAATAATTTCGTGAGCAGAATGGCGATGGCCATGCAGAGGATCGCCCCTTGCCGGCTTTGGAGAAAAAATGATCGGGGAGAGATGAAGTAGATTAGCGCGTTCATCCATCCGGCTACCATCCCCATGGTGGAGTAGAGCTGAATGAAGTTCGCCGCCCAGGGCTGGCCGTGGGCGAATAGGAGGTAAATTACGGTGGAGCTGGCCGCAGACAATGTAGCGGAAAATGCCCATAGAATGGGGGCGCTCGGTCTTCGCATTAGAGTCGTTTTTTCAGTTCAATTACGAGACCTTCGAGAAAATGATTTCCAAATAGGAAGGCGGGTAGTGTTTCAACACAGCTGTATAGCAGCTTCTTTGCCAGGGAATTTCCGGAGCCTGATCCATAGTAAAACGACTTTGAAATCGAGAAGCCATGCCGGCCGGCCAATACGCGCAGAGTGTTCTCGCTGAAATAAAAGGCGTGGTCAGGGTGATAGTTTTCCACCCCAAAAAAGCTGTGAATCAGGCGACGGATGCCGAATATATTCGGCACTGTGATCAGCAGCACCCCATCTTCCGAAAGAACATGGCGGCAGGAATCAAAAAAGGCTCCGGGATTGGAAAGATGTTCCAAGATTTCACCGGCGATCAGAAGGTCAAAGCTCGCCTCAGGGAAATGGCGATTCATTTCCTCCACATTTCCGTGCATGAACTCCGCGCCGGGAAAAGCCCGCTTCATCAGGTTCAGGCCATGCTGGCTCAAATCAAAGCCCACCACATGTGTGTTGCGCTCCAACAGCCGGGAATGCAGGAGGCCTTTTTCTTCCAATCGTTCCGCTGTGAAGGGGGCATCGCTGCAGCCAAGGTGGAGCACCCTGGGGAACCCTACGATCCGCTCAAGGATATAATTTTCACGCTCCACCTCACCGCGAAGAAAAATCTTCCGCTTGAAATCCATGGAATCGTTGGCATGGGGCTGAGCGCGATCGGACGTAGTGATTTCCGAATCAACTTTCCAAATTTCCGATGTGTCTAAGGTGGGCATTCTAGTTTTTTCTGCCAAATGGCACGCGTGGTCAATTGACGGACAGAGCTCGTCCAAGATTAAACGCGGATAGAAAAAAAAGTAAATCTTTAACTTAGCCGCAATGAATCAATCTCTCACACTTGTCTGCAAAAGATTGATTGTATGGCTGACCAGCACGCCCCAAGTAAAAGCGGTGAAAGCCAAAGACGTGCCACTCAAAATGAGAAAGCAGTACCAGAAGGTAAATGGCAGAAAAATCCAACCGAGCGCACCGACCAACATTTCGAGCACGCCAAAACCTAAAAGGAATTCCGTAAAGGGAAGGCGAAGGAGCTTTTCGACTACACGCGATGCCAGCACCCCATCGGCATGTAGAATCAGCTTCACGAGCAAGCCGAGGCAGCAACCAACCATCCCCACTAAAATCAGGCTTAGGCCCATAGAAAAATTGGAAGAAAAATTGAAAATTCCGAGCATCGTGACCAAGAGGGCCGGAAGAAAGATAAGACGATTGGGGGCAAGCAAAACGATAGTTTTTAGATGCCGCCATCCATCGCGCCAGCGGCGCATATGAGGAGCGCGGCCACGTTGGTCTTTTCTTAAGTTAACGGGAATTTCTGCGTGACGCCCCCGCATGATTTTTGATTTTATGATCAACTCACTGGCCCACTCCATTCCAGGAGCTCTCATGGGCAAGCTTCGATAGAAGTCTGTTCGCAATAGGCGCATGCCGGAATTGCAGTCGCTGGTTTTTAGGCCAAAAAATAGAAAAATGGCCAAGTTGAGAGCGGGGGTGCCGAGATAGCGATTTAAAAATGGCATGGATCCCGGCTCAATTTCGCCCCGGAAGCGAGACCCCAATACAAAGTCTTTTTTATGGTCATCGTCCACTTCAAGCACGAAATTTTTGAATCGCGGTATTAGTTTGAAGTCGTAGCTCATGTCTGCGTCACCAAATATGACGTAAGTGCCCTTGGCGGCAGAAATTCCATAATGAAGAGCGGCGCCATAGCCGCGTTGCGGGACATTGACCACCCGAGCGCCAGCTTGGGTGGCCAACGACTGGCTGCCATCCGTGCTCCCGTTGTCGGCGACTATAATTTCTCCCGAAAGGCCCGAACTCTCCAGGCCGATGAGGGCTTCTTGGATGACTTGTACGATTGTTTTGGCTTCGTTCAAGCAGGGGATAACTACACTAAGATTAATTGCTTTCATGGTTTTTTTACACGATAACAGAACCTTTATGAGCGGGTCTAGGCAGGAATCTACTGGCATTGACTACTTTGGGCGGGGGCATTGGCTCACGGAAGTCCAAATAGCCGCAAGCATTCGTGTCAGAAAAAAGATGTTTGATTCCTTTTGCGATTTTGCCGGAGATTTAAAGGGCAAAACCGTTCTCGACGTAGGCGCTACCCCCGATACCCAGCGAGCCGATAGTAACTGCATGATCCCCTGGCTTTTGGCGAAGGGCGCACGCGTCACGCTCTATTCTCCGGAAAATATCGATCTCTTAAAACCCATATTTCCCGCTGTGGAAATCATGAAAACCCCAGAGTGGGAAAAATTAAAAAGCGCTGAAAAATTCGATTGGATTATTTCGTCGGCCGTTATTGAGCACGTGGGGAATCAAGAAAACCAGATTCGTTTCTTGTCTGACTTGGCCGATCGAGCCCGAGGACTCTTTGTTACGACTCCCGCTCGTTTTCATTGGATGGAATTTCATACGAAAATTCCTTTCCTTCATTGGCTGCCCAAGAAAATGCACCGCTGGATCCTAAGGCTTTTGGGCAAGAATGAGTGGGCCAAGGAAGACCACCTGAATCTGCTCTCAAAAGGGGAGCTTACTCTTGTGGCGAGGCGGGCATTATCCTCGAAATTTTCCGCGCATCTTCACAGTGCGTGGTTTTTGGGAATGCCCAGCAATTTATTCCTGCTCGCGCATCGGCCTAAGGGCGAATGAAAATCAGATCCCAAATTTTGGCAGCCGTTCTCCTGGTTATGGTCTTGTCGGGGATTTTTTTCCCGGTGCTATTTCAAGGGAAAACGTTTTTGCCCGTAGATGAGTACAATATGCTCTATCAGCCATTCGCGGCGGAGCATCCCACTTTTGCGCCATTTAATCATTTTGAAGACGATATTTTGAAGTGGTATTACGAGTGGAAATTTTACGCGAGAAAACATCTGTACAAACCGTACTGGAGCCCTAACGCCTTTGGTGGCGTGCCTTGGTATGGCAATACCTATGCATCGCATTTTTGTTCATCGAACTGGATATTGACTCTCGGGCCTTTGAATAAGACGTTTCCGATTCAACTGATAGTTCAGCTGTGGATCGCTGGCTTTGGCATGTTTCTGCTTCTGCGCTCACTGGATTTAGGATTTGGCGTTTCCTTCCTTTATTCTACGGCGTTTATGCTATCGAGCATGTTTATTACCTTACTTTTACGCTGGTGGATGCTGGGGGCATTTTCCTGGGTTCCTTATTTACTATGGGCTCTACGTTATTTCTGGGATAGAGGCAGGCCTAAATACTTTGCCCTTAGCGCATTATTTTTGGCGTTGTCATTTTTGGATGGATTCCTGCAGGCAGATGCCTTTGTCTTGATTATTTTTGGCAGCTTTTCTCTTTGCTGGTGGTACTGGATGGCCCGGCAGTGGAGTTTTGGGAAGATGATCCTTTCGGGCGTGGGGATTCTTTTTCTAGCCGCGGCCCTTTCTTCCGTGATGTGGTTTCCGACCCTGGAATATTTCATCCAGGATCTGGCGAGGGGCTCCTCCCGAGCGAGCGGCACGGTTTTCGGAAAGAACTTGCAGCAACGATTATTATCCGTGCCATTTCTTGTTTCCTTTATGATGCCCCAGCTTCTCGGAAGCGTGCGGGCTCTCGATATTGCCAAATTGATCAATACACATTTGCAGGATTTTACCGCCTATATTGGATCCGCCCCATTGTTGTTCGGGCTATGTGGGCTTTTTGATTTCCGTAATAGAGATAATCGGATGAAGCCATTTCTGGCGCTGGTTTTGGGGGGATTATTCATCCCGATCTTTACCCCCTTCGACCGCTATTTTTATTTTCGTTTTTTGATGGTTTATACGACCGGCATTTGCATATTGGGTGCATTGAGCCTCGACAAATATCTGAAAGAGCCAATTGCTTCCCGCATGTATGTTCGAATTCAGAACAGCTTTTTTGCTTTCTTCGGTCTCATTTTTCTGGGAGTGGTAGCGCTGGATGCGCTTTTTTCCTTAAAGGGAAAATGGCTTCAGGAAAAGCTTTCGGAATATGTGGCTGCGAATTTCGATAAAAGCACTATCGGCTCTCGCAATCATGAATGGATGCTGGCTCGGGTAGGCAAGACATTCGAACACTTTTCTTTGTTTTCCCCGACGATGTTCTTGCCCTTCCTGACCGCGCTTGTTGTGTTTTTGGCACTGCTTTTTTATCGGAAAGGGCGATTTCCGAAGTCTTATTTCTTAGGTGTATTGGTGGCTAGCACTATTGTGGAACTAAGTTTTTTCACAAAGAGTTGGCTGCCCATCAACGACGAGAAGATTTTCCCACTTTTTCCGAAAAACTATGTTTCTGACTTTCTTTTGGAGAACGCCAAGGATTACCGAGCCACGGTAAATGATTTCACCGGGGGAGCAAAACAGAAGCAAATCATTCCCACCAACTCTCAGGTTATTTTTGGTTATAAGTCCCTTGAAGGCTTCGATGGCTTAATTCCTCCGGTTATTTATTTTGTCCCGGCCCCTTTGGATGACTTTAAAAAGCTTGGACTCCTGAATGTAAAATACATTCTGACACACCCCGAGCCCCGCTTAACGGATCCAGCACTTACCTTGGTCAAGACGGGAATCGTGTCTGTGTATGAAAATAAGTACGCCAAGCCAAGAGGAAGGATCTTATATAAGTATGAGGTAATTCCGCCGAATTTGGTTCGAGAGCGGATGGCGGCACAAAATTACGATGGTAATTCGGTATTTTTTTCACAAGATCCGCCGGTGAAAATCAATGAAGAATTGGCGCCTCAGGAAAATGTATCGATCGTTTCTGAGAGCGATAACGACATTAGCTATAAATTCACCAGTGAGAAGGCGGGTTATTTTGTGGCAAGCGAAACCAATTATCCTGGCTGGAAGGCATGGCTGGACGGGAAACCCGCTGAGATTTTGAAGGCAAACTATGCCATGAGGGCAGTGGTTGTTCCGCAGGGGGAACATGAACTTCGATTTGTTTTTGATCCCGACGTTTATAAATTGGGACTATCGATCAGTGTGATCGGTTTTTTATTTTTCTTAGGATTGTTTTTCGGGGGCGAGGCGCTTAGTAACCAGAAAATCTCCAATAGCTAAAACATCGAACTCAGTACGCAGAAAACAGGCCACGGCGTGCTCCGGAGTGCATACGATAGGCTCGTTCTCGTTAAAGGAAGTATTCAATAAAACGGGCACCCCGGTGATTTTCTCGAACTCGCTGATTAAATTCCAATAGCGCGGGTTTGTTTTTTTGCTCACAGTCTGCACCCGGGCGGTTCCGTCCACATGGGTGACTGCAGGGATTTTTTCTCCCATTCCGGGCTTCACGTCTCCGATCAGGATCATATAGGGAGATTTTTGACCCTTTGGCATGGAAAAATACTGCTCAAACTTTTCTTCGAGCACGGAGGGAGCAAAGGGCCGGAAACCCTCTCTGCGCTTTACTCGGGCGTTCAATTTATCTTTCATCTCGGCCCGGGTGGGATCAATGGTGATCGAACGATTTCCAAGTGCCCGGGGCCCGGATTCCATTCGGCCCTGAAACCAGCCCACAATTTTCCCGTCGGCGATTTGCCGGGCCGTATCGGCCTCAATCTGTGGCGATTTCCTATAAGAAACTCCGTGCTTTTTCAGTACGGGTTCGATTTGCTCGTTGGAAAAATCAGGTCCAAGGTAAACATGTTCAAAAACCTGAGCGCGGGGCTGATTCAGGGAATGGTGATAATGGTAGAGCGCGGCCCCGTAAGAAGTTCCGGCGTCGTTGGCGATCGGCTGAAAGAAAAACTCTTTGAATGGCGTTTTGGCCACGATTTCCCGGTTCATGAGGCAGTTGAGAATCACTCCGCCTGCAAGGCAAAGATTGGGGCTCTTCGTGATCGCGTAAAGATGGTTCGCGAGATTCACCCCGGCCTTTTCCACTAGCTTCTGCAAGGCAAAGGCAATGTCGTAGTAGTGCTGAGTATACGCCCCGTTTTTTTCGCGCTTCGGTCCAAAAGTATCAATGAATTTCTGGCCGAGCCATTGCGCTTGGCCGTGGGTGTGAAAGCCGAAATAATCGAGATTCAGGGTATAGAGGCCGTGATCATCGAAACGCAATACCTTCTCGAAATCCTTCACGTAGGTATCTTTCCCGTAGGCGCTCATGCCCATCACCTTCCACTCGTCGAAGAATGGCTTGAAGCCGAGATAATCGGTAAGTGAGGCGTAGAGATGGCCAATGGAATTAGGCACGGAAATTTCTTTTAGCTTCTCTATCTTATTGCCGCGCCCCATCGACAGCATGGTCGAAGTACTTTCCCCTCGGCCGTCGATTGTAAGAATAGCGGCCTCCGCAAAGGGAGAAACAAAAAAGGCGCTCGCGGCGTGGGCGAGGTGGTGCTCCACGAAATTTATCTTTGGCACAGCCTTAAACTGAAAGCGCGCTTGCAGGTCTTTGCCCACGCTGCGCATTTTCTGCACGCGTTCCAGAAAGCCCATGTCTTCCTGACCCGAGGGAGCTCGCAATAAGTTTAGAGATTTTGGAAAATACCGCAAAAAATGACCGAGATTATCTTTTAGTTCTTTGAGCGGTACCCAGTAGAAAGCGATCGCCTCTACTTGCTCCATCCTAATGCCTTCCCTCTCCAGGCAAAAACGAATGGCCTGTTCGGGAAACTTTGCCGTGTGCTTTTCACGGTTGAATCGCTCTTCTTCCGCATGGGCGCAAATCTTTCCGTCCTTGAGTAAGGCACAGGATGACTCGTGGGCGTAGGCGCTGATTCCGAGGGTATACATAGGTGATTTGAGAGGGGCAGGTTACTGGAAGCATAGGGCTAATCCAATAAAATTCTGGCCCAGAAACCCCCTGCATTATACAAGCTAGGTAATGCCGCAAAATACCAAGCCCGAATGTGCCTCGGGGAACTGGAGCAGACGCCTTTACTCGAGTGCCCGCTGCTTTATCCACGAATTGATTGGCGATGAAATTAGCACCCATAGCCGGTATTTTGACGCAACCATTCAGGTTTTTTCACTGCCCCACGACGACGGCGATATCTTTCGATCGATTCAGTGCCCTAAGAAAAGTTTGGCTGCCGACCTGCAAGAATTGCCTGCGGCGGAACCCGAATCCCGACGTCTTTTTTTCCTCAATGGAAATTTTAATCACCACTTCGATGTGGAAGGCTTACTTCGAAATTTCAAAAAAGCCATGCACCGGGGCGACCGCCTTACGGTCGTGGTTTATAACAGCTACCTTCGCGGAATGTATTCCCTCGCCAACTCGCTTGGCATTCGTAAAGGGGAACTCCCCACTACTTATTTCACCCAAGCCTCCCTGGAAAATATCGCCAAACTTGCCGGTTTTGAAATCACGCGCACGCGTCAGGTGGGCTTTCTTCCCTTTCGCCTCTTCGGATTGGGAGATTTTCTTAATCGCTTCTTTCAAGCGCTGCCGATCATTCGCTGGTTTGGGCTGGCGGAAGTAGTTCTATTGCGCCCAGTAATGGCGTCCAAAACGAAGCCGAGCCTAAGCATTTTAGTGCCAGCCCGGAATGAGCGCGGAAATATCGAAGGCGCTATTCTCCGCTTACCCGATCTTGGAGGGGCAAAGCGGGAATTAATCTTTGTGGAAGGCCACTCCAATGATGGCACCTGGGAAGAGATCCTTCGCGTGCAGAAAAAACATGGGGATTTGATTCGCATCGTGGCGCTCCAGCAGGAAGGCAAGGGCAAAGCCGATGCCGTGCGCACCGGGCTGGCCCAGGCCAGCTGTGATTTAGTGACGATCCTCGACGCTGATCTCACCATGCCCCCCGAACTTCTCACCCGATTTTACGAAGCCTACGAGCTCGGCCT
>Ga0207096_1004_pt1 | contig 44290 bp, 37 predicted proteins | sample Alteio_BWMinHeat_86_FD_153547 | JGI IMG/M metagenome (GOLD analysis project Ga0207096, IMG submission 153547) | Enriched cells from forest soil in Barre Woods Harvard Forest LTER site, Petersham, Massachusetts, United States -... | ecosystem: Environmental > Terrestrial > Soil > Temperate forest >...
TATTAAACTTTAGGATGCGTTACTGTAATGTTTTGAGTTTGAGAGTGCCAAACCGCCCAGAGAGGGCGGAGAAGTAAGTAATGAACTTAGCCGGTAGCCACCCTAAGGTCGTCATCACGAGGAGCGGAGCGACGTCGTGATCCATTTTACACTACGAAGCAGTTTTCCCAAATCTACACATGTAATTGTTACTCCACAACAAGAATGGATTGCCACGTCGCCTGCGGCTCCTCGCAATGACGGCTATTATGTGATATCAATAGGTTAACAATTTAAGTTCATTAAGAGTTTACACTCTCAAACTGTCATGCTGGGCCCTGTCCCCTGCTGTGGCGGGGATTGTTTCAGCATCCATGAGATCCTGAAATAAATTCAGGATGACAGTCTTGGAATTTCGAAGGCTTAGTTCGCTCTCAACCGTTCTTATATCGAGCTCAGGTTAACTATTTATCAATCTGTTTTTGCTAAGATCATGTATAGAAAAATTTTATCACTAAGGATTTATAGTGTTTTGAGTTTAAGAGTTTACACTCTCAAACTGTCATGCTGAATTTATTTCAGCATCTCTGTAGATCCTGAAACGAGTTCAGGATGACAACAAACGGCGGTTTTTGTAACGTTTTAAAGTCAATGCACTATATAAGAGGAGCAGATGATTAAAAATATATATCCCATAATTTTTCTTTCTTTATTGGCCTGTGGTTGTTTTTCATCAATAGGAAAAGCAGATTGTTGCGATAGCTGGGTAGATTGTTGGGTAGGGGATGCTAAAAACGCAGGTCCGTTGGAGGGGCGTCATCCTTTTGCGATTGCGTATGGGGTATGTTGCAAACCAATACATCAAGAAAGAATAGCAGCACTCTGTGCGCAAAAATACCCTGCTGACTGTTGGATTGGTTATTGTGAAGGTAAGACTAGGAAAGGGAGAGAGTGCGGCGGGAACAATCTGCTTTTAAATACCCCCTGTCAAGATTCCGAAATAAATTAACTAAGCCATTCCTCTCATTGACTCATATTAAAGTTCTTGCATAACTGGGCCTAAACGTCCCAAAATTGTTATCATGCTGGGCCCTGTCCCCTGCTGTGGCGGGGATTGTTTCAGCATCCATGAGATCCTGAAATAAATTCAGGATGACAGTCTTGGAATTTCAAAGGCTTAGTTCGCTCTCAACCGTTCTTATATCGAGCTCAGGTTAACTATTTATCAATCTGTTTTTGATAAGATCATGTATAGAAAAATTTTATCACTAAGGATTTATAGGAGGAGCAGATGCTTAAAAATAAAAGACAGATTATATCTATGATAGCTTTAATGTATAGTCTTTTTCCTCACAATGTACATTCTCTTAACGAAGATGGTCAACTTATCATTTATAATGCTTGTCACGACGTCCGACTTTCTGTTGCATCTGCTAGTCCGTCTTGTTCTCAAAAAGGTGTTCCCTATCACTACAAGCAACAAGTGCCTGTTTCAGTAGCTATTTATCAAAATAATGATCAAACGGCTGGTAAATGCGTTTACACTGTCCTTCCCGCTGGTGGACTTGACTCAGGCGTTTTTGAGGCAAATACGAATCGAACCATTTTTTGTCGGAAGGATAAGGTGTTCGGGGCATGTACATGTCAATATACTCATGCACCATGAGATCGTGTTGTCTGGAGGGAGGGGGGTGAAAAGGCTCTATTTTTTTGTTTAAGAACATTCCCTGTTCAAACCTGATGTTCCATACATATTGTTCATCTTTCCCTTGCGTGCCCTAAGGAGTTATGCAAAGCTCTGCTTAATTATAATTTTCTGCCCACTTGGTTAAGAAAAGAGGAACGCGATGAAACAGCAAATTATTCAACAAATCGAACCCTATATACCGGCCTCAACCCGTCTCCCTGAAATTACCTTCAAAGCCATTATTCTTGGTACTCTTCTTGCAATGCTTATGGCAGCAGCAAATGCTTATCTCGTGCTGAAAGTAGGCATCAGTGTTTCAGCCTGTATTCCAGCAGCTGTTATTTCGATGGCCATTTTAAAAATGTTCCGTAACTCCAATATTCTTGAGAATAATATTGTTCAAACTGCTGCCTCTGCAGGCGAAGTCTTGGCTTGTTCCCTTGCCCTTATTCTTCCCGCCGTTATTATGATTGGCTATTGGAATTCCTTTAATTACTACGTCATGACAAGTATTACTATTTTAGGAGGGTTGTTAGGGATTCTTCTTTCTGTCCCTTTGAGGCGGGCAATGGTCGTAGAAGGCGCACTCAAGTTCCCTGAGGGGGTGGCAACGGCTGAAGTTTTAAAGGCGGGGAATGAAAGTACAGCTGCAAAAGGGATTCTTTTGGCAGGCTTGACGGCAGCCGGAGTGAAATTCTGTCAAACGGGTCTTCAAATTTTTGCGGATAGTATTCATGTCTGGGGTCGCATTGGAAATACGGTGACGGGTGTTACGGCTGGCTTTTCCTTTGCTCTGATAGGCGCTGGGTACGTGGTTGGTCTTCAAGTCACAGCAGCTATGTTTCTAGGGGCGATTTTTTCTTGGTTTGTTGCTATACCGGTGTATGGAGCCGTTTTTGGCCTTCCAGCTGATGCAACCGATGCTTACGCTGCTGCTGTAGGGATTTGGAACTCAAAAATCCGGATCATTGGTGTAGGAATGATGGTTTTTGGAGGGTTATGGACAATAATTGAGCTGATAGTCCCCATTCGTCGGGCCATTACTTCTTCACTAGAATCCATCCGTAAAATGAAGACGCACGGAAAGGCAAATATTCTTCGCACTGACTTTGATATCCCTGTTACGTATGTTTTTTTTGGCGCTCTCTTTTTAATTATTCCCATTTATCTTACATTTAGTAATATCTTTTTTGATAGTACTTTTCAAATAACATATCCAATGATCATTGGAATGGCAGTTCTTGCGACGCTTCTGGCCTTTGGGCTGAGTATACTTGGAAGCGTTATTTCCTCTTATATGTGCGGTCTCTTAGGAACAACGACCAATCCCGTTTCCGGGATTGCGATCATGGCAACCTTGATTATTTCTTTTTTCTTCATGTTAGTATTAAGTTTTCAAGTGAATTTTGCTGCTGATGCCGAGGCTGCTTTAAGTGCCGCAGGAATCACCATTCTTATCGCAACCTTCGTTGGTTGCGCAGCATTTATTGCTGGTGATAATCTTCAAGATCTCAAATCCGGTCAACTCGTGGGCGCAACACCCTGGAAACAACAGGTGATGTTGATTGTAGGGGTGTTAGCATCATCTGTCATCCTAGCACCTATCTTTCAGATTTTGTTTGAAGCGTATGGGATCGGCGATGTGTTGCCCCGTGAAGGGATGGATCCTGCCCAAGCTTTAAGTGCGCCAAAGGCGGCTCTTATGGCAGCCCTCTCTCAAGCCATCTTCACCCACTCCATGGACTGGACAATGGCATCCATTGGGGTTGCATTGGGTATTCTTGTGATTTTTCTGGATAGGTTCTTCAAAAAATCTAATTCTGCATGGCGTTTTCCCATTTTAGCGGTTGCTATCGGAATTTATATGCCGCTTGATGTGACAACCCCCCTTCTGTTTGGTGGTATTCTTGCTTATTTTGCTCAGAAGGCTCTCGCAAAGAGTAAGGCGTCCTCTCAAGAGAAAGCTGCCGTGGAACAACGGGGCCTACTTTTTGCATCAGGATTAATCGCAGGAGAAGCTCTTGTCGGTATTTTGCTTGCCATTCCTTTTGTTGCTTATCAAAGCACCAACGTCTTTCGGATTGTGCCAAAAGCTCTTGAAAACTCAACCGATGTACTGGGATTTTTAGTAACCATAGCTGTTTTATATTGGTTTTATCAAACGGCTTCAAAAACGAATAAGGGGTAAGTTCATCACACGTAAAGCCAGGGCTGCCTCATATAAAAATAGATAGCAAACCCAAGAGTCCCCGCGGAGGCGGGGATCCAATAATTGGTTGAAATATATTAATTTTTCAGATTTTTTGTGAAATCTTATGAAGACGTTCTTATAAAAACATTTTACTTTTTGTAGGCTTTTGTTGGATCCCCGCCTTCGCGCACTAGTGTCCGGGAAAAAATTGATGGAAAAACAATGCGCTGGCGTCATTGCGAGCCTTGCATAAAGCAAGGCGAAGCAATCCAGAAAAAAATTGGGAAAGCCGTTCTTGGCAAAAAAAATGTAATAAAAACAGAAAGTTGTGAGAGGATCAGAAGCAGTTAAAGTTTTATTATGGATTGCTGCGCCCCGCGCTCAGCGGAGCTCGCAATGACGACATCCGGTTGTTTTTATTGTATAATTTTCCCCGGACACTAGTGCGCCTTCGCGGGGCCTGACACCGAAGATGAGGGAAAAACAAGCTTTTTTGCTATACCTTGAATTTATGTGAGGCAACCCTGCACGTAAAGCAGGAAGCTCTGTATTTTTGCCAATATTTGGTGTATGCTGTTATAAATGCGTATGATTTAAACGAGGATCCATGTTTACAGCACTTTTTCGGAAAATTTTTGGCTCGGCGAATGATCGATATATCAAGGGCTTGGATAATATTGTAAATCAAATCAATGCCCTTGAGGGAACTATCAGTCAGTTAACTGATGAAGATCTGCGGAACAAAACAGATGAATTCCGAGCTCGTCTTCAAAAAGGTGCCTCCCTTGATGAGTTACTTGTTGAAGCCTTCGCGGTTGTAAGAGAAGCGGCAAAACGCTCCCTTGGCATGCGTCATTTTGACGTTCAGTTAAAGGGGGGTATCATTCTACACCGTGGAATGATTACGGAAATGAAAACTGGTGAAGGAAAAACCCTTGTCGCAACTCTTCCTGTGTATCTCAATGCTCTTGAAGGTAAGGGCGTTCACGTAGTCACGGTTAATGATTACTTAGCAAAACGTGACTCGGAATGGATGGGCACGATTTACAGGTTTTTAGGCCTTACAGTTGACTGTATCGTTCATGAACTTGATGATTTTGAGCGCCAAACAGCCTACAAAGCTGATGTAACCTATGCGACCAATAACGAACTTGGCTTCGATTATTTGCGGGATAATATGAAGTTCCACCTAGAGGAAATGGTCCAACGGCCCTTTAACTATGGTATTGTGGATGAGGTGGATAGCATTCTCATTGACGAAGCGCGTACCCCGTTGATTATCTCTGGCCCTGCAGAGGATTCCTCAGAGCTTTATGTGCGCATTAATGCACTTATTCCCAATCTTCTGCCTGAAGATTATGAAAAAGATGAAAAAGCCCGTGCTGTAACGCTCACAGAGCAAGGTACAGAGCACATGGAGCAAATTTTAAAAGATGTCGACCTTCTGAATGGAGGAGCTCTTTATGACATTCAAAACACAGCCGTTGTACATCATGTCAACCAAGCCTTAAAAGCCCACAAATTATTTACGCGAGATGTGGACTATATGATTAAGGAAGACAAGGTGATGATCATTGACGAGTTCACCGGTCGTGTCATGGAAGGTCGGCGGTACTCAGAAGGACTGCACCAAGCGTTAGAAGCCAAGGAAGCTGTGGAAATCCAAAACGAGAACCAAACCTTGGCCTCTATTACCTTTCAAAACTATTTCCGGCTTTATCCTAAGCTTTCGGGTATGACCGGAACAGCCATGACAGAAGCTCCCGAATTTTCAGATATTTACAAACTTGAGGCTCTCGAGGTTCCCACAAATATGCCCGTGATCCGAAAAGATATGGATGATGAAGTCTATCGAACAGCAAAAGAAAAATATGAAGCCATCATTAAGATTATTGAAGAAGCGAGAGAACGTAGACAACCTGTTCTTGTGGGCACAGTTAGCATTGAAAAGTCTGAACTCCTTTCTTCGCTCTTAAAACAAAAAAATATCCCCCATAATGTGCTGAACGCAAAATATCACGAACAAGAGGCCAAAATTATTGCTGAGGCTGGTGTTCCAGGCGCTGTAACCATTGCAACCAATATGGCGGGACGTGGAACGGATATTAAGTTAGGCGGCAACGTAGAAATGCGAATTGCCGAAGAAACGGCGGATATAACAGACCCCAAAATGCTTGAGAAGCGGATTAAAGAAATTAAGACCGAAGTTGAAGAAAATGCAGAAATTGCAAAGCAAGCGGGAGGGTTGCTTGTCGTTGGAACAGAGCGCCACGAAAGTCGCCGGATCGATAATCAGTTGCGAGGAAGGTCCGGCCGTCAAGGCGATCCTGGTGGGTCTAAATTCTTTCTTTCTCTAGAAGATGATCTCATGCGTATTTTTGGTACGGAAAGGCTAGATAGTTGGCTTCAAAAGTTAGGTCTCCAAGAAGGGGAAGCCATTATTCATCCTTGGATTAATAAGGCACTTGAAAAAGCTCAACAAAAAGTTGAGGCCCGCAACTTTGATATCCGCAAACAACTGTTAAAATATGATGACGTCATGAACGACCAACGAAAGGTCATTTATGAGCAAAGACGCGAAATTATGGAAGTAGCAGACGTTCATGAATTCATTAGCGGTATGCGTGAAGAACTTATTGACGAACTGGTTGTACGTTTTATCCCTGAAAATGCTTATGCAGACCAATGGGAAACTGCCGCTCTCCATGAAGAATGTTTACGCGTCTTTAGTCTGAATTTACCTATTAAAGATTGGGCGGATGAGGAAGGCATTGCAGATGCTGAAATTAAACTTCGTATTCACCAGGCTGTTAATGAGCTCATGGAACATAAGGAAACAACTTATGGTTCCGAAAGAATGCGTACGGCTGAAAAATCATTTCTCTTACGTATTCTTGACCAACAGTGGAAAGATCATTTGCTGTCATTAGATCACTTACGCCAAGGTATTAATCTCAGGGCATATGGTCAACGTGATCCCCTTAATGAATATAAAAATGAAGCCTTCGAAATGTTTCAAAATATGCTTACTCGTTTGCGGGAGAGCGTTACAGGTGTCTTGTGTCATCTTCAATTGGGTGATTCTTCCACTGAGCAAGTTATCTCTGGTATTTTTGAACAAGAGTCAGATCAAGAAATGACCCTTCATTTTCATGACGATCCTCTTCGCCCTGAAGATGAGAAGGATGAACAACTTGTTGGAGCAGAAAACTGGAGTAACACTCCTCGAAATGCACCCTGCCCTTGTGGGTCTGGAAAGAGATACAAACAATGCCATGGGCGCTTAACAGCTGATGCTTAGGGGGTGAAGTTTGAGGGATAAACATGAACTTCTCATAAAAGCACTCTCTTTAGAAATGGCAAAAACAATGGCAGATGCAGCTGAATCGAGGAGTATAATGCTGTGTTTCAAACAAATGAGGACCCCTACCTTTTTAGCGATAATAGCGGTAGGACATAATATACCGTTTGCTCAGGCAATGGATGATAAGGAAAAGGAGCTAAATGGCATTCGAACGCCAGCAAAGTATGAACAGGTAGAACAACATCAAGTAGAAGAGATGCGGGCAAAGCAAGAGCAAGAGATTCAGCGGCTTATTGACGAACTAGAGAGCCCGTTTCCCGGACAAGTTGCTCAAAATACTAAGGAGACTCCACATATTGCGGTTGGAAAATCATGGAAACTGAGCCCTAAATCACCTCGTAGACCTAGCGGCAAAAAAAATCACGTTTTCCTGTATAATCAGGGCCACGAACCAAGATACGCCCCCCCTAAAAAGACTTCTACGTCATCAGTGAATGAGTCTACATCATCAACGAGTGAGGAAGAAGACTGAGAACCTGTAGTGCATTGACTTTAAAACGTTACAAAAACCGAGTGTGGGTCAAATTCAGTTTCGAAAGAGGTCTATTGAATCGCCCTGCTGGTCGGGTGGCAAGAAGGTATTGCATTTAAAATATATTGATGTTACACATTGGTGTAGTTGTTGTTTATAAGGTGATTAATTATGACATTCTCTAAAAAATTCTTCTTAAAGTCATTAAGGTCCGTTTCTGCTTTAGCTTTGTCGGCTATTTTACTCGAATCGGCTTTTATTACCCCTAGCCAAGCTATGGATGATGAGCGATTCCTTCATACTACGCAAAAAAATTCTATGGATCCTAACAAAAGGCTCCCGCCGAACAAAAGAAAATGTCAGGAAAATTCAGAAAACCCTGCATCTAAACGTCAAAAAACTGTCCCTCTTGATGCAATTGTTCTTCCCGAAGAAGATGGGGATCAGGTTATGGGTTCTGATGATACGCAAAAAAATTCTATGGATCCTAACAAAAGGCTCCCGCCGAACAAAAGAAAATATCAGGAAAATTCAGAAAACCCTGCATCTAAACGTCAAAAAATTGTCGCTCCTGATGCAATTGTTCTTCCCGAAGAAGATGGGGATCAGGTTATGGGTTCTGATGAAAATCTCCAGCAAAGGAAGATAACAACGGCCACGGCCACACCCACTGCACTTGATACCCTCTCAAGCACAACGACTACAAAGATCACGACAGTAGTCACCACAACAACGACGACTTATCTAAGTGTTCCAGAAAAAATAGCAGAACCCCCTTATTCACCTCAAGGAGGTGAAATAGAAGACGATGAAACTCCTTTACCAAAAAAGATGCAGCAGCCAAACCCTCCAAACAAAGATGGGAATGGCGCAATAGATATAAGGAGTCCCGAAGGCATAAAGAGGCTTGAAGAGCTTGCGAGCGCAGGATACTCCTCAAGACAAATTGCACCTGAATTTCAAGTTTCTTACAAGGTTGTACAGAGAGTCATGAATGACAATGGTATAAAATCTCAAGCAAAACCAAACCCTCCAAACAAAGATGGGAATGGCGCAATAGATATAAGGAGTCCCGAAGGCATACAGAGGCTTAAAGAGCTTGCGAGCACAGGACTCTCCTCAAAACAAATTGCACCCGAATTTGGAGTTTCTTCCAAGACAGTACAGAGAGTCATGAATGACAATGGTATAAAAAAAGCTCAAGTCGATAGTAAAAAGATTCCTCAAGTCGATAGTAAAAAGATTCCCCGCCTTTCAGAAGAAGAAATGGAAATAATCAAAATGAGGTATGAATACTTTGGACCAGAAATTCCTATAGAGGATATACAAAAGGATGTTCAGAAGGACGTCCCGAAGGCCCATCCAGATTGCATCGCTCGTCATTTGAAGTACTTAAAAAAAATATCTAGCATCGCAGTCACTCTGCCCGCTCAGGCTGAGCGACTCACGAAACTCAATACCGATATTCGTACTCCAGAAAGCCTGAAGAAACTTAAAGAATTGACGTACGCAGGGTGGTCCTTAGGCCACATTGCGTCTGAATTTAAGGTTAGCGAAGTTCTGATCGGCACGTTGCGGAAGGAATGTAAGCTAACCTCAGAGGTGCGGTTGAGACCTGAACATAGTAAAAAGATTCCCCGCCTTGCAACAGAGGAAATGGCAACAATCAAAATGAGGTATGAACATTTTGGACCAGAAATTCCTATAGCGGATATACAAAAGGATATTCAGAAGGACGTCCCGAAGGCCCACCCAGATCGCGTCGCTCGTTATTTGCAGTGCTTAAAAGAAAGCTATGCTGACGCAGTCGCTCCGCCTGCTCAGGCCACGCGAACCGGTACTAGACTCAATACCGATATTCGTACTCCAAAAAACCTGCAGAGACTTACAGAATTGACGTATGCAGGGTGGCCCAAAGGCGATATTGCATCTGCATTTGAGGTTAGCGCCTCTCTGATAAACACGTTGTGGAAGGAATGTGAGATACCACCAGAGTCGCGCCTGAGATCTGCATGTGGTGAAAAGATTCCCCGCCTTGAAGATGAAGAAATGACAACAATCAAAATGAGGTATGAACATTTTGGACCAGAAATTCCTATAGCGGATATTCAAAAGGATGTTCAGAAGGATGTCCCGAAGGCCCACCCAGATCGCGTCGCTCGTTATTTGCAGTGCTTAAAAAAGCTATATGGTGGATCTGAGGATGAAAAAACAGCAGATGGTCTATAAGCCGGGTTCTGTCCCTGATTCATCAGGGGAGAGATATTCATCTGGGGCGGCAGTTACCTGACGCCTCGTGCGACCGACCCGGATGACAACCCAAAGGACAGGTTATGCGCCATCCCTATTTGGTCTTGCTCCCGGTGGGGTTTACCATGCCACCTTTGTTACCAAAGGCGCGGTGCGCTCTTACCGCACCCTTTCACCCTTACCTGTTGCCAGGCGGTTTGCTTTCTGTTGCACTTTCCCTAAGGTCACCCTCGCCGGACGTTATCCGGCACCGTGCCTTTGTGGAGCCCGGACTTTCCTCTGCGTTTCCACAGCATCTCTCCGACCATCTGCTTCCTTTATATAAGCATTTTTTCAGCTTTTAACAACCCTTGTGCGAGGGCATAGGTTTCTTGATCTGCAATACCATCCACTTTATAGGGCTGAAAATGGCGTTGGAACGCAAGAATTGTGTGGGTAGGGGAGGTAATCTCGTACCCAATACGGGCGAGCTGTTTGATGAGGTCACTCTCCTCGGGTTTGGATACAGGAACAGGCCACAGTCCCAATCCCTCCTGCGCCAACCTTTCCCAAGGGAAGAGATGGCCTGGGTCTTGCTTGCGTTGGGGGGCGATATCCGAGTGGCCCAAAAAGCGGGTCCTTGGAATGTTCCACTTTTTCTTAATCTCCAAGCATAAGGTGATAAGCGAATCAATTTGACGATCAGGGAAGGGGGTGTATCCACGACTGTGTCCTGGATTCGCGAGTTCAATTCCAATTGAACAATCGTTCAAGTTTGCCCGTCCTTGCCAGTAGCTGACTCCCGCATGCCACGCCCTCTTTTCTTGATTGACCGTTTGGTACACTTGACCCTCTTCATCAATGAGGTAATGCGCGCTGACTTGAGAAAGAGGATTAGTCAACCACGCTAACGCGGCCTCAGCAGATATCATGTCCGTATAATGAATAATCACCGCATCTATGGGAGAAGAGCGTTCATTAAAATTAGGGGAGGAGTATAAAACTTTCATGATGCCGTTCCCTTTCCCAACTCTTCCTGCTTGACCAAGAGTTCAAGCCACCGTTCTTCTTTATGCTCAAGGTCGTGGCGGGTTTGTTGGAGCTGACTGATCGTTCGGTCAAATCCGGTTGGGTCTCGTTGGAAGTAGGAAGAGTCGGCAAGCGCTTTCTCTAATTCCTGAATTTTTCTATTCAAGATCTCAATTTCTTGGGGGAGGAGAGAGAGTTCTCGCTCTTCCTTATAGCTCAGTTTTTCCCGTACCTTTGGTTTTTCAAAGACAACCGTCTTCTTCTCAAGTTTAGGGGTCATTTCGGGCACGCGTTGGGCAGCATAATCCGTATAGCCTCCCACATAGATTTGCACCTTTCCCTCTCCCTCAAAAGCAAAAATATGAGTAGTGGTTCGGTCTAGAAAATCTCGATCATGGCTCACAAGAAGAAGGGTTCCCTCGTAGTCAGCTAAATACTCTTGGAGTAAATCGAGGGTTTCCATATCCAAATCATTGGTGGGCTCGTCAAGAACCAGGATTGTACTGGGTTTTGCTAAAATTTTTGCAAGAAGCAGGCGGTTACGCTCTCCTCCCGAAAGGTTTTTTAAAGGTGTCAGGGCTTGCTTGCGGTCAAAAAGAAAGTCTTGTAAGTATCCCATGACGTGTCGAGGTTCTCCTTGTACAAGAACCTGATCTCCCCCTTGCTCACAGAGAGTTTGCCATGGATTCAGCTCTAAATCGAGGGAGGATTGAGTCTGGTCAAAAACGGCAAGCTCAAGATTTTTAGCGCGGCGTATGTTTCCTTGAGTGGGGGTGAGCGTACCAAGTAACAGCTTAATAAGGGTTGATTTGCCGGATCCATTGGGGCCGATAATCCCAATACGATCCCCCCTTAAAATACGGGAGGAAAAATCTTTAATAAGCACCTTGTCTTCAAAGGACTTAAAGACATGCTTTGCTTCAAAGACGAGTTTGCTGCCCACAGTGGTTTCTTGCGCCGTAAAGGAGACACCGCCTTGAGGCCCTTGATGGGATTTTCTTTCCTGCCGTAAGTCCAATAGGCGGTGCAGACGGCCCATGTTTCGCCTACGCCTTGCTGTGACACCTCGGTGCAGCCATTCTGTTTCCTGAGCTATTTTTTGAGCCAATTTTTCTTGGGTACGATTTTCTCGCTCCATGATATCCTCAGCCCATTCCTCAAAGGAAGGATAGGATTTTTCAAGGGTACGCAAGCACCCTCGATCAAGCCAAAAGGTTCGTTGTGAAATGCGAGACAGGAAAGAGCGGTCATGGCTGATCATAAGAATAGCGCCCTTATAGGCTTTCAAGGTTTCTTCTAGCCACTCAATGGTTACAAGATCCAAGTGGTTGGTGGGCTCATCCAACAATAAAATATCAGGTGCGCCGACCAACGCTTTGGCAAGCATTACTCGCCGAGATCCACCACCTGAAAGGCTAGAAAGCAGCACTTGAGGGTCCAGCTCTAAATGGCTAAGGGTTTCCTCTAGAACATGCGGTTCAATATGTCTATCTATCTGGGTTTTTAAAAAATCGAGAATAGAGAGTGCCGCAGAAGGGGCGAGAGATTGGTCTAAAATGCCAACCTTGAGTCCCGGTTTGAGAAATCTATCCCCTTTGTCTAGTTCTAACATTCCTGCAAGAACTTTTAAAAGAGTTGATTTGCCACTTCCATTGCGTCCCACAAGGCAAACACGATCTCGGGGAAAAAGGGAGAGAGAGGCATCCTCCAAAATTATTCGCGAACCGAAGGACAGATGAGCATCTTTCAGCGTAAGCAGCGGTGGTGTTTTTGTCATAAGGAAATTTTTAAGAGTCCTTGCCAAGAATGGCAAGGGTTTTTGCAATAATAGGCCTCTTTCGAAACTGAATTGGACCCACACTCGGTGTCATCCTGAACTCGTTTCAGGATCTCTTTTAGATGCTGAAACAAGTTCAGCATGACAGTTTGGGGCGATTAGGTGCAGTTTCGAAAGAGGTCTAATGAGAAGAACCTTGACTCATCCTTGATATTTCTATACTTGGTTTAAACACGGATGGGTGGCCGAGCGGTTGAAGGCACCGGTCTTGAAAACCGGCAAACGTGAGAGCGTTTCGTGGGTTCGAATCCCACCCCATCCGCCAGTTTATTGATGTTCTCGTCAAGAACTTTTTTTCTCTGTGGGACACTCATGGGACATAAAAGGCAACAGACGGGCCCTCTCCCGCGTGACGGGAGAGGTGAATAACCTTGACTTTCTCACAAATTTTCATGAGGGGGCCCTGTATGTAATCATTGAATGTCTTGTCTGTTTTAACAAAAAAGGGTATGCTCTTTCTAGTTTTCCTAAAGTCATCAGTAAGGGACTCATTTCAAAATGAAAAAAATTATTTTTACTTTTTTAACCATTTTCTGCCTAACAGTGAACACAAGAGCGGAACTACGTATTGATGTCACAGAGGGAACATTTAAGCCTGTTCCTATCGCCATTACACCTTTTGAGAGTGCTGGGGATCCTAAAGTGGCTGAGATTGGGCAAGAAGTCACTCAAGTTATTGTGAATGACTTGGAAAGTTGTGGTCTTTTTAAGGTTATCGATCCAGCAGCTCATATTCAATCCGCTCACGATGTTATGACTCACCCTCGTTTTGCAGACTGGAAAATCCTTAATGCAGAAGCGCTCGTGGGGGGATTGGTGTCCAGAGAAGGGGGCAACGTAAAAGTTGATTTTCGTCTCTTTGATCTTTTTACAGAAGCACAGCTAGAGGGCTTATCAAAGGTAACAACTCAGGAAGGGTTGCGTCGGGCTGCTCACCAAATTGCTGATGCCATTTATGAGCGTATTACAGGGGACAAGGGGTATTTTGATACCCGGGTTGTTTATATTGCGGAAAGCGGTCCTGAAATGAACCGGAAGTATCGTTTGGCCATCATGGATCAAGATGGGGCGAATCATCAGTTTCTTACAAGCGGCCACTCAATGGTGCTAACGCCTCGTTTTTCTCCTCGTATAGAAGGTGCACCTCCTCGTCAAGTTGCTTATGTCGACTTTGGACCAAATGGAAAATCGCCTAAACTCCACATTCATGATCTAGAAACAGGACAATCTGAGTCCTTGGGGTCAGTACATGGCCAAAGATTGTCGCCTCGCTTCTCCCCTAAGGGCGATCACATCATCCTGAGTAGCGCAAAGGATGGGGCAGCTTCTCTGTATAAGTTGGATTTGAGAAGCAAAACAATGAATAGATTAACAACCACATCCTCTACGATTGACGTCTCTCCTTGTTATTCGCCAGATGGATCAAAAATTGTCTATATCTCTGATAGGGGGGGTAAACCACAAATTTACGTCAAAGATGCCTCATCCGGTGGGGAAGGGACCCGTATTAGTTTTAGTAAGGGATACTACGATAATCCGGTTTGGTCTCCCCGTGGAGATCTGATTGCTTTTACCAGGCATACAGGCGGAACATTTTATATTGGGGTGATGAAGCCGGATGGGTCAGGCGAGCGCATGCTTGACTCTGGCTATCTTTTAGAAGGACCTACCTGGGCTCCTAATGGACGGGAAGTGATGTATACGTGCCAACCTACTGTGGGTAGCAAGGTGGGGCTTGCGAGCGTAGATATTGTGGGATTTAATAAGAGAAAAATTAATATTCCTGGAGAAGGATCCTATCCTACCTGGTAGTCCTATGATACCAACTGTGTTTACGTGTGAGGGGCAAGACGTCTCCTTAGTCCACAAGCCCAACTCGCGGGCAAAGCGTCTCTCCTTACGCTTATCATCAAAAGAGGGGTTGTTTGTGTTAACGACTCCTCCGCGGGCAACGACTTCTCAGATTAACGCGTTTCTTAAACAATGTACGCCATGGATAAAAAAACAGGTGGAGAAACTCTCCAAAAGCATTTCTATTGAACCTGGAGCGGATGTAACCCTTAATGGAGAAGTATTTCGCTGTATGGTTGATCCTTTACGGCGCAAGCCCGTGTTGTGCAAATTGACTCAAACCCTTCGATTGCCTCCTCGATGTATGAAAAAAGACGTTTATGAATTATTAAAAAAAACAGCAGAAAAAATCTTATTTCCCTCCGTGTTAACGGTGGCAGATGGATTTGGTCAGCGTGTGGACAAGATAACGATTAGGGATCAGAAATCACGGTGGGGTAGCTGTTCTGGGCGGAAAACAATTTCTTTGAATTGGCGCTTGATCTTAGCGCCACCCGAAGTAGCCCACTATGTATGCGTTCATGAGGCTGCGCATCTTCTTCATATGAACCATAGCTCTGCTTTTTGGAAGGTTGTAGGCGATGTTTGCCCTGCTTACCAATCTCATAAAAAGTGGCTTAAGATCAATGGGCCTTCTTTAATGCGTTTTTGATACTCTATAGTATTTTCCGGATAAGTTGATAGATGGAAACATCCCTCGGTGTCATTCCCGCGAAAGCGGGAATCCAAAGAAAGTTGATTGATTACAGATAGTTGGGTTGGATCCCCGCCTACGCGGGGATGACAATAGAGAGAGGTATTATCTATCAACCAGTTAGGAAAATACTCTACTCAAGAGAGAGAGTTGGTATGAATTATCAGCGAAGAAAGTAATAAAAAAGGGTTCTGCCGCAAAAGCATCTTGTTAATAAAAAAATGTATTGATTATTTTTTTTAACTGTACTATAGAAAGTTGTTAACTTTTTATAAAGGGAAATTAAAATGACACAAACAAACGAAGCGCTCGATGTTATGGGGTTAGTAACTGATATTGTATCAGCTTACATTTCGAATAACACGATCGAACCTGCAGAACTTCCTGCATTTGTTCAATTGGTTAAACGAAGCCTTATGAGTGTTAACTCAAGCCACTCTTTTACGCTTGCTTCTCGTTCTGAACCTGCAGTGCCTATTGAAGACTCTATCCAGCCAGACTATATCGTTTGTCTTGAGGATGGAAAGCGCATGAAGATGCTTAAGCGCCACTTAAAGACTTCCTACAACATGACTCCGGATCAATACCGGGAGCGTTGGGGCTTGGCTGCAAACTATCCTATGGTTGCTCCTAATTATGCTATTAAGCGTCAAGGTATTGCTAAAAGCATTGGTCTTGGAACTCATCGGAAAAATCGGAAGAAAACAGCAGCTTAATAAAATCTACATTACTTTAGGAGCAGACTCTCTCCATTCACCCCTCCCGCTAAGGCGCGAGGGGTGGCTGTTGATTTTTCCTAATCATTGATTCACCCTTCGACTTCGACGCTACGCGCCTACGCTCAGGGCAAGCGGGTTTGTGATTTCTTCGCTCCGTTCGTCCTGAGCGTAGGTCCCGCAGGGACCGAAGTCGAAGGATGAATTCACGACGATAGGTTTTAAGCTTACATTGCAGCAGGTCCATAGACGCTATCAGTATAACCCGCAGCTTCCTCTAAGCTTTTCTCAATTGGGACAGTGGCTTCTAGAATCAGGTGACAGCCGCGAAGTCTTATCGTTACTTCATTTTTTTCTAAGACTAGGGTTTTTTGCAGTTCTTCTAGGAGTTTTCCTGTGGCTGTTTTTATCCTTTGTATGAGAAGACCGTAACGAAGACAGGCGAGTTGTGCGTCGTCACAAAGAGCGATGGAAGTCCCGTTTGGATAATCCCAACTATTATTAAATAATATGGGACAATTAAGAACTTTTTGATTTTGGTCTAAAAATATAGCTTCTCTGAGCGCGTTAGAAAGTTGAATGGCGGGATAGTAAAGTTCTGCATTAGGCTGTGCCTTCTGCGCAAAGGTCATTTGATTAGTCGTAAGAAAACAAAGAATAATTAAAAAAAAATAGGCTTTCATAACATTTCTCCTTTGAAAGGGGTTGAATTTCACCTTGTGACCCTTTAAACAGAATGGTAACATTTTGTACAACGATAGGAAATACTTGCTGTTATCTTTTTTTTCAGTTAAAAAAGGCAAGTTAACATTCATCTGAACGATAGGTAGTAAACATGGCAGTTCCTAAAAGAAAAACCTCCCCTTCACGTCGCAATATGCGACGTTCTCATCATGCTCTTAAGCCTGTAGAGAGCATTGAATGCCCCAACTGTGGAAATCGCAAACTTCCCCATCACCTATGCCCTTCTTGTGGTTATTATAAAGGGCGTCAGGTTATAGGCCAGACGCTAGAAACTTCTGTTGCTTAAAAAATCTTCCAGAATAAGGGAGATTCTTGAGTGACAATTACTTTATCGATCGATGCAATGGGCGGTGATAAGGCACCTGGGGTTATTATCCAAGGTTTAGTAACCGCTGCACAGCGTTACCCTTTTGTTCAGTTTATTCTTTATGGCGTTAAAGAAACCGTTGAGCCTTTTCTGATAGGGCAGAAAACCCTAGCAGACAGAGTTACGTTTGTTTCCTGTAGTGAAGTTGTTACCCCTGAAACAAAACCAAGTGCCGCAGTGCGGGGGTTGCCCGATTCTAGCATGCGCCAATCGATTAAGGCTGTCGCAGAGGGACGCGCTCAAGGTGTGATTTCCGCTGGTAATACGGGGGCATATATGGCGTTAGCGAAAATGCTCTTAAAAACGATGCCTGGTATTGATCGGCCTGCTCTGGCAAGTCTTGCCCCTACCCTGATAGGTGAGACAGTCCTTTTAGATTTAGGGGCAAATGTGGAGTGTTCTGCTAAAAATCTCCAACAATTTGCAATTATGGGAGAAATTTTTGCCCGTCATGTGCTTCATTTGCCAAAGCCTAAAGTTGGGCTCATGAATGTGGGTTCTGAAGAGATTAAAGGTAGTTCTATTGTAAAGGAAGCGTTTGATCTCATTCGTGCCTCTTCTATCAAAGATAATTTTTACGGGTTTATTGAGGGAGATGATATTACCCGTGGAACAGTTGATGTTGTTGTTATGGATGGATTTACAGGTAATGTGGTTCTTAAGGCAGGGGAAGGTGTTATGCACCTGGCCTTGCAATATTTTAAAGAAGCTTTTAAAAGCTCTTGGCCCGCACGACTTGGTTATTTTTTTGCAAGCTCTATGCTCAATAAGCTTTCTATGCGCCTTGATTATCGGCGCTATAATGGTGGCATTTGGTTGGGGTTGAATGGCATTGCGATTAAGAGTCACGGCGGAACGGATGCTCTTGGTTTCTCCCATGCTATTGACCTTGCCGTTGAGATGATTACATCTGATGTAAACGAGCATCTTCTCAAAGAATTTTCATCAGAGGCTGCTCTTCAACAGGTAGTGAACCGATGACCCTCCGTTCTGTTATTGTGGGGACCGGAAGCTACCTTCCGGAGACAAGACTTACCAATGATGACCTTTCTAAACATCTCGAAACATCACATGAATGGATTGTAGAAAGAACAGGCATTTGTGCTCGTTATATTGCCGCAGAAGGTGAATATACCTCAGACATGGCTACACTTGCCTCAAGACGTGCTTTAGAAGCTGCAGGATTGATGCCTGATGCTATTGATATGATTATTCTTGCAACTTCAACACCGGATCATACATTCCCATCAACAGCATCACGCGTCCAAGAAAAATTAGGGATCTCTAAGGGGTTTGCTTTTGACCAATCCGCTGCGTGTAGTGGGTTTGTCTTTGCTCTTGCCTCTGCTGATGCTTACCTTAAACAAGGAATGGCAAAGACAGCCCTTGTTATTGGATCAGAAACCATGAGTCGCCTTCTTGATTGGAATGATCGTTCGACAGCTGTTTTATTTGGAGATGGGGCAGGTGCTGTTATCTTGCAAGCTCAAACTCATACAGATCGAGGAATTATAGGGAATGTCCTTGGGACAGATGGCCAAGGCTACGGTACTTTATACGTTAATGGAGGGCCAAGCAGCACTCAAACGACGGGTACCATTCAAATGCAGGGACGGGAAGTTTTTCGAAATGCTGTCAATCGGCTAGGTGAAGCTGTTGAAGAAATTCTAAAGGTTCATAGGATTTCTCAAAACGACATTGATTGGCTTGTGCCCCACCAAGCTAACAAGCGTATTATAGACGCAACAGCAAAGAAACTAGGATTGCCAGATTCAAAAGTGATCCATACAGGAGATGAACACGCCAATACATCTGCTGCTTCTATTCCATTAGCATTAGATCAAGCTGTAAGGGATGGGCGTATTAAAAAAAATGATTTAATATTGTGTGAGGCCTTTGGCGCAGGTTTTGCTTGGGGTTCAAATCTAATTCGAATGTGAGGGGATCAAATGGGTTATCGTGTCGCTGTTGTAGGGGCTATAAGCAATGTAGGGATTGAGATTTTAAAGATTCTTGCAGAAAGACAGTTCCCGATTGACGAGATTCAAGCTGTTGCCTCATCAATTTCTGTTGGTCAACAGGTTTCTTTTGGAGATGATGATGTTTTAAATGTCATTCCCCTGACAGAGTTTGATTTTAAAGGATTTGACTTTGCTTTTTTTGCTGCAGAACGATCGGTCTCGGCTGAATTTGTTCCTATAGCAGCAGAAACGGGGTGTATCGTCATCGATAGCTCGTCTCAATTTCGTCATGAACCAGAGATTCCCTTAATTGTCCCAGAAATCAATCCCGAAGCCCTTGTTAAGTATAGGTTATACAATATTATTGCTAGCCCCGGTTATATTGCCCTTCCCCTTGTAATGGCCTTAAAGCCTTTACATGATGCTGTGGGGGTGCGTCGGGTGGTTGTTTCAACCTATCAGTCTGTGTCGGGTGTTGGCCGTACTGCAATGGATGAACTTTTTAATCAAACGCGTGTCATGTATATGAACCAGCCCGTGAAAAAGGCAGAACTGCCAAAGCAAATTGCTTTTAATGTTATTCCCCAATGCGGCGATTTCATGCCCGACGGTAATACCTATCAAGAATCAGGTATCGTTCTTGAAACCCAGAAGGTTTTGGGCGTGGACATAGGGATCGCTGTGACATGCGTACGTGTTCCCGTGTTTATCGGCCACTCTATTGCGGTTGCTGTTGAGTTTGAAAACCCTTTATCGGGAGAGGCAGCTCGCGCGCTTTTGCGGAAATTCCCGGGACTTTCCGTGGTTGATTATCGACAAGAAGATGGATATGTAACACCTGTAGAAGCGGTTGGTGAAGACTCGGTATTTATTAGCCGTATCCGAGAGGATAAATCAGTTGAAAATGGGCTTCTTTTCTGGCTTGTGAGTGATAATTTACGTAAGGGGTCGGCTCTTAATGCGGTTCAGATTGCTGAAAGCGTCGTTAAGGATCATCTGCAGTAACCCGCGTGCTCATAAAGAAGTTTACTTCTCTTCCTTTAACTCCCTTGCTTCATCGACAAGTAAAATGGGAACTCCATCGCGGATGGGGTAGGCAAGTTTTGCATAACGGCTAATGAGTTCTTTCTTGCCTGAGTCATAGCGCAGAGGTCCCTTGGTAAGAGGACAGACAAGCAGTTTAAAAAGTTTTAGATTAATCGGAGTTTTTTTCTTCATTGCTCTAGGTTCCATCCACATTTGATAAAAGTCGCTTTATTCTCTCTCGGTTGTCATCCCCGCGAAGGCGGGGATCCAACAAAAATCTACAAAAACAAACTGTTTTAGAAGAGCTCCTTCAAAAAGCGCACAAAAAACAAAAATATTTATTTTTCAAGCTATTAATGGATCCCCGCCTTCGCGGGGATGACAAATGTGGATGGAACCTACCCTTGCCCTTGTATCTTAATGCAGCATGCACGGGCGCCCTTTGAGATGGGGAGAAGCCATCTCCATCAACGCAATCATCATATCACATCGTTCAGCAAGAGATGAGATCTCTAAAAGCGCTTGTTTTTCAATGGGTTTAAAAGGACAAGCCATACTGAGAGAATTGAGGATGAGATCATCGCTCGCATGATTAATTTCATCCCAGTTGGCTATAATATCTTGGTCTTCTAAATAATCCCTTAATAAGGTTAAAAGTCTGGGTCTATCAACAAAAGGATCGGGCATCATGTCTTCCAAATCATTTTCATATCCTTGATAGCAGACCTTTGCTTTTTTAATCGTTTCTATTGTAAGCATTTCATCAATTTTAAAGCGACAGAGACCGCCAAGAGTAAGATAAATTTGAGGCCCTTCTTGAAAATTAATAATTCGTCCTACACATCCTTTTTGGAAATGCCCTCCTTCTGGATTGGCTTGAATAACGCCAATAAGTCGATGTCCTTCAGAAAAGGCAGATTCAAGGATCGCTTTTTCTTCTTTTCTTTGAAATATAATAGGGAGTTGAGCACGGGGTAATAAAATTGTGCCATCGGCAGCATATAAGGGAAGGATGGACGGAAGTTCCTGATGTTGCATTTGATACCTTCTTCTCTGCTTCATAGTCCTTATATAGGAAGTTATGTAAGACTTGGCAAGATATACTCTTCGCCTTACAGGGCCCCCTCAGGTTACCCCACCCGCTCAACCATTTTTTTCTTAATCTCTCCAATGGCTTTTGCCGGGTTTAAATTTTTCGGACAGGTATTCGTACAGTTCATAATCGTGTGGCAACGAAAAAGCTTAAAGGGGTCTTCGAGGTCATCAAGCCGTTTTCCGGTGGCATCATCCCGACTGTCTGCAATCCACCGATAGGATTGCAAAAGGGTGGCAGGTCCTAAGTATTTATCCCCATTCCACCAATAACTGGGGCAACTTGTTGTACAACAAAAGCAAAGAATACACTCCCAAAGCCCATCTATTTTTTCTCGCTCTTCATGACTTTGCAGGCGTTCTTTATCGGGAAGAGGACTGCTTGCGGCTTGCAACCATGGTTCAATAGACGCGTATTGAGCGTAAGCAAAGCTAAGATCGGCCACTAAATCCTTCACCACATAGAGATGCGGAAGCGGCGTCACTTTTACCGTATTGCTGCATTCTTCAATGGGTTTGATACAGGCCAGCGTGTTCGTGCCATCAATGTTCATGGCACAAGAGCCGCAAATTCCTTCACGACAGGACCTTCGGAAGGTGAGGGTTGTATCAACCTCATTCTTAATTTTAATAAGAGCATCCAGGACCATAGGACCGCACTCATCCAAATTGAGCTCAAATGTATCCAATCGAGGGTTTTCTTGCCCGTCAGGATCATAACGATAAACATGAAAAAGCTTCATGTGCGGCCCCTGAGAAGAGGATGGAAAGGTTTTACCCTTTTGAATTCGAGAATTGAGTGGCAGACGAAGCTGAGCCATAATTGCTCTCCCTTTAATAAACGCGTTTTTTGGGTGGGATGACACCCACCTCGGGGGATAATGTATATAAATGAACGGGTCGATAGCTTAACGAGACCTGATCTCCCCGAAGATGGGCAATGGTATGCTTCATCCAATGAACGTCATCCCGGTCTGGATAGTCTTCGCGTGCATGAGCGCCTCGACTTTCTGTCCGGTTGAACGCTGATTCAATTGTCACCAGAGATTGTTGGATAAGATTCTCAAGCTCTAGGGCTTCCACCAAATCGCTATTCCAAATCATTGAACGATCGTTCAATTGAATGTTTTTGAAAGACGCTGCAATTTCTTTTATTTTTTGGATTCCTGCACCTAAATGTTCTTTGCTTCGAAAAACGGCACAGTGAGTTTGCATGGCCCGTTGAAGATTTAGCCGAATCTCAGAAGTTTTGAGAGACCCCTTAGCGTGCCTTATGGTATCAAACTTCGCGATGATTCCCTCTCCATCTTCAGGACGCAAAGATTTGACAGGGCCATTTTTAGAAATAATTTCTTTTGCCCGAATGGCTGCCGCTCGTCCAAAAACAATAAGATCAAGAAGAGAATTCGCCCCGAGTCTATTGGCGCCATGAACAGAAACACACGCGGCTTCTCCGATAGCCATAAGACCTGGGGTGACTTGTTCAGGGTTTTGCTCGGTCGGGTTAACAACTTCTCCAAAATGGTTTGTTGGAATACCCCCCATGTTATAATGTACCGTGGGAAGAACAGGGATGGGCTCTTTTGTGGCGTCAACACCTGCAAAAATTTTTGCTAATTCTGTGATCCCGGGAAGACGTTCATGAATGAGGGCGGGATCTAAATGTTCAAGGTGAAGGTAAATGTGGTCCTTGAGAGGTCCAACACCTCGACCTTCATTGATTTCAATTGTTAGAGCACGGCTCGTGAGATCACGAGAGGCTAAATCCTTTGCAGTCGGCGCATAACGCTCCATAAAGCGCTCCCCTAGGCTATTCGTAAGATAAGCTCCTTCTCCACGAGCACCCTCTGAAATAAGACACCCAGCCCCATAAATGCCCGTGGGGTGAAACTGGACAAACTCCATATCTTGTAAGGGAAGGCCAGCCCGCAAAATCATGGCGTTTCCATCGCCTGTGCATGTATGGGCTGAGGTGCACGAAAAGTAAGCACGTCCATAGCCACCGGTGGCTAACACAACAATATGGGCAGAAAAACGGTGGAGTGTCCCATCCTCTAGGTTCCATGCTATAAGACCACGACAAATACCCTCTTCATCCATGATCAAATCGAGAACAAAAAATTCAATAAAAAACTGTGCCTTATGTTTGAGAGATTGTTGATAAAGAGTATGTAAAATGGCGTGCCCTGTTTTATCAGCAGCTGCACAGGCTCTCTTTGCCATAGACTCGCCATAGTTAATTGTGTGCCCCCCAAAGTGTCGTTGGTAAATTTTGCCCTCCTCCGTACGAGAAAAAGGGACCCCCATGTGTTCCAACTCGATGACGGCAGGAATGGCATTGCGACACATATATTCGATCGCATCTTGGTCACCTAGCCAATCGGACCCCTTGACCGTATCGTACATATGAAAGCGCCAGTTATCTCCATCCCCCATATTATCAAGAGCGGCACTGACCCCCCCCTGAGCTGCAACCGTATGGCTTCTTGTTGGGAAAACTTTTGTAAGAGATGCTGTCTTTAGACCAAGGGCGGCCATCCCTAAAGTTGCTCTAAGGCCTGCGCCTCCTGCACCGACCACAACCACATCATATACATGATCCGTTATTTTATAATCCCTTGCCATACGTATGCCCTTAACCTAAAAAGACTTTTAAAATGGATATGATACCTAAAACAGTCATTAAGACACTAAAAATTTTTGTGCCTATTATAAGGGCCCATTTAATAAGGGTTTGGGGCACATAGTCTTCTACAATGACTCTTATGCCTAGGTAGCCATGATAAAACATAAAAATAATAAAAAGGCTTGAAAGTGTTACAGCCCAAGGAGAAGAAAGCCACGCGCGAGCATAGTCATAGGGTGCTGTAATCAAAACAATAAAAGCATAAACAAACCAGAGGCTTAAGGGAATTAGAGCCAAAGCTGTTACCCGTTGGGCGATCCAATGATGAAGCCCGCTTTTGGCTGATCCTAAACCTCGGGCGAAATGCAAGTCGGTTGCAAACTTCATACTAGAATTGCCCCAAACATTATCCCTAAAACCCAGGCGAGACCTGTTAAGACAAAAGAAAAGATAACAACCATCCACCCTGTTTGTCTTACCTCAGATAATTCATATCCCATACCTACATCCCATAAAAGATGACGTATTCCATTACAAAAATGATAAAAGAAAGCAAAAGACACCCCCATCAGCATAATAAGTCCGATGGGATGGAGCAAGAAATTTTGCATGACTCCATAGGCTTGCGGTCCCCCTGCAAGCATTAAAAACCACAGGCTACAGAAGATGGCACCTCCATAAAGGAGCATTCCTGTCCCTCGATGGAGGATAGATAGCAGAGAGGTGATTTGAATTTTATAGATTTGGAGATGAGGTGAGAGGGGCCGTTTTTCTTTAATAGGATCGTTCATTGTTGGTCCTTATTTTTTTCTTTTGCAGAGATCTATTCAAAATAAGTTTATACCGGTTCAGTAGTGTAAACGGCAAGAGAGAATCCTAATTTTTGTATCATCTATTGAGTAGACAATCCGATGCTCTTGGTCGATACGGCGCGACCAGCATCCGGATAGATCATATTTTAAAGGCTCAGGCTTCCCTGTTCCACTGAAAGGATTTTTAGCTATTTCTTGCACTAAGTCCAAGATTTTTTCAGCTTTTCTGCGGTCTTTTTGTAACTCCCCAGGTACCCCTCACCCGCCCTACGGGCGACCTCTCCCACAAGGGGAGAGGTATCCCTGCAGATGAATATTTTTGTATATTTTTCAAATGAATAGAGATAAGAAAATGCGGTATGAATTCACCTCTCCCCTTGTGGGAGAGGTCGCCCGTAGGGCGGGTGAGGGGTAAAAATAATTTTTCTTGATTTTTCATTATTTTTTGTTTTTATTGAGAAATTCTTCACACGCAGGCCCATAGTACCTGGGGAGTTACGCTATAAGAATGACGCACAAATCATTACTCTTGCCACTCATCACCCCAGTCACAATCTCGTGCTCGAGCATAGGATTCCTTCTCGCTTTTAGGAACAATACGGCGTTCTTCTTGTCCACCTTTAGTACAAAGGTCTAAAATGACATGCCCTGTCTTTGTCATAGGGGCTTTAATGATTCGATCTCCACCAATAGGGTAAGGATTTGGCGAAGCTACAAGATAGGAATACTTTTCATCTTCATAGGGTAAGGCAGCGTCTTTCGCACGACGGTGATATTTTCCACGGGGAATGCGTACCCTAAAATGGCACCAATCCTTCCCTTCTTTATATGCAGGTGCAAGGGGACAGGGCGCATTATGAGGACAGGGCGCAATGATGTGGGCCCCATGGCCAATGAGAAAGGTTCGGGCTCTTAAGATGTTGCCATAGCCCTTAGGGGTTCCTGGTTCTATGAGAATCAAGAGGTTGTCAACAGCCTCATAGCTCCTAAGGAGGACATGGGCTTGTTCTTTAAGAGAGAGTTCGTTGAGGACGTAGGAGAGCACCACAACATCATGAGCGGGAAAAGAAACGGCTTGCGTAATGTCATCTCGGCACCAAGACATCTCAAGAGGATCCAAGTTATTTTGTGTAAGGTATTGACCCATGCGCAGCATTTCCACATCTGCTTCAAAGAGCGTGATACGCTGCAGATGAGGCATGGCCTCCGCTGCTGCCCACGCAAGGGCGCCCATGCCCGTTCCTAAGTCTAAAAGGCTTGTAATGGGATTTAGAAGGGGTTCTATCCGACGAAATACTTGGCGGGTTGCCCCATAAGTTGCAGGAAGACGGCTCGCCATATAAGCATGGCGATGGGCCTCAGACTCAATAAATTCACCGCGGCTATATCGTTCTGTTAGATCGAAACACGCATTCCTTAATGTGTCAGGATGCAAATGCGCAAGTGTACGATCAATAGCATTTGATAGTTGTAAAGGCAGCGTTTCCATGAGCTTCATCCTCCCTGATTAACTTATTTATTAAACCACGACTTGACAAGAGATGCTATAGAAATTTTTTTATTAATTAATATATAAATTAATTATTTTTTTATTTTTTATGAATACACTTTAAAAAAAAGGAATGCGCCGCAGGGAAAAAGGTTTTTGCCTGGCAGAAAGGTAATTTCAGGTTGGTTATTTTAACCTTATGCTACTAAAAAAAGGAATTTATATTATGAAAATTCTACTATCTGTTTTTTGTTTTTTATCCCTAAGCATAACAACGGCCGAAGCTATGACTGCTTGTCCAGATCCCGAACAAATGAGATATGCTTTGATGCAGACGATAAGAGATAGGATAAATTCCGCTTTTTTAACTAAAGTAAAACAAGTGATAGTAGATCCTGATTTTTACCTGCAATTACAGCCAGGTGAGCAGCCTAATGGAGATATTATTTGTAACTATTTCCGTCCGAATCCTGTGCCTATGGTTTCAATAACCATAGCAGGCCAACCAAAAATGAAAAAGATGGAAAAAAAAAGGAAATAAAATGAATGACTTAAACAAAAAACGATTCTTTTTAGGAACATTCCTTACGTGCATCTCCCTTTTGAATGGAACAGCGTGGGGGGAAGAACCGAAAAATGAAGGGCAAATATTGATTAAGAATGTGAATTGCTCAGAACATAAATTTCGCATTTACGTTAGGTATGGTGGAAGCGGCTCGAACGCACAGGAGTGTTCAAATCAGTGGGTACCTGTTGCTCCTGGTACGACGTTTAACGCGACCATTAATAGGCGTTTTCACATTAACAAAGTGGAGAGCCTTCCCTGTGAATATACAGTAGACCCTTATTTAGGGTGGACGGCTCCTGAGCTTAGTGTTCTTGTTGATGGTGAAATCGAATGTAGGACGACACCTAGTGCTGGTGTGGGCAGGGTGACACCATGCCAGTGTATAATGACAAAGCAAGGTAATCCATGGGGGACATAATCAGTGATACGACGTTGTGATTGTTGGCGTAGGGTGGGCAGAAATAATACTTTTTGATCGTAAAAAAGTGTTGCATTAGATAAAATTTGTGCTAAATTATAAACGTGACGAGCAGATCTCACAAATCCACCCGCCACTACCAAGCAACCCTAACTACAGGAGGATTACATGGCTAATCTCAGTATACACGCGTCTCCACAATTTCTCAACGAGCTTGACTGGCAGCTCCGGCGACTCTCTCTATTAGAGCTCTTGCATAACCCTTTGCCGTTCGCCCTGAGCGTAGGTTCTTGCCCTGAGCTTGGCGAAGGGAAAGGACCGAAGTCGAAGGGTTGTCTAGGTTATCCTTCGACTTCGCTGCTCCGCAGCTACGCTCAGGATGAACGGAGATGGGTTCTACCTATTTGATCTTGCTTAATTTATTTTTCCAAGAGCCGTTCGTCCTGAGCGTAGCTGCGGAGCAGCGAAGTCGAAGGATTAACGGCGGAGAACAAATAATTTTTATTTTACTTTTACATGAATCCAATCGCCCTGCCTCGTGCTCAGGGCGATGGCCTAGAAATAAAAATGCAAACGACGGATGTCATTGCGAGGAGCGTCAGCGACGTCGCAATCCATTCTTGTTGCTCGCTTTTTTATGGATCGCGACGCCCTCTTCGAGGGCTCGCGATGACGCTACCGGAGTTATTTTTATTTCTAGGCCTTAGCCCTGCCTCGTGCTCGAGACAACCCATATTTTTTTGACAAAACTCTTATTTTAATTTTAAGATAAGTAAGTAATTTTTTAATGTTAGGAGGTTCCTTATGAATTGTTTATCTTTTAAGAAAAAATTAGGATTTGTTTCACTATTCACCTTATCTTCCCTTCTCGCCCCTTCTTCTCTCATGGCTATGAATCCTGACGGAACGCCAAAGTGGCAGGGCGAGCCTCCAAGCCATCCAACATATGCAAGGCCTTACTTAGGAGCTAGTATGAATTCATCTTCACACATGAATGGAGTGGGTTTGCCCCCATCGTCTTTCCCGCCGAACCACCCCTACTCTTCATTGCTACCCAATCTACAGCCTCTCTCGGCGAGTATGTTGCCTTCTGGGGCTATGAACTCATTGTCAGGATCATCTTCTATGCCTAGTTATGCGGGTACACACCCTAATCAACCCGTTAATTTGTCTGCAAGTTCAGCAACCGCCCTGGTTTCTGATCAAAAGCCTTATGTGCCAACAAAGCTGCTGTGCCCCTCATTAGAAGAGGTGAACAAGCTCATTCTCAAAGCAAAAAGCGAGGTGTTTACTGAGGAAGTGGGTAAGGCTCAGGATACGATCATAAACCTTGCAACAAGCGGGAGTTACGCCAGTTATTTAACAGCACACAGAATCGGGTTTCTGGATTGGAAAAAAGGAACAATAACTCTAGAAGATTATGTTTACGACAATGATGCGTATTTAACCTACGCTATGCGACAGGGTTGTCCCGTTACCCATTTTCCAAAACTTCCCACAGTGGTTCAAAAACGAGCAAATGAGGGAAGTGTGGTGGCTCAGGCTACCCTTGGCCTTCTGTATCGCCATGGCAGAGGTGTTGAGAAGAATCCGGAAAAGGCTATTGAGTTTTTCACAAAATCAGGACTCCCCTGGGCGAAAGCCCAGCTTGTCCGCATGTATGAAAACGGTACAGAGGTTCCGAAAGATCTACAAAAAGCTCTTGACTTCCTTAAGGAAGCCGCAGAGGGAGGACATCTTGGGAGTCAAGCTCAATATGGCCACGTCGTTCACAACGGAAGAGGGGGAGTTAACAAGAACGAGCAAGAGGGAATCAAGTTGTATACACAAGCTGCGCTCCGAGGAAATGAAGCAGCTCAAGGGCTTCTTGGCTTAGCCTATAAAGACGGGAAGGGAGTTGAACCAGATCAACAGCGGGCTGTTGAGTGGTTGACTCGATCTGCACTCCAAGGAAGCCTTCCTTCTTGTCACACCCTTGGTCAGATGTTTAACACTGAGAGGGGGGTTGAAAAAAATCGTATGGCGGCTTTTGGTTACCACAAGATAGGACAGCAGAAACAAGCAGCCGCCTTTTTAGCTACCCTGGTGTCCCCTACACCCCTTTCTTTAACCGTACCTCAAAAGTCTTGGAAAGAAACATTAGAAGCGGTGCTAACGACACTAACAGGTTGGGTCATGCACCATCGACAAGAGATTGCAACAGAGAAAGAACACAAAGATCTTGCCGCCTCGAATTACATAAAGTGGCATCAAAAAGTTCTTACAGTGGAAGAAGAAGCTTTCCAGATGGCCTATGATCTTTTGAAACATTATAAACTTGGCTTTACCTTAGTTCCAGGCGTGCAGTTTTCTGAGGAAGCGCTCAAAGACTTCCCTAAGCAAGCCGTGCCTCAACAAGTTGTACAATGTTCTGTCGATGGTGTTCTTTGTTATTCTTTTGGGACAGATAATATTGATAATCAAAACAGGCTTCTCACTTATCGGAAGCAAGTGAAGGACAAGTTCAAATCCGCCGATAAAGCGCTTAAAAACCTCAGGAAGGTATTTTTAAACCAGCAAGGAAGCGAGATAGCGCAAGCAACCTTAAGAAAAATTCGTCAAGATACTGAAAAGAAAGAAGATTGTCAAGTTTTGCTTCAAAAAATAAAGGAGTATCAATATCCTCTTGATCAAAATGAACAAGAGCGAGAGGATTTGGCCAAGATAGGGGGTTATTTTAAAACTCTCCCTCATTCTATAGCTCAAGAGAATCATGACGAGTTCTTTAAACAGCTTCAGTAGGTTGTAAGTAAGCCCCTCCATTCTCGGCATAGCCGCCGGGATACCCCCCACACCCGCCCTTCGGGCGGGTGAGGGGTTAGAACCTTTGCTTAAGTTTTTCAGCGACTTGGGCGGAAACAAAGCGAGTTGTATCCCCTTTATAACGGGCGATTTCTCGAACTAAATTAGAAGCAATGAGTTGGTAACTTTCGAAAGCAATCAGAAAAACGGTCTCAAGCTCCGGGCATATAGTATTTCTCGAGTAGGTTGATAGACATACACACCACTTTTACTTTTTTTCGTCATCCCCGAGAGCGCGGCTGCTGCGTCGGGGACCCAGGAAAATGCTTGAAAGTGATAACCATTTCCTGGGTTCCCGCCTTCGAGGCTGTTTAGAAAAGGACGGATATTCTTTATTATTACTTTAATAATATTCTTTTTCAAAGTAACGCCATTCTCAACTTTTTTATACCCCTTGTACGCTGTTTGGCAGCGACCCTGTATGTTGAAGGGAAGGTCTCTGATGTGATAGCTTAGCATCGAGAGGGGAAAAGGTGAACCAGAGATACCCCTTTGGTTAAAGCCTGTGGGTGAGATTCGGTCCCTTTTCCCAATGTTAAAACCGAACAGTATCTTAGGAACCATAAGGATATCCAGTGTTTACAAGGTTGGTTAAAACATTTGAACAACGCCTAGAAGGAGTATATTCGTGAAGAGAATAACAATAGGAATAGATATTGCCAAGCAAAAATTTGATGTTGCTTATAAGGAGGAAACTCAGAAGTGGCGACGAGGAATTTTTAAGAATAGCAGTGAAGGATTCAAGGAATTTCTGCAATGGGCGAAAGAAAGTCAAGCCGAAGTTATTTATGGAGTTATGGAAGCAACAGGAAGATATGGAGAAGATTTAGCAAACTTTTTATATGTGTCAGAGTGTGAGGTAAGTGTTGTAAATCCTTCTCAGGTTAAAAATTATAGCCGCAGTCTTTTGAAAAGAGCAAAGACGGATAAAGTTGATGCTGAATTAATTTTTGAGTTTGCTACAAAACATGAAATTCCACTTTGGAAACCGTTATTACCTGCGCTTCAAGCTCTCAAGGAGCAAGTAAGATGTCTTAATGCTTTTAAAGAAGACTGGAGACTATGAAATAGCAAAAACGGCTCTTGAACAAAGTATGGAGATTTATAAGCTCTACTTCCCCGACGATCATGTGAGAGTTATAGTATTTTGCATATAGATTTACCTATTATGAAAAAGCGACTTGAGCAGCATCATACAAATTTTTGTTCGATTTAAGGCATTTGCGCATTTTGCTCTTAATCATGTGCCAATAATGTTCGATGGGATTAAAATCTGGTGAATATGCTGGTAAATACAAAAGCTTACAGCCTTTTGATTCAATAAGTCGCTGAATCTTTTTAGACTTATGAAAACTCGCGTTATCCATAACAAGGGTTTGCCCCGAGACGAGAACGGGCAGAAGGACTTTCTCTATATAGGTTTCAAAAACAGCATGATTGCAATATCCCTCAAACACAAAAGGAGCCTTGAGTTCTGTCTGATTTAATGTGCTGATAATACTTATACGCTTATCTCTCTTTGAGGCCCTCATCCCATAAACTCTCTCTCCTTTAAAGCCCCATCCATAAGCATAAGTCTCGTTATCATCAATACCTGCTTCATCCAAATAAACAAGGGTTGAGGGATCAATCTCAGCGATCGTTTGTTGAAAGACTATCCTTTCTTCTTCCCTTCTTTCCAGGTAGCCATAGCTAATTTTTTTTTCGTGTAAATCCAATTTTTTTAAATGCTCGATGAACCGTTGTGCTGCTCATATTTCCCAAAGACTCCGCAATCTCTCCCAAAACTTGGTTAGGGTTCCTTGCAACATAGTCTTTAAAGGCTTCTAAGTCTTTGATTTTATGGCTATGACCATTTTGATACCCTGTTTTTGCTTCATAGTTTCCTGTTGTTTCTTTTAATCTTCTCCAATTATAAATTGTCTTTATACACACATTAAATGTCTTGCTAACTATTTTTATCTTATTTCCTTCACTAATTGCTTGTAAAACTCTTATTCTTAAATCATTACTGTAGGCTTTTGCCATTCTGACCCCCCTTTTTAGAGGTCCTCAGTATAATCTAAAATTTTAGGTAAATCTATATGAAAAGCGCTATATCTGGGTTCTCGCAAATTTAGCAAACGTCTATAAAGCACAAGAAAATTATGCAAAAGCAAAGGAGTTGCTTGAGAAAAGCCTCAACGTCTTTAAGAAAAACTTTCAAGAAAACCACTTTAGGGTTGCGTGGGTTTTAGCTCATCTAGGAGATACCTATCGAGCAACGGGGGAGCACAACCGCGCGTCACTTCTTGAAGAAAGCCTCTCTATATACAAAAAATGCTTCCCAGATGATCATCCAGACGTGGTATGGGCCTTGCATTGCTTAAAAAATGTGGATCAGGAATTACAAGATAAGGGATTGTGAGGTTAGAATGATTTTTTCAAAAATGCTTCCCATATGCTCCCCTGATTTTTTCTCTCTTGAATTATCTGCATTTTATCTGCATACTCTAAGCCTAGCTCTATGCAGATAAAAAGCGGAGATTATGCTGATAAAATTTTCCCCTCGCTACACAATTACCCCTAAACTTGCTGGCTATCTTATGCGTATTGAAGCTGCTCGAGAGCGGGTGTCTCATCTTCCCTTGACCCCAACAGTTCTTGCATCATTGCGGGAAACGGCTAGGCTTTATACAACTCACTATTCTACGATGATTGAAGGGAATCGCCTTAAGCCTGATCAAGTAGAAGAGGTTTTAAAGCACGAAGGGCACTTTCCTGGGCGTGAACGGGATGAACATGAGGTTAAGGGTTATTATGCTGCCTTAACTCAAGTTGAGCAATGGGCTGCAAAGGCTTCTCCTGTGAGTGAAAAGATGATTCAAATGTTGCATGCCCTCGTGATGGGGGATGGTAAAGCCAAAGTCACTCCAACGCCTTACCGCGATGGACAAAATGTCATTCGTGATGGCCGTACGCGAGGAATTGTTTATATGCCACCTGAAGCAAAAGATGTGCCTGGGCTTATGCACGGTATGGTGGATTGGATTGATATAAGCAAAGGCATCCCTTGCCCTATTGTTGCCGCCATTGCCCACTATCAATTTGCAACCATCCATCCTTATTATGATGGAAATGGTCGTACGGCAAGATTGCTGACGACTCTTATTTTGCATTTAGGAGGATATGAATTGAAGGGGCTATATTCTCTCGAAGAATACTATGCGCGTAATCTTGGGGCCTATTATGAAGCCATTAGCATTGGTGAATCCCATAACTATTATATGGGCCGAGCTGAGGCCGATATCACAAAATGGGTAGAGTATTTCGTAGAAGGCATGGTTGTCTCTTTTGAAAACGTGCTCAAGCAGATGGTCGAAGCGGATAAAAAAGGTTTGGAAGATTATACGGATCTGATACGTAAGCTTGATCCACGACAAAGAAAAACCCTTGAGTTATTCCAAGAATTTCAAACCGTGACGTCAAGCCAAATTGGCAAACTTTTTGGATTTCAACCACGAACCAGCGCTCAGTTGTGTAAAGATTGGGTCAATAGCGGATTTCTCGAAATCGTTGATTTTTCCAACAAGGGCAGAAAATATAAACTCTCTAAACAATATGAACGTTTAATCACGAGCAAATGAGTGGAATCATTTGCCCGTTTTTTTCGAATGGCTTTACTCATAAGTCTTCATTATGTGGCGAGTTGCTGAACTTTATCACGATTCATAGAACGTTCCCTCAACCTAAAGATAAAGACCTCTCCTCTAAAAATGGTGTTCAAAATCTCTCTCTTCATTTTCTTCAGTGGTTGTTCTCGGCGCTTCCTTTTTGGTTTTTGTGGCGCCTTTCAATATCTTCCAGGTAGTTGTCCACAAAAGCTGCTGTGCGCCTTTCCTCCAAAGTCATTGTGGAACTTGCATCAGCGTCTGTTATGGCGTTTTCTTTAAGATTGGGTTGTTCATAAGAAGGCGCTTCATGAGACTCCGGCTCTTTCGTTGTCTCACTTTTTTCATAACCCGCTACCAAGTATCCTTTAGAGTTTAGCCGAATATTTGTTATGGGTTTTTCTTCAGGACTTAACCATCCGAAGGGAAAAGATTCGTAACCGGGCCGGGAACGGATATATTGGCCAACAAGTCCAGCAAAGCCAACGGTCCCGCCTATCACAGCTCCATACAATACAATATCCTTTCCTATTTTATTCCCCCGAATCGTCCCTACGTTATTACGGCTTACAACACCCAGTTTATTAGAAAGCTGTTGGGCTAAGTCCTGTGGCGCACCTGGCTGCAATAGAATCGTAATTTTATCCCACATTCTGTTTTTATGAGTACTTTCTATAAGAAGATTATCAGTATTAGTCCAATCAAGTTCTCCGGGAACTAATTTATAACGCTTTATAAGATGATTTTTTAACTTAGTATTTGTAATCTGGGACTCAATTTCAAGCACCTTGGCACCTGTTTCTTTTGCTATATTTACCAAATTATCCATAATATTTCGTGGTTTTATTCCCTTTCCCTCTATACGTTCTACAAAGATATTCGCGACATCCCTACTTTTCATAGACAATTCTGCCATAAACCACTCAACACCACCAATATTTTTTCCTAAATCTTCCTCGTAAATCTCTCTACGGAGTTTTTTCCACGACCTTATCGGGATTGTGAAGCTACTGAAGTGAGATATCTCTTCTCCCCGAACTAAACCGTAATGATTTGTCAGATATTTCTTGAGCTTTGGATTAGCAATATGACCTTGCACCGTTAAAGATTTAACGCCCCTATCTTCAGCATTACGAATTAAATTCGCCATTATATTTCTTGGTTTAAGTCCTTCACCACTGAAGAAATCCACAAAAACAGACAGATGCTCACGATTTTCTAGTGTAACTGTTCCTCTAACCTCTTTAATTCTACCTGCATTGGGTCCAAAGTCTTCTATGGTTAGAAAAGAAGAATAGCTGTTAGAAGGAACTTCTTGGTTGACGTTGGATGTCAGGCTATTTCCCATATTTTGTGGGGCCGGCGTCAGTATTTGGCGAATGCGTGTATTCACCCTATTAAATAACTGCATTCCCTGGCGTCCCAAATATTGGGCTCCGGAGATGATGCCCTTAGTCGTCCACATAAGGGTTTTTCCAACAACAATTCCAACACCCATATCAAAGACAGCACCACCAACGGTTTGTTTTCCCCTATAAATCTCTCGTCCTTCACAAGCTAAGGCTGCGGATGAACCCACGAAAGGAACTGGCGCGTAAGATAAAATGTTTAGATAATCTAACTTTCCATAATGCTTAAGGCCTTCTTTCCAATCTCGTACATACATGTCCCAAAACGCGTTAGGGGTTTTCTTCATAGCCTTGAGACCCTGAGGCTTCTTCCTCTGCTCTTCTGCTTCTTCTTGAACAGCCTCTAGGATCGTCTCAAACATTTCTTCTTCAAGGGTCTTTTTGCGAGTAGGATCCAAAGCGTCTTCTAAAGCTTCTTCTAAGGGTTTGAATAGAAAGTTATTTTCAACGGCGTTCGTCGCTGTAGCGAGGGCCGTATCCACATCCTGACCACTAAATAAAGCGGCTGAGGCCGCAGAGAGACGCCCAAAACCCGCAGCTTTCTGACTTCCAAGCACATCAAGAGAGGCCTCGGCCACGATTTCTGCAATCATTGCCCCCATGGCTCCTGAAAGAGGATCCTTAGACAAGAGGGCCCCCATTCCTGCCCCTAAAAGGCCGTGCTCTACTTTGTGGATGAGGCTACCTATTGCACCAGGCGTGCGAGCCTCTTTAATTTGGTTCGCTCCCCATCCAGCTATTGTGTTCACAGCAATACCCTTTGCGGCCTGGAGAAGAGCGTCTCTAACGTCTTGCCGATTGATGAGGATGCCAAGGCCTGCTGATGTGCCAGAGCTCACCACATTCTTTTGTAAATGCTGGACAAAGCCTTTTGCCTGTTCAGGTAACCCGAGATGACCGGAGAAGCCTTGAACCATGCCCGCACTTGCAACGGATGTAGCTAAGGATTTGAGATTTTCTTGAGATCCTAAATCCTTCAGAACTTTTGAAATATCTCCCTGATTGTTAATCAAAGAAATGGAGGCTTGAGTGACAAGAGACGTAAAGCCCGCAGAAGACATAGCCCCTATGGTGGCATTGGCCGTCAAGCCAGAGACGAGGCTCGCCCCTGTTCCTTGGGTTGCAATGGCAATGGCTAGGGCAATAACAGCCGCGGCAGGGCCTGTGAGCCCTTGAACCTTTTTATCCCATTCCTTATGTTCTTCCGCAATGAGGCGCCAGGTGACTTTAGGATCTTTTCTGAGTTCTTTGACCCAAGATGTTTCTGCACGTGCTGCAAGCGCATTTAAGGAATGGGCAAGATTTTGGTCTTGGCGGATTTCGACCTCAACACCTTGCGCCCCTGAAATGTGAATGCCGCCTTTTGCAAGGATTTCAAGCATCTCCACCGTTTCATCATAACGCCCTTTTTGTTGTTGGGATTGCCACACAACACTTTTTGAAGACTTTTGGGTAGAGGTCATGAATGAGGATTTGTCTGCCTTTATCGAAACCTTTCCTTTGTTCGATTGAATGGTTGTTGATCCACCACTTTCGATATGAGGCGCTTGCTGAAGGTTATCCCCTTCCGATTCAAATCGGACATCTTCTCCGGCTTTATAGGTGTTACGCACAACCGTGTTAGCGCTAGTTTGAGTGGTTTCTGTTGTCTTCCCCTCAAAGAAATCCCCCTCTGATTCGGTTCGGCTTGTCTCTTGAACAATATTATGGACCGTTCTGTTTTCCAAAGTTCCTTCTGATTTTGCACGAATATATCCAGCGGCTCTGACATCTAAGCCCTCAAAGATCATTCCTTCTCCAGACCAGATGTTCACGTTGGCCCCTGCGTTCACTTGGGCTTTGTGGTTAGAGAGAGAATAGCGATGATAGTAGGACTCCTCATCTGAATGAGTGGCTTCAGAGGCCAGTTGTTGGGCGCCAAGATAGAGTTTCCCTGCTGATTTGAGGTCTATATTCAGTTTTGCTTCAAACTTACTTCCTCGGGCCTGCAACAGCTCTGTGGCTTCAACGTTCAGGTTTCCTGTTCGGGCGCGCATGATAGCTCCGCTCTTTAGCACATCCTGATAGCCCCCTGAAATAGCGTGTCGTTCGACAGAACTTTCATGAACAACCGTTTTGCCCTTTACATTAAGGTTTGCAGCTTCCAGCAGACCAAAGTTGGCAGTGAGCCCTTCAGACGTTAAGGTCATGTCTCCCTGCGCCACCATAGATCCTTCGTTCATAATCAGGGTTTGCATATGGGCAATGAAATCGTTGGTGGCCGTAAACTTTGCCTTGTTCTTCAGACTTTGTGCCCACAAGTGGAGGGTTCGATTGAGGGTAAAGTCCTTGTCAAAGGTCACCTCCCCCTCGAGAAGATGGGCTTTTGTGAGACGGGCTTCGGATTGATTCAAAAAGTCCAGAAGATCCATATCTTTCAAAACGACCTCGAGCGTATCTCCTGCTTTTTGATAGCCCGTAAAACCGATTGTTTTTGGGGCTATAAGGGTCAGATTGCTACCTGCCTCATTGCGAGACGTGGGTGTATCAACATAGGCCTCTGTCGCCTCTAAATGAGTATCTTTATCAGTTCTTATGGTTCCCAGTTGGTTGATGACCTTGCTTTGAACCTGCAGAGACTCGGCCGTATTTGTTCCTGAAAGAGTACTGGTTGGGGCCAAGGCCGTTACAGCGCTACTAGCTTGTAAATCATGGATTTTGAGGTCTTGGGTTGCAACAAAAGCTGCTGAGCCGTTTATGGTATTAGCGTTTGCCTCAATATGATTGGCCTTAAAGCTATTGTAGAGGCCTTCTATATGGCTTTGGGATAGGATCAGCCTCTCTCCCCCATTCATCTCCGTCTCTTGTCCTTTAAGGGTCGAGTGCGTGAGGGTTGCGGACTGCGTTCCCTGGACTGTTACGGGCCCATGTGTACTCTTAATCGTACTCCCATTCATCGTAATGCTTTGAGAAGAAACATTTGCGGATAAGCCTCCCCGAATATCACAATGATTAAGGGTGGCACTCTTTTGCGCCATAATGGATGTATTACCAAAAAGACTGGTAAGTTTTGTATCATTTAAAACAGCAGTCTTGCAGGTAATAGCTGTACTATCTCCATTAAAATACCCTGCTTGAATCTTTGACGTTTTTGTACAGATTTTATTTTTGGCAAAAAGATTGACCGACCCACTTGTCTGGCTAATGGTTGCTCCCTCATAGTTCATATTGCCACCAGCTTGTAAGGTGATCGCTGATGCGAAAGGGGGTCTTGTTTTTATCCAAGAATTTAAGGCCATGGCCTCAATTTCTTTTTTAAAGGTTTCAGGATCAACAGGCGTTTGGTTAAAAATGGTGAAATAATCTAGAAGGGGGAACCGTGTTGCCTGAGAAGAAAGTTGTTGTATTTTTCCATTATACCCTAAGTTTTGCTGACTACTCATTTGGAGAAAACAGAGATTTGTATTTCCATTTAATTCAAAGGACACATTGCTCCCCGCATTAAGGCGAGAACGTGCTCGAATCACCCCATCTTTAAGAAAGGACTTATGGGAATTTGTATAAAGGACTTCCTGTGCATCCAGAAGCACCGCCGTGGGGGCGTAAACAATACCATCGTCTTTATAGGTTCCTGTTAAGGTTGTCTGATGGATACCACAAGTAAAAACGGTTCCATAATTGTAATGGTGATTCCCTGTGAGAACAGAATGACCTCGTGTACGAATCACGCCCGTTTTCTGATTCGTGCTCGTTCCAATCCAAGCATTCTCTAAGGAAAGATCTATCTTGCCCTCATTCTCAAGCACTCCAAGTTTTCCTTGAAATCCATTTCCAAAGGCAGACAAGCTACTGTTTTGTTTATTTTTTAATTTCTTGAGATCTTTAAAATCCACACCATTTTGTGCATAGAGGTTGCCGTTAATGGTAAGCTCTTGTCCACCAACCTCAACCGCTCCTTGGGTTTTTATGATGCCTTTAAGGGTTTCTGCTGTCGCTGTCAGTTTCAGATCATCTTGAATTTCAATGGTGCCTAAGTTACGACTGAAAAGGCCCAGAGGATTGGCCACAGACTTTGCTTCTAGCTGTCCTTGAGCCATATTCACCAGGTTCGGAGCATCAAAAATTCCTTGGGTTTGAATAAAGCCCTCATTTCGGCACTCCCCACGAAAGGTGATGTTGCCCGTTCCGATCAGTTTCCCCTGATTAATGATTTCTGAGGCCTTGATATTGACCGCCCCACCCACAAAAGCTTGCTTTCCTAAAAACACCTTTCCTGTGGTTTCAATGTTCAGATTTTGATGCGCAAAAAATTTATCGAGGTAAACATTCCCCTTGGCCTGGATGATAATGTCCCCCTCTGTGGATTGGAGAAGGCCACGAGCGTGGATCGCAGTCCCTTCATCGACGCTTTCTAAGAAAAGCCCTTTGGAACGGAGGATTGTATTTGCATCGAGAATGATCGAGTCTTGTGACGATGAGGGGCCTTTGGGAGCATCATCCTCGCTGACCCATTCCTCCTCACCCTTCCAGCCTTTGACATGTTCCCCTGCTCTCAAAACGAGGCTTTCAGAGGGAGAAAGAAAAGATTGATTAATATGAATTTTTCGACCAGCAAGAGAGAGCGTTTTTAAGTCATTATCTTCTTGAACAACGGTTTTGTTGATGGTGACGGACCCATCCTTCACGCCATAGGCCATGCCCTCATTGGTTTGCGCCAAAGAGCCTGCAGCTAAGGTTAAGTCATGAATATTGTGGAAATCAGGATTTTCGAGAACGAGTCCTCCAGGGTTTGCGAAAACCATGGGCAGGGGATAATCCGCCACAATCGCCCCTGAAAGTTGGATCGGATCGGCGTTGTAGATACGGTTATAGATTTTGGTGGTGTCAGGAGCACCCTTGAAAACAAGCCCGCCCTCTTCCAGCAACTGCAAGTCTTCAAAAACATTATGAATGGCCTTGTCGCGAATGGTTCCTGGCTCAACAAGTCCAATCTTTCGGCCACCGTATGTTCTCACACGCACCGGCCCAAGCTCTTCCTCAAGAATCTGGAGACTCCCTGCCCACAAGCAATTTTGCCATAACAGGGAGAAAATCAAGACATAGGCGGTTATTTTGCGGAAAGAACTGGACAGATTTAGGAAGAGAGTTGTCATCCCGAACTTGTTTCGGGATCTAAAAAGATGCTGAAACAAGTTCAGCATGACAGTGAAGAATTGTGACCTACATGTTAATCTCTCATTGAATGCGAACTTCATTAATATTCACCTGTTGTTAACAATAACTTTTTTCAAGCTTTAGTGCTCTGATATTCTTTGGTTTTGAGGTTCTGTATCTTCGATCCTTCGACTTCGGCTCCTTCGGAGCCTACGCTCAGGACGAACGGAGCGGGGAGAAGTAAACTGAATAATATCAACGACATCTCTCCCCCCGTTCATCCTGAGCGTAGGCTCCGAAGGAGCCGAAGTCGAAGGATGGAGTGGAGCAATATAGCAACTTATCCTAAATTTTAATAATCTCAACACCTCATTGCAAATTAGGGAAAACCGCAATAGTTGAAAAAACCGTTGGTTTTTTTGCTTCTTCGAAGTAATAAGTTTGGTATTGAGTCATAAGATCACCAGTATTCAGGGGCACCTGAGGAGCGGGGCTCTGCAATCCAACAGTATTTAGCCCCACACCTGGATTGCCGCTAGAGGCGCGGCCTCTTGGTGCTTGATAGCCATGCGGCGTTACCCAATCACGACAACGAACTTCGCCCTGACAATGTCTGCCGTGAAGTCCTCCTGCTCCACCAGCACCTCCAATTCCAGAAGTGCCCTCGCGACCGTCCTGGTTAATGGATCTTAAGGTATTGTCAACAGAGTGTTCTCCTTGAACGAATATAGTAGATCCGGGAACACCGCTTTTCCCTCCTTGTCCTCCTCGTCCTCCATTGTGTCCAGATGTACCGTCTGTTCCTTTGCTATTATAAACTCTTGAAGTATACCTGCTAGCATCATTACCAACACCACTAGTCAAATCTCCATCGACCCCATTTTGTCCATTAGCCCCTGCAGCTCCATTTCCTCCGTTACCCCCGTTTCCCCCACTGATATTGACAGTAAGCTGAGACAGCCCCTTCAAAATAGAGGCTTTCATAAAAAGATTGCCCCCATTCCCTCCGGGATTTCCTGGAATCCCATTTCCTCCTGGGAAAGCTCCTCCAGCCCCAGGTTGACCATGAATACCCCTTAGATCAAGGGTGACGGGGGTATCAACCTGTATTTTAGGAGCAATGAAGCTACAAGAGGTTCCGTGACAGGTGATAGAGACGTTAAGAAGAAGCGCATTTAATCCAAAAATATTCATTTGCGTTGGATTTTGATGAACTCTGAGAGCTGCATTAATGTCATTGGCATTCACGACGAGTCCCTTGAGAGAAAGAATCTTGTGAGCAGCATCATAGCTTACACTGCTGGTGGGGAGCGGAGTTGGAAGCGTCATGAGATGAAGTCCCATGCCCGGAACACTTGAGACACGGCTTAATACACGAAGATTGACTTCATGAGGAGCCTCTCCCAATTTTTTCCACTTTTCTAAGCGCTGATTCCCACTATCTTGAACAGAGGAGAGATGATAAAGCCCTTCTAGAAAGGGTGCACCAAGAACGTGGTGAGGAATAAAATTGATACGGTCTTCTTCCTTAAACGATGCAATAAAAAAACCAACACCAGATTGATCATTATGGATCCATCGTTCTTGGGTTACATGAGGCAAATAAACATGGGTCCCATTACTATAAAGAAGTCTTCTTGTTTCTCTATCCCGTATTTCTTCATCTGCATCTAAAAGAGTGACATAATCATACTCTCCCGTATAAGATTCTTTGGGCTGGCCGCCATCCAAAGGGAAAGGTTCAACATAAATCACTGTGCGCCCTTTATGATTGTGAACATCGCCATTGGCGGCCGTGAGGAGAAAGGCATATGGTTGTGCCTCCGCCCTTGGACTTTTCCACTGAAGCATTCGTTGTTGCTTTTGATAAACACTATGTCCATCAAAATAACATTTCCCAGGCGTTTGGGGGCCCGGCTCACCTATCTGTTCATGAGCAACGTATCCCAATAAGGGTTGAACTTGATGCACCGTCTGAAGTTGATTATTTACCATGGTCGTGAGGTTCAAGGTATAGGCATCTCTCTGCGAACGCTTCTCTTCTCTTGCAAATTTCCATTTTCCTTGTAGGGCGTACATCTTTGGGCAAATGATCTCCTGGTGATAGGAATGGCCAAGATATTGAAAATCATAGCCCACTCGTTCTCGCGCTATTCCTAAATTTTGAGGCAGGGGGTGGGAGGGATGCAAATGCATTCCTTGAAATAATTCAGCCTCCCATCTCACATGTTGAGGTTTTAACAAATCGCACGTAAAGTTTTCACCTTGAGGAAGACGTCTAAACTGTCCTCGAGGGTGAAGATGTGCTTGATCAGGTTCCATATAGGTGACTAATTCCCATTGAGGCTGTGCTTGTTGGTTTGCAATGCCTTGATTGGGTTGGTTGGCAAGGATGACTCCCCTCTCTTCATTATCCATGGCATAGCCTGGAGAAACAAGAAAAGTCGTGCTTAAAGAAGAACTTAAGAGACTGATAAAAAGACGATTTTTCGAAAATAACTTCATGAAACCCCTCATATTAACAAAAATTTGTAATAACATTGATTAAAACTATAAATTGGGGATTGTCAAGCACAGCCGTCACACCAAGAGTCTTAACAGAGGCTTCTTTTTTACTCAAATCTATTTTTTTCTCAATAGGTTAGCATTTTGCGTTGAACACTGATTTTGTACAAAGCCCTTTACATCACTAAAAAACAGAGCTAGTCTCCGGATATGAGTGATATAAAACGTAATCTTGAGGATAAAGCAAAAAAAATGCTGGGTATGTTCCCGATTGTGGCTATTTTGGGAGCACGTCAGGTTGGTAAAACCACCTTAGCAAAGACCCTAATCTCTGGTTGGAAGTATATAGACCTTGAAGATCCTGATGATTTTGATTTGATCAGTCGTAATCCAAAACTATTTTTCAAGCACTATCCGCAAAATGTCATTATTGATGAAGCCCAAATTTATCCAGAACTTTTTCCCATATTACGAGGTATTATCGATCAAAATCGATCTGAAAAGGGCAGATTCATTATTACGGGCTCCAGCAGTCCAGAGTTACTGTCTCAAGTGTCAGAAACTTTGGCAGGAAGGATTGGATTGATCGAGTTAGGTACTTTAAAGGCTAATGAATATTATCAAAAACCTTTGAGTCCTTTCTATGAATTGTTCAATGACAAGATCTCTCCTAAACGCATCGTTTCCGCTCCAGCCCCTCTTTCAGCTGTCCAGCTACAAACTCTTTGGTTTAAGGGAGGGTATCCCGAACCTCTTTTAGAAGGAAATCCTCTTTTTTACGATCAATGGATGGAAAATTATCGTGACACTTACATCAACCGCGATATTGCAAGATTATTTCCTCGCTTAAACAGGGTGGCTTATCGACGATTTTTAACCATACTCTCGAAGTTATCGGGAACGATCATTAACAAACGCGATCTTGCACGCGCTATAGAAGTTAACGAAGGAACAATAAAGGAATACATCACTATTGTAGAAGGAACATTTTTATGGAGATCTCTGCCCAGCTTTGAGAAGAACGTTGTTAAATCGATTATTAAAATGCCAAAGGGCTATATTCGTGATACGGGGTTGCTTCATAATCTAACGCGCATAGGGTCTTTTGAGGAGTTACTGGAAGATCCTTTAGTGGGGGTTTCTTTTGAAGCTTTTGTCGTTGAAGAGCTCTTAAAAGGATTGGAGTCTACATTGGTTACAAACTGGAATCCTTATTATTACCGCACAAGGAATGGAGCTGAAATAGATCTTCTTCTCGATGGGCCATTTGGATTATTACCTATAGAGATAAAATATGGAACATCTGTAAGACTTAAACAATTAACCGCCCTTTCACAGTTTATTGAAGAACACAAATTGCCCTTGGGAATAGTTATTAATCAGAGTGATTCTATAGAATGGGTCACCTCCAAAATTGTTCAAATTCCAGTAGGGTGGATATAGTGAAATAATTCATTCTTTGTTAAAAACTCTTTTACAGAGAAATGGCAGTTTTTCTTTCCTTTGATTTTCTTAACTCCTCTAGCCCCTGCTGTGCATAACTTTGTATATGAATATCCCCAGATTGGGCCGTTGCGTTTAACTCTAAAAGCCCTTTGAA
>Ga0207096_1005_pt2 | contig 43489 bp, 39 predicted proteins | sample Alteio_BWMinHeat_86_FD_153547 | JGI IMG/M metagenome (GOLD analysis project Ga0207096, IMG submission 153547) | Enriched cells from forest soil in Barre Woods Harvard Forest LTER site, Petersham, Massachusetts, United States -... | ecosystem: Environmental > Terrestrial > Soil > Temperate forest >...
GACCTAGTAAATAATAACAAGGTTTTTTTTTCTAATGAAGAGTTTCTTCGTGTAAAACCTGCTCATCAGGAAAAAATTAAGAATGAAACCCCTGCTCAAAAAAACACTTCACATCCCTTTACATTAGATTTTTTTGAGCAGGATTTTTTTCAGCGTTATCGATACTACCTGTCTAAGATTCCAGAAACTAAAGTTCCTCCCACTGAACTTGTTCATTTGTTTCGTGTTCAATATTATATATTGGATATGATTTTACACGGAATGGATAAAAAAGACAAAAAGTATAATATGTTATTAGAAGAAAGATGTAAGTATACTCAAAAGGCTGCAATGATGGGAGAGCCAGGAGGGCAAATCTGCTATGCCCAGGACCTCCTGAACGGTACAGGAATTGAAAAAGACGCAGAAAAAGGGGCTGAATATTTAAAGAAAGTTGGAGATCAAGGCCATATGGGGGCAAAAGTGCAACCTCTTGCGTCTTTTAATTTAGTATGCTTTAATTTATTATTATAAAATCAGGCGTATTAAGGTGGCATACCCTTTGATTTTTTTACAAGCCATCATAAGGACAGACAAACAATGAAAGTATCTCTTTTTAAATCCATAAGTCTTGTGGCCTTTTTAGCAGCTGCAACACCTGTTCATGCAGCAGATCCTGTTGTTGCTAACGTTAATGGTCAGAAATTTACCTACTCTCAAGTTATGGAAGCAAAAGCCAATCTTCCAAAACAATACCAATCCGCACCTGATGATAAAATTTTTCCTGTACTCTTAAATCAAGCCGTTGATACCTACTTAATCGAGAAGGCAGCAGCAGCCGCCGGTTTAGAAAACAAGCCAGAGGTTAAAAAAGCGATAGAGAAAGCAAAAGAAGGAATTATTGCTCAAGCTTACCTTTTGGACAAAGTAAAAGATAAAATTACAGATGCAGCTATACAAACTAAATATGATGAAGTGATTAAGAATTTCCCTAAAGAAAAAGAAATTCACTTGAGGCATATTCTTGTTGATAACAAAGAAACAGCCCAATCCGTTATTAAAGCCCTCAAAAATGGAACGGATTTCAAAAAGCTTGCACAGACAAAATCAAAAGATGGAACGGCAAAACAAGGAGGAGACCTTGGTTTTTTCCGCAAAAGTGAATTGCCAAAAGAGCTTGCTGAAGCAGCCTTCCTCTTAACCCCTGGAACCTATAGCCAAGAACCTGTAAAGACAGACTTTGGGTGGCATGTGCTTATGGTTGAAGAAGTGCGTGATGCTGTCCCCCCTAAATTTGAGGATATCAAGAATGAGCTTAAGGGGCTGATGACGCAAGAAGCTGTGGGTGCTCTCGTAAAACAGTTGCGCTCTACTGCAAAAATCGAACTCTTTGATCAAGCGGGGAAACCGATGCCATTAGAAGCAGAAAAAGCAGCAACAACTGCGACTCCTGCAGCCCCTGGAGTAGCGCCAACTCCTCCTGCGGCACCGAAGTAAATATTCGTTCTTCGAGCTCTGCTAGATCTCAACAAGATCATTGAATATGGAAAACGAAGCTCTACGGCTCTTCAAAAGCGCCTAGGGTGGGTGTTAAGCCAACTTTCCGAGGGGTCCCCGACGCAGCAGCCGCGCTCTCGGGACTCCGAGGGGGAAACCCAGCGTTTGTTTATTGGCGGAAATTTGGTGGAAATTATATTTTGAGACTTTTCAAACCACCACAGTGAAAGTCAAAAAACTCTTTCTTTTCAATGATGCCCCCGGGGAGAGTCGAACTCCCACATCTTTTGGATAACAGATTTTGAGTCTGCCAACAAATCTTTTTTATAGCCTTTTATCTTGTTGATATAAATATCATTTATTTTTATTTTTGCTTTTTGATAATCTCATTGTCATCAAATTGTCATCTTTTGTCTATATCTCAAGCTTGCAAGAAGATATCACTAAGTCTAATTGCGCTCCCCTCCCCTAAAGGTATCCAACGGGTATCGCCGTTACTTTTCGTGAAAGAGGAACATCATTTATTGTCAAGCAAATGACTGCACCTAGACCAATGGAACATTCAAGTTTTTCAAGAGATGAAAAGTTTTTTGTAGCATTAAGTGAGGGACTTGCACTTTTCTTGAACTCAACTGGGTATAGTTGACCATCTTGTTCAATCAGAAGATCTATTTCTTTTTGGTCCCGATCTCGATAGAAGTAGAAATAAGCATTCTTACCATTGTGCCAATAACTCTTAATAATTTCAGAAAACACATAGGTTTCAAAAATTGCTCCTGACATAGCTCCAGCTTCAAGAGCTTCCGGTGTTGACCATTGTGTTAAATAAGCGCAGAGGCCCGTATCGAGGAAATAAAGCTTAGGTGTCTTAATTAGTCGACTTGTCACATTTGTATGGTAGGGTTGTAACATGTAAACCAATCCTGATGTTTCGAGGATGGAGAGCCAAGATTTGATGGTTTTCGTATCAACACCAACATCGCGTGCTATATCAGCATAATTGATCAATTGGCCAGTTCTTGCCGCTGCCGCCCTCAAAAACCTGACAAAAGACATTTCATCTCCGACACGGGCTAAAGCACGTACATCCCGTTGAATATAGGTTTGAACATAAGAGCTGTAAAAAATGTCCCTAGAGACAGTATTGTGCAACGCTACTTTTGGAAAAGATCCACGCCAGATGGTATTATACACATCCATTACTTTCATCGTTATCGATTGTGACTTAGCATGAGTTATCCATTCTGTCGTTGGCAGAAATGGTTGAGAAGTTGCAGCTTTATCGTGTATCTCCGCCTGCGATAGCCCAAGCAAATTGAGGATGGCAACACGACCAGCTAACGTTTCCACAACACCTTGCATAAGATGAAATTTTTGAGATCCCGTTAACCAGAATAAACCTGCTTTTTTGTCTTGATCAACCACGACTTTTATGGCCCCAAAAAGTTGAGGCGCATACTGTACCTCATCTATAATAACTGGCGGATTGTGTATTTGTAAGAAGAGAGAGGGATCTGTTTGCGCCAGTGCTCTTTGTTCCAAATCATCTAGGGTTACGTAATGATGTTTTTTTGTTGCACAATCTTCAAGCAAAGTTGTCTTGCCAACTTGACGCGGACCCGTTAACAGGAGAACTGGGAAGGTTGTAGATACTTGATTAATAGTTGCAGCCAATGTTCTCTTTTTAAACTTCATACACATTTCTCGTCAAAAGTGGAACTATACTCCATATTAGACGAAAAAATCAGTACTGAAAAGAGAATTCAACAAGGAAGAGGGGCAAAAATTTGCATCCTCCACCTTCTACGCATGTGCCTTGATTTCCTTAAAAAAGCAAGAGCAAGCCCTCCTAAGAGCATCGAATTAATTGAATTATCCCCACAAACTCAAGAATCGCAAAGGTGCCAAGTACAAGCATGGCGCCCTGGTTGTTTTGACTAAATGCCATTTAATTCCTAAAAAGCCTTGACTTTTTAGGAATACTGACCATAATAGACACAACATTGCTGAGTGGATAATTTAATTATGGACCGATACCTATCACCTTTTATTAAAAAAGATAGCACAAAAAAAATAATCTTATTAAGCGGACCACGTCAAAGCGGAAAAACTACCCTCGCAAAACAAATTTTTCAAAGCCATGACTACTTAAATTTTGATTCTTCAGAGGATAGGGAAGCCCTCTTAAAAAAACAATGGAAACGAGATGTTGAATGCGTTATTTTCGATGAGCTGCATAAAATGCCAAAGTGGAAACAATGGCTTAAGGGGATATATGACACAGAAGGAAATAAACCTCATCTTCTCGTAACAGGAAGTGCGAATTTAGACACCTTTAGAAAAGTTGGAGATTCTTTAGCTGGACGGTATTTCCGATTCCGCCTTCACCCCATTGATGTGGAAGAAGGCGTTACCTATTGGCAAAGCAACCCTCAAGAAGTTTTTCAACGTCTGATGAAATATAGTGGATTTCCTGAACCTTTTTTAGAAGGCAATATTGACTTTTACAAACGTTGGCAAAAGACTCATTTAGATGTTATTCTCCGTCAGGATTTTTTGGATATGTATTCCATTCGTTCAATTAAATCTATTGAACTCTTGGTTGATTTATTGAAACCTCGTATATCAAGCCCTACCTCTTTCTCCAATCTTGCTCGTGACTTACAGGTAGATCCAAAATCTATCCAAAACTGGTTAACTATGTTGGAAAACATTTATGCGCTCTTTCGGGTAACGCCCTATCATGACAATATAGCCCGATCTCTTTTAAAAGAACCAAAATTCTATTTCTATGATATTGCCCGTATTTCGGATGAAGGAGCCCGTCTCGAAAATCTTGTGGCCCTGGCTCTCCTTAAAAGGATACAATTTCTTGAGGATGTACACGGACACGAAGGAAGCTTGCATTATCTCAGAACAAAGGATGGTGTAGAGCTAGACTTCCTCGTACGAATAGATGGCCGGCCTATTCTATGTGTTGAAGTTAAAACTTCCGATGGAAAGCTATCGAAAAATTTTTCATATTTTAAAAAATTTATAAAGGAAGCTCAATGTGTACAGTTGGTGTCAAATTTGAAGAGAGAGTATGATACCCACGATGGAATTCGAGTAAGAAATCTCGCCACTTATTTAGCTACTCTTAGCTCAACGCTTCTTCCTCCACGAGCTAAGCGCGAAAGTTGGTGACGGATATTAAGCAAGCGACGAGTCCATCATGAGCGATGACTTTCTAACCGGAGAGAAGGTTGCCATTAGAAATAACTTTTGACAATTGTTTTTTTTGACACATACCCTTTTTGACATTTAACATTTGGGAACCAGAATCATTGTAAATTTTTTATAAAAATAAAACTTGCTATAAAACAAAATATCATGATATGAAAACTTATATATTTTACTAAGTTCTTAATTTTTTGTTTTAATACGAGGTTTTAAATGAAATTCAAATTATGTCCTTCTCTCTTCATTTCTTGTTTTTTTCTTTCTTCTTTCGCATATGGCATGGATCAAACTTCAGAAGGAGTAGAAATTACGCGATATTTACCCGCAAATACTTCAGAGAATATTAAGAAAAACACCTCCTTGGTTTATAAAAAAATCAGTACTGCCGCTAAAAAAGAAATTATTCATGACCGTCCTGAGGGATTACTTCCAAACAAGGTTTATCAGGATTATGGATGGAACTTTCCACCTATACCTCGCGTACAAAAAGAACTCTTAGAATTTTGTTCTCAATTCCCCAAAAAGGTGCGTGGCAAGGATATAGGAGCCGGCGAAGGGTATGATACTATTGCTATGCTTTTTACAGGTAAAGTCCATGTATCCGTTTATGAAAAGGAAGCCCCTCAACGTCAAGCGCTAGAAAACAAAGTAAAAGAATTAATGTCAGAAGCTAATAAGGACTTTGATGTAAGCAAAAACACTCGTTACTATGGAGATTTCTTAACAGCTAAATTTACAGACAACTCTAAGGGCCAATACCAGGTAATCAATGCAAATAAAATGCTTCATTTTCTTGACCCTGAATCAACGGAAACCTTTGGTGAACGAAGTGCCTTCCTTTCAGGAACTGATGGGGGTCTCTTCTTAACGTCTGTTACACCAACTCCTGGTGATCCATTTGACACATTCATGAAAGCTAACAAAGAAAAAAAATGGCCAGGTTACCTTTTTTACAAGCAAGAAAATGAACTTAATCATAATTGGACAGGGATAGTTGGGGAACCTAAAATAACTTTAGTGCGCATTCCTAAGCAGGGTGAAAAAGCCGGTCACTTCTATCAAACTGTGGAAGAAAGAGGAAGCAAGGCTTTTGCTATAACAGAGAGGGTAATGCATTACCACACAGAAGAGACACTCACCCAACTTTTAGGAGATAAATTTAAAATTAAAAAGGTAATCAATTTATTACCAAAAGATATCCATCCAGATGCAGCGGAATCCATGATTTCTATAGTGGCCGAACGAACAGATAAGTAAACTTACTGTTATGTGTACTTAAATAAAGGCATCATAAAGCAATTAACTTTTTATTCTTAATCTGAGAGGCCCAGTGGTAGTACCTCTGGGCTCCAGAAGCTCTTTAGGGGTGTCTTTGGTGATATGGATTTAGGCGGCAACTTTTTCATCTTCACCCAAGAACTCCAAACCATCCAAAAATTTGACACCCAATATGATCTTTGCCAATTGGTTTTTACCGTTAAGCTTTCTCCAGGTTTTCTCAGCATCTTTGAGCAGTTTGAAAACCATGATGAAAGCCGTTTCTCGAGCAAGGCATCCTTTAGAACGCTTGGTCCGATGTCTTACGGTTGCAAAGGTGCTCTCAATGGGATTCGTCGTGCGAATATGCTTCCAATGCTCGGCAGGAAAATCATAAAAGGCCAGCAATTCATCCCGATCCTTTTCCAAACACTCTGTGGCTGCAGAATATTTTTTCTCATATTTATCAAGGAATAAAGCAAAGGCTTTGTTGGCTTCTTCTCTGTTTTCAGCCATCCAGATATTGTGTAGATCATCTTTTACCTTGTTTTGAAGGGATTTGGGGAACTTGTTCAAAACATTCCCTGACTTGTGGAACCAACATCTTTGGTGACGTGTTTGGGGCCAGACCTCTTTCAAAGCTTTCCAAAAGCCCAGGGCCCCATCTCCAATGGCTAATTTTGGTGGAATGCTGAGTCCACGTGCCTTTAGATCGCTCAAAAGCTCGCCCCAGCTTTGCGCACTTTCTCGATATCCATCAATGAAGCCAACCAGTTCCTTCTTGCCTTCAGGAGTTGCCCCAATGATGACCAACATACATTGCTTGTCGTGTTCCATTCGGACCTGAAAATAAATACCATCGACCCACATGTAGACGTAGTTTTTGCTCTCGAGTCGCCGCTTCTGCCATTGATTCAGCTCCTCTTTCCACTGTTTCCGCAGTCGAAGCACGGCATCAGCAGAAAATCCACCCGCATCCTTGCCCAGCAAAACGGGCATAACTTCCGCAAAATCCCCCGAGGATATGCCTTTCAAATAGAGGTAAGGAAGAGCCATTTCTACGCTCTTGCTACGCCTGACGTAGGGAGGAAGCAACTGGGACGTAAAACGGATAGCCTCCTCTGCTTTGTGCCCCTTTCGATCTCGCGCGCGAGGAACCTTGACCGGAATGGCTCCAATACCCGTCACCACCTTCCTTTCTGGCAGATGACCGTGTCTAACAACTCGTTTGCGACCATCCTCTAATTTCTCCTCCGAATGGGTTTCTAAAAATGCAGCAAATTCAGTTTCAACGGCTTGCAAAACAAGGGCTTGCGCACCTTGTCGCAAAATCTCTGTTAGGTGATCTTTAAATTCTCCTGGCTGAATCAGCTCAACTACATTATCTTTCTTCATGGCGTATCTTTCCTTTCTTTTGGAATTTATGGCCGGCTTTCACCGCCATGATACGCCACTTCTATTTCAACCCGTCACCAACTTTCGCGGATAGCTTCTCCACCATCTTAATGGTTATGAGGAACATACCCCTTCTACGCATGCGCTTTGATCTCATTGAAAAGGGAGGTGATAATTTTATTGCTCCGCAGGGTTTCAGGAAATACAAAAAAAGTTTCAATCTCAATCGATTCTAAATCGGTTAAAACCGGGATTAAAGAGGATTCTTTTAAAAAGCTAAGTTCATTACATAGACATGCGATCCCTACCCCTGCTGTAGCCAGCTTGTACTCCCCTATGGTGGAATCAATAGAAATCTTTTTGATGTTCTCCTTATTGATGGCTTCAAAAAAATTCGTTGACTTATAAAAGCCAGAAACCCTTCGAATGTTAAATTCAATCAGTCGATGATTTTGTAAATCTTGCACTGTCTCGGGGGCGCCATATTCTTCAATATATTCCGGAGCGGCATAGAAAGTATATTGGAAAGTTTTTATAGGTTTATAAACGTATTTAGGATCTTTTTTAAAAATCTCTCCAATATAAATATCATACTGATAAAGATCAAAAGCTGCCATAGATGTTAGTGATGAGATTTCCAAGCTAACTGCGGGATGCTTTTTAAGAAAAGCAGGCACAAACCGCGAAACCCAATCTGAAGTAATACCAACCGTTGCAAGGATTCTGAGCCGTTTTACGTTGTTTTCTTTTGATTTTAGAGCACTCTCTACAAGATGAGATTCTTTCATGATTTTGGTAGCAGCTTCAAAGAGCAACTGGCCGTCACTCGTTAAGGTGAGTCCTCGGTAAGTTCGTTTAAAAAGAGTACATCCCAATTCTTTTTCTAAATCTCTTACACTTGTTCCTATAGCAGCAGAAGTTTTTCCCAACTTTTCTCCTGCCGACAAGTAGTTACCCGTAAGAGCAACTTCATAAAAATACTTTAGCTTATTTAAATCCATTGAAGCTCTCTATCAATTGATTAGTTTTTGTAACTTCTATCATCTTTAAAAAATACAGCATTCTATACATAGAAAAAAATATTTTGATTATATCAGAGGCCCATTGACTTTTTTTGTCAACGGAATAATATACATTCTGCTTATGATCCTCAAAAACTCGTAGTCCCTTGTAATATCTTGATCATAAACAATTTATAAACAAAAAACTTTTATATCTACTTTGTGAAAAAAGTTTTGAAAGATAAATGAGGGGGGGAAAATGAACCATCAAGAAAAATAAACAGCACCTGCAATCGTTTTTGCACACTATCACAGGTGCCTTTCTACAGGACTCAATAAAGACCTATATGTTAGGGAGCCTATCTTAATTTTCTTTGGGCGTCCATCCTTTTTCATACCCTGACATAAGCTTTTTCTTGAGTTTAAACCAAAAAATTTAAACAAAAGGAGAACGTATGTTCAGACACACCAACCCAGATTGTGGGAATAATTTTTATTCATTGAATCATTCTAAAACATTTTTAAGCATCATAAGCAGAAATTCTTTTAGAAAGTTTCGCCTATATGTGGACCTACTGTCGATCTTCAAAAACTATCTCTCATTCTTGGAAAGCTACTTCTTATTCTTGGAAAACAAATATAACTATTTGAAGTTTAATGAGATTTTTTAAAATATTACTTTACAACTCGAATCAGTAATGCTTTCATACATTGAAATGCTGAATGATCGTTAGATATGCAAAAGAAGGAGAAATAACCTTTATGCAAGAACCACATCTTAGCAGGGAGGCATTAGCCTTTCGTTGGAAGGTAACAGTAGCAACTTTGGATCAGTGGCGATGGAACGGAAAAGGTCCTCGTTTTTTTAAAATTGGCCGCAATATCTTTTATCGTATTAAAGAAATTGAATCCTTTGAGGAATCAAAAATACGACAAAGTACATCCCAAAATTTTGATATCGATTTTTATCAAAACGATTATAGAAAACAAAAGTAAATCTGAGAGGAGATCTTTATGAAAATCAAGCCATAATCTTTGGATTTCAGGCTAAACCTGAAAAAGCACCTGTGAGAGTTTTTGCGGACATTCACAGGTGCCTCATCACAACAGACCCTAGAAGAGGCCTATATATTAGGAGTCTACTTGAGTATAGATTAAAAGTCTACTCCCTCTGACATACGTGTTTCTTTGCGGGTTCGGATACAAAAAATTCAGACAAGCAAAGGAGCTTTATGTTTAAAATTATTACCCCACATGGGCACAACTTTCATCAACTCGCCATTAGATCCTTTTTGGATCTACTCAAAGTTTATCAAAACTTTAAACTCAACTCGTGCCGAAAAATGAAATCCACTTTTATTATTGCTGAGGAGAACAAGCGCGGCATCTATGGAGGGGCGGTTCTATACCCTCAAAAGGTTAATAACCCTATAGAACCTGCTTCCTATGATAGGTATGAAGATTCATTCCGTGAGGCCTTTGCAACTTTTCAACCAGATGTACACGAATTCTGGACAGCAAGGATTTGCTTTTGCCTGGAAATCACCCCATCGTCAAAAAATCTTGAAGAAATCAACCTCTGTGGGAACTTTTATCGTAACCTCTACGAAGCTTTTCTTGCATTTGGCCTTTCAAAGGAAATCGACTTCTTAGCTTTCAGTTTATATTCATTCGAAAGACTCAAGCCGCCTCTTTACAAGAAATGGCCTCATTGTATGCCGGTGCAGTTTTCTCATACATCGGATGGATTATATCATGGCATTTTATCGTTTTCAGGAAAAAAGTTTATTCCTAACAAAAAAATGAAACCTGATTTAGAGGACTCTGCAAACCAAAATATATCTGAGACAGTCCATCAAGGAAGAGCGAGCTAATGACCCAAGCCCTTTATAGAAAGAAAGGGAGCCGCTCTTCTCCTAAGACGGTTGCTTTACGGGAAGAATTTGTGGCTCTGACACACGATCCCCTCATTGCCATTGTTTTGAATCAGCTTGTGTATTGGACTCAACGGGTAAAAGATTTCGATCTTTTTTTAGAGGAAGAACGATTTTCCAATCCTGAATGTAATGTTGCGCCGCGTCATGGGTGGATTTACAAGACAGCCAATGAGTTGATTGAGGAAACCATGATCTGCGTGGATCGCACCACCATGCGGCGCTATCTCAAGATTCTTATCACTAATGGATGGCTTGAAGCACGCTCTCATCCCCATAATAAGTGGGATAAAACAAGCCAATATCGCCTGAATTTGCGCAATCTACGGGATGATCTCTTTAATCTTGGGTTTGAGCTGCCAGGTATTAACGTAAAGACTCACAGAGAATTTTTCACCGAAAGAGAGCACCCCTCAGAAGAGCAATTTGACCCTTCGAATGTTAACGAGTTGTCTAACTCACCTTCAGAAGGGAATCTGCCTCTATCGGAAGAGCAAATTTCCCCTTCAGAACGGTTAAATTCCCCTCTCTTAAGTACAGAGAATACACATGAGATTAAAAACAGAGAGCACACACAAGACGCGTGCGCGCGCAAAAGTTTTTTCGATTGGAAAAATTCTAATGTGGAAAATTTCCTGGCAAAAGAAATGCTCCAGATTTGGGAACAGCATATTGGTCAAAAGCTTACCCCTGCAAATTGGAAAGGATCTCTTCACCTTACGGAAGAACGGAAGGATCAGCTCGAATCCTTGTTTAGGTTTCACTTTCAAAACGATATTCGACAATGGGAAAAGTTCTGTCTTCGGATTAAAAGTTCAGCCTTTTTGATGGGTGGAAGCCCTAGCGGATGGCATGTCACCCTCGACTGGATTTTAGATGAGAGCAACCTCCTCAAGATCTTGGAAGGCAATTACGACGATTTGAAGAGGGTGGAAGCGCAGGAAAGTCTAAGCAAAGTTCAGCCTAACCCCATCAGGGATGCAGAAAAGGCCGCCATTCTTGCTACCATCACAGACCCAGTTTGGAGAGGTTGGTGTAGCCAATTGGCTGAAGGCGTGCGTCTTGATGAGTTCACAATGCTCCATAAGCCTCTGTCCGTCTCAGATCTCCGAGATATTGCAAATGCTCACTTTCTAGAATGTGAGGACGGTCGGTTGGTTTGGGTTGGAAGCTCTGATCAAATGGTTTTGAACAAAATCGAGGATCTCCGTTTCGAAATCTCTTGGGTCTTTGCAAAAGAATATCCCAAAGCCAGAGCCTTCCGAACACGACTAGAGGCCTCATATTCCCTTCAAAATACAGGAGAAAATCATGCTGAATAGAATCATCCTCATGGGCAATCTTGGCCGTGATCCAGAAATTCAAGTCACTCAAGATGGGCGAAAGATTGCGAGGATCTCTCTCGCAACCTCCTCTATTTGGAAAGATGATACAGGCGAGTGGCAGAAACGGACCCATTGGCATCGCATTGTTGTTTTTAAAGAAACAACCGCGGGGTGGATCCATGTCCTAAAAAAAGGGGATCCAATTTACGTGGAGGGATCCCTTACCTATCACAAATATAAAGCTCAGAAAGGAAACTCTTACCATCTCACCTACGTTGTCATTTCTAATCGAGATGGGCGCATTAAAGACCTCCGTTCTCAAGAGCGAAGAGGATTAGCCTCACAGCACGTATCTTCAGCACCTGAGGATACCGCTGACTTTGAGGACGATCCGATGGAGGAAAATGATGAGGAAGAAGAATCCGTTGAAGTCCCTAATAAAAATTTCCGCACACTTCATTAAAACTAAAGGAGAAAATAAAATGAAAACCAATAATACGTTACTTTTTAATTACTTAGTTCTTATGGCTATGGTGATGTTATACAGCACAACAGCTCTTGCAGTTGGGCAAAGCACGGATGCAGGACTTAATACCAGTGTAGGAAACCTCACCGGTATTTTAACCCATAATTTAATCCCGGTAGTCCTCCTCTGTGGATGTCTTGCAGGAGCCGCTCTTTCCTATATGAAAGCAAGCCCCACTCCCTTCATCGTAGCACTCATTACAACCGTTAGCTTTGGCTTTGCCAGAAGCTGGATTGGCGGCACCTACGCCGTTTGCGTGTAAGGGGGACTTATGGACTGGGATAGGAATGAGAATTATCTCTTGAACCGCCTGGATAAGCCATTGCGCTTTCTGGGCGTTAATAAGGACGAGGTTTTTGCCCTTATGGTGCCGCTTTTGGGTGGACTCATGATGGGGTGGGTGGTGACAGGATTTTTGGCAGGAGTTGGTACCCTTTCTTTGTTACGTTCCCTCAAAAAAAGAAATGAGGGATCCACTCTCATTCATGCCATGTATTGGTACTTACCGTCTCATCAAAAGTCTTTGAAACTGCCTGTTCCATCCCATATTCGGGAGTACATTGGATGAAGAGTGAGTTCTTACAACAGAACATTAGCACAGTACTTTCGCAACGGAATAAAATCGCTATTGTGTGTGGTGTTCAAACTGTAAGCATAGCTATCCTTATTATTGCTTTAGCTTGCAAAAATGAACGCACTATTTTGATGCCTCCTGAAATTAAAAAAGAAATGTGCTTTCAGGGAGGGATGGTTTCTCCTTCATATCTAGAAGAAATGGGGACACATATCGCAAAGCTCTTGCTGGATATTACTCCTGCAAGCTTTCCCCATAACCATGCGGCACTTTTAAAATATGCCACCCCTGAAGCCTATGGAGCCCTCAAAAAACAGCTTCTTCATGATGGTGAACAGTATACCCAACTGCAGCTCTCAACCCATTTTTACCCAACTGAATTAACAGCTAACCCAAAAACCCTGGAGGTTAACGTGAAAGGAACGCTTACCAGTTATGTCGCAGGCCATAAGGTCCGTGACAGCCAAGAAACCTTGATCATTAAATTCACCTATCGAGGCGCAGGCATGTTGCTGGAGAGCATCTCAGGAGGGCCTTCCAGTGTTCAGTAAGGCAGTATTGCAGTATTGCAGTATTGCAGAAAAAGAAAAATTAGGAGTAAAAAATGAATTTATTCAATAGAAAATATCAGGCAACCAAAAGACTTCTGCAGTTCTGTGTCACTGCAACACTGCTTTCTGCTGAAAGCCAGGCAGCCATCATTCATTTATTAGATGACTTGAAGGTCATTGAAGTTCCTATTGCAAACCGGGACCTAACCCGCATTACGGTTAAAGACGATCGGATTTCTAACGTCTTTGGGGCTGTGGGCGAATATGTCATGGAAGGAGATGAGGAAAATGGCCAGGTCTTTATTCGTCCTATCGAGCCCACTCCCAAAACGATTAGCCTCACCCTTATAACCGAAAGTGGACATACGCAAGACTTACGTCTGGTCCCTAAAAGCAAACCTCCAGAAGCCCTGATTCTCAAAGCCGAAGATAAGAAGAAAGAAACAAGGGATTTTGTTATGCGCCAGGAAGTTGAAGAGCTTCTTCAGGCTTGTCGAGACGAACGTATTCCTTTGGGATATCGCTCAGTGCCTATCAAACTTGAGGCTTATAAGGGGTCTCATCTTCTCGTACACGAACTAAAAGGAGAGAAACTCAGGGGTCTCACCTTTGAGGTCAAAAACACATCAAATATTCCTTTGATTATGGTAGAGGAAGGCTTTGCAAAAAGCGCGGACGTTGTAGCTGTCTTCATGCCTAAAAAACTTTTGCATCCTGGAGAAAAAACCCATGTTTATGTCGCTCAAAAATCAGTTGAATAGCCTTTCTGTTCAGATCAAGGGGTTTTTTAATCCTGAATCTGCTTCTGATATTAGGCGTCTACAATTCTTTCGAGCAGGATGTCTTATTTTCATCATCCTTGCTATTTCTTACGGCGTGATCGCTATGCTTTGGGATCAAGACCCTGTGAAACAGCCAACTGAACCCCCAAAGCCTGTTTCAACACAGATTGCAACCGCTCCAAGCCAAATTGATATGAATGAGGCTCGATGGAGTCATCTGGAAAAAAAACTCAACGGCCTGATTCAGCAAATTGGTGAGATAAAAAAAGAACTTCACGCCGAACCTCAAAAACGTTTGGAACCTCTCCCCACAATTGAACCTGTTGTAAACACACAGCATTCAGATTCACCTCTTGTTCAAGAGCTTAATACCAAGATTGCCCAATTAGAATTGCAGGTGGATAGCATGAGACAGGTCCCACAAAATTTTCCAGGAACTAATGGATTCCAAAATGGAGGGACTCCTTCTTTAGGACAGGGAGAAGAACAAGACGGCAAGATTATCCAAAAATTTTCTCTTAGCCTTTCTGATTCCCTCAAAAACAATAAGACGGTTGAAACCACCATTCCTGCAGGCGCTTTTGCGAAGACGGTTTTGCTATCAGGCTTAGATGCCTCGTCGGCTATGAATGCGTCATCTGACCCAAGACCTATGCTTTTGCGAATCATTGATTATGGAACCCTACCGAGATGGTTCCAGAGTGATCTTAAGGATTGTCACTGCACAGCAGGGGCTTATGGAGACCTCTCGTCGGAACGGGTTTATGCCCGCTTAGAAAAGCTAACGTGCATTGAGCGTGCGACAGGAGAAATCATCGAAACCCAAGTGGCCGGCTACGTTGCCGGATCGGACGGCAAAGCAGGAATCCGAGGAATTGTCGCCTCCAAAGACGGTCAATTTTTGGCACGTAGCTTGATGGGAGGGCTTTTTGCTGGGCTGAGCAATGTAGCAAATCCACAAAATCGTCAAGCTCAAGTAAATCCATTTTTTGCCCAAGGTACAGGGGCTAAAGTTGCTGGTCCCAGTATGGGAGAGATGTTCACATCCGGTATGGCCAGTGGGGCAACGACAGCCCTTGATCGCCTTTCCCAATACTACATTGATCGAGCAGAGCAGCTGCAGCCCGTCATCCAAATCGCAGCAGGTCAAGTCGTAGATATTGTTTTTACCGAAGGCACTTCTCTCAGAAACCAGTGTTGCAGTGACGCAGTGTTGCAGAAATCCAAAAACAACCAACCTCTAACAGACCAGGGAAAGGATATACAATGAACAGCTTAAAATATAAAAAGTATAAAATTCTGCAATACTGCAACACTGGCTTTCTGCAACACTGGCGGCAATACTGTCGCTCTGCAACACTGATAGCAATGCTTCCAGTATTGCTATCAGGTTGCATGGGTGTTTATGAAGGAGGATTCGAGTGCCCTCCAGGGCAAGGGGTAGGCTGTAAATCCATCTCTGATGTGAATGACTTGGTCAATGCGAGAGAAATCCCTCCATCTATACCTTCCTTGGTTTCCTTACAAAAGACCGAAATCTGGTACTCCCCCTCGTTTATCCGGGAGCATGTCAAGCATAAGAGGACCTATGGCAAAGTCCCTTTCTGATCTCTACAATACTGCCTCACTGCAACATTGTTTGCCCTACCGAAGCTTTGACCCCGAAACTCAGCTCTTCATCAATCGCTCATCCGTTGGATTCGTGATTGAAACGTTGCCCTTGGTAGGATGTGGTGAGGATACTCCTCGCCAACTCACAGGGCTCTTTCAGCACGCATTTCCTTTGGGCTCAAATTTACAGTGTCTTTTATTGGCGAGCTCCCGTATCGGTTCTTCATTGAATACGTGGGAACAAGCAAGAATCGGAAGTTCAGAAATTTTCGAGGAACTTGCTAAAGAACGGGTTTCCTATATGAAAAACCTTGCTTTAGGGCGAGGTGTTCGCACATTCCGTCTACTTTTATCTTACAGCATACCTTCCTCTCTGGTGCAATCTTTCGATGAAACCTTAGCCCTTCGAGAACAGATTCTCACAACCCTCAAAGGTTGGGGGCTTCCAGTAAAAATCTGGCATGCAGAGGATTTACTCTCAGGGTTGGATGAGCTTTTGAATCCATTAGACAGCCTTTCTTTTCAAATCCTCGAAAACCCACCTGTTTCTTGGAATAACCATGATTTTCTTTCACACCAACTGATGAGTCCTGGTAGTCGTTGGGTCATTGAACCCCCTCAAATGGTCTTTGGTGAGAATGAAAAGATCATGCGGCTTTATACGACCCGATTGTTGCCAACCGTATGGCATTTAAGTGCGATGGGCATTTTGATTGGTGATCCCTTTGATGAGTTTCTGCGTCTGCAAGGAAATTTCTTTCTCTCCTATGGAATCCATATTTGCAGCGAAAGGACGCTCAAAACCCAAATGCTGGCTAAATGTGGGAATGTGGAGAAACAAGCCGCTAGCCCGATTGCCAAGTATGTTCCTTCTTTAAAGAAGGAAGCTCAGGAATGGGCTTACGTGCGAGAGAAGTTTGAGGAAGGCCAACGGCTTGTTAGAACTCGATTTTCTGTGGGACTCATCAGTGGTCCGAATCAAATTGCTCGGGAACAACAAACATTATTCAACCTCTATCGTTCCCAAAGGTGGGAGTTGGCCTTAGACAAATATATACAGCTTTCTTCCTTTTTGACCTGCCTTCCCATGACCTGGGGCGAAGGGGCGGTTGAGGATAGCCGAAAATTCCAGAAAACCAAAACCACGCTAAGCCATGAGCCGGCCAATCTCATGCCTATTCAAGGAGAATGGCAAGGGACTCACTCCCCCGGCATGCTGCTCGTAGGACGACGAGGTCAACTCTTTACCTGGTCACCGTTTGATAATAATGAGGGCAACTATAACACCTGCGTGGTGGGTCGATCAGGCTCTGGAAAGTCCGTCTTTATGCAGGAGCTGCTCACCAGCATGCTCGGTATGGGCGGGCGCGTCTTTGTGTTAGATGTAGGTCGTTCCTTTGAAAAAACAGTCAAACTCCTCAATGGAACATATTTAGAGTTTTCTACCCACTCTCCTATCTGTATCAACCCCTTTTCGTCCATTCCTTCCCAAGATAGTGAGGCGGCATCCGATGCTCTCGCCATGCTTAAACCCATCCTCTCACTTATGGCTGCTCCCAAGGAAGGAACCCGAGATATCGAGGACACCTATCTGGAACAAGCCCTTCAGGAGGCGTGGAGAGTTGGCGGAAACGCGGCCACCATTACGGATGTGGCTAAATTCCTCTCAACCCGCCCTGATCCCATTGCCGTATCTCTGGGAGAGCGGCTTTATCCTTATACAGAGCGCGGTACAGAGCGCGGCAGTTATAGCCGATTCTTTAATGGACCAGCAAATATAGACCTTTCCAGTCGATTAGTCGTTGTTGAGTTAGAAGAGCTCAAAGAGCGCAAAGACCTCCAGTCCGTCATTGTTCAAATGGTGATTTTACAGATTACGAACTCCATCTATTTGGGTGATCGCAAAACCCCCTCTTGTCTGATTCTTGACGAGGCCTGGGACATGTTGAGAGGTGCCCAATCCGGCATCTTCATTGAAACCGCAGCCCGTCGTTTGCGCAAGTACTTTGGAGGGCTTGTCGTCGGCACCCAATCCATCAATGATTTCTATGCAAACCCTGGTGCACAAGCTGCTTTTGATAATGCGGATTGGATGTGCTTGCTTTCCCAAAAGGACGAATCTATTGAGCTTTTAAAAAATTCAAAAAGATTGGCGATGGATCCAGCCATGGAACGTACTCTGCGCTCCTTAAGAACAGAGCAAGGAAAGTATGCAGAAATCATGATTAAGGGTCCTAAAGGGTTTGCCGTTGGACGCCTTATCTTGGATGAGTTTTCCAAGATTTTGTACTCTACGAAAGCCGACGAATTCGCTGCTGTTCAAGATCTTATTGCTCAGGGCCGCAGCTTAAAAGAAGCTATTCAAAAAATTGCAGGAATTGATCGATGAGACGCACTCGGAAAATCTATTGGTATGCGAGTCTTTTCTTTCTGACGTGTTGGATTATCGTTTCTCAAACGCGCCTGCGGGAATGCCTTTCTGATAGCCTGAATGATGTTCATTATGTGCTCTTTTTAAAAAATAAAACCATTCAACGCGGCGATATCGTTTCCATCCAAGGCCATCGAGAAGATCATGTGGGAGACCTCACAAAATGGCCCTATGCCAAGCGGGTACTCGGAGTCCCAGGGGATCGAATTGTTCATAATACAGAAGGCATTATCGTTGTTCCTCAGCCGAGCAATACGTTGTCTTTACTAACAAAAACAAGTAAAGGCAAACCTCTAACACCTAACATATCCGACATCATTCCCGAAGGCTATCTCTTTGTTGCAGGCGATAATCCCCAGAGTTTTGATTCCCGTTACGAAGAATTTGGTTTGGTGCCAGTAGAAAAAGTATGGGGAAAGGCTATTGTAAAATGGTAACGATCTTTGCTTTTTTTATTCTTATGATATTGCAGTCTTTGCAACCGCTTGCAGCAAGAGATTGCGGCACGCATGGTGTTATCTACGTAGTCGAAGAAAAAGACCCAATCGCCCTTATTCATCAAAAACTCAAAGTTATGGAAGACAGTGGTGAGCTGGAACGAAGAAACATTGAACTACAGAAAAAAACACAAGCCTCTGTTGAAAGGCCTAAGCCTGTTGAAGGGATTAGAAAAGCAACCCAATCGCGCATCTTTTATTATGATCCTACCTATGTGGTGAAGGAAGATCTCAAAGATCATCAAGGGCGTATCTTTGCAAAGAAAGGGTCAAAACTCAATCCCCTTGAGAGCGTCTCTCTTTCTCACGATTTGATTTTCTTTGATGGAGATAATGCGGAACAGTTGGTGTGGGTAAAAGACCGATTGGTTGAATCTACTTCAAGCAAGCCTCTAAAGCTCATTTTGATTCAAGGGGCACCTCTGAAACTAGCAGAAGAGCTTAAATTTCCTGTTTATTTTGATCAAGGCGGTGTTCTCATCAAAAAACTTAAAATCAAGCATGTACCGACTGTTGTGAGTCAAGAAGGACTGCGGTTACGCATTGAGGAAGTCCCATTAGAGGGGGAAAAGAAATGAGAACCCTCCTACTTACCTTTTTCTTCCTATTATCAATAACAAATGCTGAAGCTAAAACATGTACCGGTCGTTTTGTGAACCCTATCACGGATATCTGTTGGTCATGTCTGTTTCCCATCACCATCGGTCCTGCCAATATTAATAGAAGCGGACGGGAAGACACCTCAAATCCTCATCAAATTCCGTGTTGGTGTCCAAGACCTCCCATACCGGGGCTTGTGCCCGGCGTTCCGGTGGGGTTTTGGGAACCAGCACGGCTTATCGATATCACACGCACACCTTTTTGCATGGTGAATATGGGAGGTTTGCAGCTAAGCAAAAGTACGGTGGGATTTGGCATCCATGGACAGAAAGGCACGGGCACGACAAAAAGCAGTTTTTATCAGGTTCACTGGTATGTTTACCCGGTCATTTACTGGCTGGAACTCCTTGTAGACTTCCTTTGCCTGGAGCAGCAAAGCTTCGATGTAGCCTACATAACGGAGCTCGATCCTCTGTGGAATGCGGATGAGCTCTCGTTCATTTTGAATCCTGAGGCCGTTCTTTTTGGCAACCCTATTGCTCAGGCGGCATGCTCTGCGGATTGTGCAGCAACCTCTGCGGGTTTTCCGATGGATGCTCTCTTTTGGTGCGGAGGATGCCAGGGCAGCCTCTACCCCTTCACAGGAAACAGCACAGCTCATATCGGGGGTGTGCAAGGCAGCCTTCTTTTGGCCCAACGTATGATGGCAAAACTTCATAGAGAGCTTTTACTTTGGGACACAAGTGGAAGCCAAGCTTTATGTGCGAAATATCCCCTGCCTATCATCAAAAAGAGCCAATACAAGACACAGATGACCTATCCACGACCTACAACTAGAGGTCCTATGGCCTGTAATCCTTTAGGACGTACAGAAGTCATTTGGGGTTCAGGGCGTGAATTTCCTTACAAAGGTGAAGATTTCGGATACTTGATTTGGCGCAAGAGGAACTGCTGTGTATTATAGACAACTCATTGTTATTATTATATTTTTGTCCGTTTTGCGGGGAGTCGATTCTGTTTATGCAAACGGACAACCCCATACAATTCCATGTCGGACAAGCTCAAGCGAAGAACTTGCCCGTAGTGAAAAGTTTTATCAAACAGCTTCTCTTCAAGGCAACTTATTTAAAACACCCGCATTAAATCAGAATTCATGTCATACAGCAGACCTTCACAAACTCCAGAAAGACTCATTACAAAAGGTAGAGGCTTTTCAACAAGATAAAAAGTTTCAAGAAATTGTGGCAGAATTGCAGGATATTTCCCCAAGTTTTTCTAATGACTTCAAAGGACTATCAGGAGGAAACAATGGCGAATTATATATCTTTGTCTCCTTTTCCGTGGGAGCAAAAGCCCTTTTGAACCTTGCGCATGATGCTAAACGGTTTGGTGCAACCCTTGTCCTAAGGGGATTCAAAGAGGGAAGCTATCTCAAAACCGTTCAGGCTTTGCATAAGATTATCCTCAAAACAGGCCAAGGTGTTCTTATTGATCCTGAACTCTATAAACTTTTTAATATAACCGCTGTTCCGACCTTTATATTGGCCAAACCCTTCACTTTAAATCCAACCGAACGGATCCAAACCCCAATTCATGACAAGCTTCAAGGCCATGTGAGTATTCGGTATGCATTGGAACAGTTTGAAAAGGAAGGAGACCTCAAAGAAGAGGCACGTATTATTCTCATTAGCGGAGAGACCCCATGAAACGCATGCCTCAAATGATTTATTTCTTCTTGTTCCTCCTGATTCCTGATGTTTGTTTCCTGAGTCCTGGAAAGGCTGACCCTTGGAAACACTTGCACCGAGGAGATCAAACAGCCAATGAGCTTTTTCAGCAGATGGAAACGAAAAAGAAAGAAGCAGGAGCTCACCCCTTTTATCAGGGACTTTCAAAAGAAGCGAATTATGTCAGCACAGATCTTGTTGGAAAATCGCAACCTGTTGCTTCACAAGATCCAGCGAGTCAAATGGTGATACAAAGTTCTGATGTTCGTCCTCAGGTTAAGATTGATCCCGTAAAAGACCCCCTTCTTGTGGGATCTCAAAAGGTTTTGGAAAATCCTTTGGAAGTGATTGGTGGCAAGGGAACCCAAGTTATTGAAACCCAGCAAGGCGGAAAGACAGAAACCATAACTTGTGAAGAAGGTGGTGAGGATGCTCTTGAAACCTGTACCCGTGAATTACAGGTTACCGTTATTAAAACGAAGGTGAGGCGCGAATGGGACAGTGCCTTTATGTATCAAAAATGCTGTAATGCAGAAAGAAGAAGTCATTATCTTCCTTGCCAGGCTTTACGGAATGCTGTGAGTACAGCAAGTGCGGCTATTCGGGAAAAAAAGACAAAATCGCGTAAAGGGGTGCCTGTCGCTACCAATACGACTTTGAACGACGCAGCTTTGAATATTACAGCTCCCTACAAAGCTTGTATGGCAGAATTGAGGGGCCGCAATCTTGGGTGCTGCACAGCGGCTCTTCCTTCTCCTCCATTTAAAGTTGAACAAATGCAAGAGGTTTTATTAGTAAGAAATCCTCAGCGTCCTCAAGCTTTGCTTATGAATCGCCGTTATCATCATACGTATAATAGTGGCAGGACAGAATACAATTATCAGCCTCGTATTAAAATTATTTATGAGGAAGATTCCTATCAAGTTCTGCCCGATGAATGGAGCGATAACTGCGCTCGCTTAGAAGAGCGGGTTGATCAAGGTTTGTGTGGCTATACCTCAAGGATTTGTACGCAAGGCCCTCAAACTCGAATCGTCAATGATATCCCTATTACCCGTGATTGCTGGCAAGAAACAATGACCTATCATTGTAGTTATCCAGCAAAGGACGATTGTGGACCTCTCAGAGCAAGGGGATGTGCGCAGATTCATTCAGTTTGTAAACAACAGATAGGCAACGTTTGTATTGTTTATCAGCAAACCTATCAATGCAAAGACCCGACCCACACTACTTACCAAATTGCAGGAGGTAATACGCCGTTCTGCATGGATGGGAACTGCCGAGATCAATCTTGGGAGCTGAATGATGAGCTGATGTCATCAGTTGCGCAACTCAGCATCCTCAGGGAAATGCAGGGGAATTTAAAAAACGGCTTCCTTTTTACAGGGCAAAAACACCAATGCTCTAAATATGTTGTGCACTTTAAAGACTGTTGTGGATCTGGAAAAGGCTGGGGAAATGACGTGGGTTTAAGTTCTTGTAGCGCTAATGAAAAATTACTGAGCAAGAAAAGAAAGTCAGGCCTTTGCCATTATGTAGGGACCTATTGTGCAAAGAAGGTCCTTGGGAAGTGCATTAAGAAAAAATCCTCCTTTTGCTGCTTTGGATCAAAGCTTCTTAAAGCTTTTCAAGAACAGGGGCGCGCCCAAATAGGAATGGGATGGGGAGAGCCTAAGTCCCCCCTTTGCCGAGGCTTTACAATTGAGGAGATTCAAAGAATTGACTTCTCCAAACTGGACCTCAGAGAAGTCTTTGAAGAGCTCATGAAAAACTATAAGCCCGGGAAAATTGAGGGATTGGGCCAGAAAATTGGCGACCGATTAGAAACCATTAAGAAAGGCATGGTCCCCGGCTCTCATCAACAACCAAAGCAAAGGCCAGACGCATGAGCAGTGTTCAGTATTCAGTCTCCGGTATTCAGAAAAGAGTTCTAAAGGGATTGTATTTTTTCTGTATAGGGAGTGCTGTTTTTCTCGTACAGGATCATGAAACCCTTTCCTCTCAACAAGCCAAAAATAAAGAGTTGGATTCTCAAAGCCATTTCTTTGAGAAGCATGCAGAGGGATGGCACTGGTACCAATTCCAGGAATCAGGTGTCAGGGAACAGGAATCAGAAAAACAAGAGGAGGAAAAACTTCCTCAAACTCCCACACAACTTATTGAAACTCAACGCAAAAACCTAGAGACAAAACTCCACGCAGCTATTGTTGAGCCTACCCAAGAAAATCTTATCGCCTACATAACGGCGCAAAAAGCGCTAATGGATCAAAGTCAGAAGTTTTCTGAGCTCTGGAAACAGGTTGTGATGACAACTCCTTCATTGGATGAAACCTTGATCCATCCTGTCGATCAGAACGCGCGTCACATTTATTATGCGGTTCAACATAGAGATCTTACGGGCCGTATTAAAGCTCTAGCCCATGAGTACGGTCTATTCTTCTTCTTTCGGAATAATTGCCCTTATTGTCATCAATTTGCACCCATTGTGAAGAGATTTTCTCAAACATATGGCTGGTCCGTTTTAGCCATTTCCTTGGATGGAGGAACTCTTCCTGAGTTTCCAAGCGCCAAACGAAATAATGGGATGGCTGAAAAATTGCAGATTTCTCATGTCCCAGCCCTTATCGCTCTTCATCCAAAATCGGGTCAGTTGATTCCCCTTGCCTATGGGCTTGTGTCTGAAAGCGAGATCGAACAAAGGGTTGAGATTTTAACGAAATTTCAAGCAGGAGATTTTAAGAGATGAACATTTTTATAGACTTTGCTGCGATGTGCAATATGTACAGCCAAAACCTGAAATTCGTGATTTTTGATTTCGCAGATTATGCGATAATCTCCAACACGATAACGCCAAAACTCCTTCAAATTTCCCGAAAGTGGTTTGCCAAAACGTTTAGGATCTTCTTTTGTTTCCAATTTTTCATAGAGATAAGCAAGAATTACTTTATTTGCTTCATTATCGAGTTTTTTGAGGTCTTTAAGAGCCAAAGGAGAAAATTTAACTTGCCAATTAGCGGTTGTTTTTTTCTGCAAGATTTAATTCCTTTAAAACTTCTTCAAATGAAAGAGGTTTATCAATACCTTTTTCAATACGTTCAGACCGAGATAAAGCAATTAAGTAATCTTCTTGGTCCTCTAAAAATTCTTCTAAGGCATGCAATGCATATTCGTTCTTGGGAACATGTGCCTTTGCAGCAAGTGCCGCTAACCGCTTATCAAGCGCATCAGGAATTGTGAGGTATGTCATGACTATTCTCCTTCAACATCATTATAAAACATATGATCATCTAAGTAAAGAAAAGCAAGGAAGGTTTCATAAAATATTCAATTCTCTATGGTTGAGAGTTGTGTCAATAATTATGGTGTTTTTATGTTCTGTTCCTCTCTCTGCCGGGATGCAAGACAACCTGGAGAAAGCTTTCAGTGCGTTAGGCATGTCCAACAACGTCACATCTGCTGGAGGATACCAAGATCAAACAGGGGGTTTTTACACAGGAGGCAGCGTCTTTAGCCGATCAAAGGTCAACAATGCAGAGCTCTTTTCCTTGCAAATGCCTCATTACAGGTCTGGCTGTGGGGGAATCGATCTTTTTATGGGCGGATTTAGCTATATCAATGCGGCAGCTTTTACCCAACTCTTACGTAATATTGGAAGTAACGCTGGAGGTTATGCTTTCAACTTAGCTCTTGCGACCGTAACACCTCAGATCAAAAGTGTTCTGGATGAGTTGTCTGCAAAAGTCCAACAGATGACCAATCAAAACATTAACTCCTGTGAGGCAGCTGCAACTTTGGTCGGAGGGGCCTGGCCGCAATCCGATGCCTCCTCTCAATTGCTCTGCAATGCTATGGGAAAAGAATTTGGATTGGCAAGTGATTGGGCTCAAAGTCGGCAGAAGTGTGGGGCGGAGGAACAAAGAATCGCATACAACAATCGAAAAGATGAGAGAGCGGAATATAAAGATATTTTAGGGGACGAATTTAACATTGCTTGGAAAGCGATTCAAAAGAACGCCTTTTTAAGTCGAGATCCTCAGTTGGCCGAGTTCTTTATGACCATTTCGGGCACCATCGTTTCTCGAAGGAAAGGAGAGCGCATCGAGGCCGTTGTTTTTCCTTCAAAAAGCGGGGATGCTACCTTGATCTCCGCCATGATTAAGGGCCTCATCCCCATTGAAATCTATCGATGCGATGATCCAAGTGAAAACAAGTGCTTAAACCCTACATTTCAAAAAATTACCCTTCCCGTAGCAAGCGCTCTCGAAGGGAAAGTTCAGAGTTTTCTTCAATCGATCGCAACAAAAGTTCGGACGGATGGCGCTCTTTCTCATGAGGAGAAAGGTTTTATTAATGCCACCATGATCCCGGTTTTAAAGATTATCGCCGTAGAAACCGCATTCAAAGAAGGCGGGAGCCCCATGAGTATTACGGATTTTAGCGAGGCAATTGCTCACGATATTCTGCTTCACTACTTGGATGAGGCCATGTCTCTGGTGTGGGACAGTGTGACCCAACTCAAGAAAACTCAAATCGATGAACACATGATTGAAGAGTTTCGAACAGGCATTGCCAGTTCCCGTAAACTGCTTTTTGCCAAGCGAACAGCTCTCTTTGAGCAAATGGCTATTACGCTTGATCTGATCCAAAGAACCCAGCAGGTGGAGGCAAAACTCCAAAACATGTTCATTTCTCAGCAGCAGAGTAAATAAGATGAATCACGTGATCACGACATATGGAGGTGGCGAACTTTTCACCCTTGTCTTTAATGGCATAGCAGCCCTCTTTACAACGGATCAGACGGGCGTTGTCATGCCCCTCATCCGAGTTGGATTAACGGTAGGCTCGGTCTACGTGGTGATTTTGATGCTCTTTAAAAGCCAATTGATGGAAGGACTTAAGTGGTTTTTGTGGGTTGTGGTTGCAACGAACCTTTTATTTTTACCGAAAACGACGGTTTGGATTCATGATCCTCTCTGCAATACCAAGTCGAAAATTGATCATGTGCCGTTTGCCTTAGGCGCTTTTGCGAGCATTGTTAGCCAAGTTGGCAAATCCATCACAGAAAAGTTCGAATCCGTCTTTAGTCTGCCGGATTACATGCCTTATCACAAGACAGGGACTGTATTTGCGTCTGCACTGATGAGTCAGGTAGGGCAGTTTCGTATTGTAGATCCTGTCTTTAAAGGCAACATGGAACGGTTTGTCAACCAATGCGTCGTTTATGATGTGATGATTGGTCATAAATACACACTCGATGACCTTCAAAAAACGCCTGATATCTGGACTATGGTGATGAGCCATGCCTCCCCTGTTCTTGGGTTTCTTTATAAGGAGGGAAATAACCCTGGAGCTGTTTTGACGTGTAAAGAAGGGTCTGGAAAGCTCAACAAGCTATGGGCTGAGCAGATTACGAAGGCAACCGCCCTTTATGGGACAAGGGTCAACAATCGCACGCTTACGGCAACGGCTTTTAATAGTGACCTTTTATCAGGAGCCAAGCTTCTCTCGGGATCCCTTGCTATAGCCAGCTCCGCAACCGATCTTCTCAAGCAAACCCTGATGGTCAATGCAATTGAAGAAGCCTCTAACAACAAGCTTTCAGAATTGGGGTCTGCTTCCAATTACACGGCGACTAAAGCCCTTTTGCAGCAACGGTCAGCCTATGCAGCAGCAGGTGAGATTGCGGCACGCACCCTACCGCTTTTTAAGAATGTGATTGAAGCCTTAAGTTATTCCTTGTTTATCTTTATTGTGATTTTAGCCTTACTCCCCAATGGATATAGAACCCTTCTGACCTACTGTGGCATTCTGGCTTGGACTCAACTATGGGCACCTCTTTATGCGGTCCTCAATTTGGTCATGACCCTTTATGGCAAACATGAAACCATGGGTCATGGTTTGAAAGATGGCCTCACCCTGATAAACTCATCAGCCATCATCAATGCGAATGCGGATATGGTCACACTCGCGGCGTGGCTTTCCGTCAGTATTCCCTTTATATCCTATGGAATTTTGAAACAAGGAGCTGCAGCCTTTGTAGGCCTTGCTCAGCACTTAGGGTCTGCTATGCAGAGTGCAGCAAGTGGAGCCGCCGCAGAGACCGTCTCGGGCAACATCAGCCTTGGAAATGTAAGTATGGGCACCCAGGCGTACCAGAACACTTCTGCTTTTCAGCACAATACGAGTCCAAGCTATACCAGCTCTCAATTTAAAGCCCTCTCTCCAGCAGGCATTGAGCAATCTACCTTTGGGGATGGGAGTCAGTCCCTTAGCACCCAAACTCTGTCTCGATTAAGTGTACAGATTATGGGTACTGAAAATACCAGCTACACCCAACAACAAAGCTTGAGTGAAGCGAAGAGCGTAGTTGAAAGCAAATCGACTGCGGCAGGCCAAGCAATAGACGCCGCAAGCCAAGACACAACGAACTTCCTCTCCCAAGTAGGTAAAGCCATTTCCTCCGGGACAGACCGTAACCAATCGGTGAGTGCCTCTGAGGCGAAGACCCTACAAGACTTTAAAAACCATGTGAAGGACATTCAACAAAGGACGGGCCTTGATGAAACCCAAGCGATGGAAGCGGCTGTTGGAGCAAGCAGCGGAGCCCTACAACTCTTAGGTATTGATATTAAAGGAGGTTTCTCAAGCTCCGCCGCACGTCAGAAAGCCATTCAAGCGGCCGATTCGGTTGCTAAACAAACCAATTACTCAGACAACTTGGATAAAGTTATTTCTGCCGCCAAATCTTTCTCAGAATCTCAAAATGATACCAACATGAAAGAGCTTGCAAAGGGGACAACCTCAAGCCTCAATAAAGCCAAAAGCCTGAGAGATGAAGTCTCAGTTGCGCAAAACCAAGTAAATACCCTCTCAAATGACATTTCGGCAAATCAAGGTAAATCCTTATCTATAAATAAAGACCTCACTCAATCTATTCTAGAGTTCATTGCCCATCAGCCCGTTAATGCAGGACCAAATGGGTCACCAGGTGGACAGATCGGCTATGAAGGCGCACGTCGTATCCTTGAGAATGGAGGGCCAGAACGAGAGGCTTATCTTCAACGTTTTCAAGAAGAAAATCCTCAATACCATGTGCAACGCATCAACTCAGCACAAGGAAAGGCAGATCTCTCTGCAAAATTTGAATCAGGGTTAAACGAGGTAAAAGCAAATTCTGGTGTTATGGAACAGCATGCTCAAAACACGGAACATGTTCTCGCTCAAGCAAGAGAAGCCGATTTAACCCCTAATAAAACGCCTAAAAGTCGGGAAAAGGAGATTACAAATTCTCTGAATGCCCAAGACCAAATCATAGACCAAGGAAAAGTGGGTATTGATAAAGCCGAAAAAGGGCTTCAAGAGGCCGAACGAGGATCAAAAGAGAAAAACATGACAGGCTCTGTTCTTAAAAATGCCCATGCGAGTTTAATGCCAGATGAATTACTTATCCTACAAGATTTGGCGATAAAGAACCCCTCTTTCTCGCAATTTGCCTCTGCAATGCAAAAACAGAAAGAAGCTCCGGTTGCCGTTGCAACTTCTTCTCAAAGTACCCCCCCTTGAGAAGGAAAACTCACCACCTCCTAGCGCTTTTGCTGCTTTTAAAGAACGGTTTGAGAATAATTCAAAAGAGCATCAAGTCACTCAGGCTGCTCAAAATCCCTCAGATATAGTAATCTCAAATCGTGAACACGAAGTGACGCCCTCCTCCCATGAAAAGAGGCCTTCAGAGGAGAAATTGCCAATAATTATTAATAACATACCCGATACTATCATCGCACAGGCCGCTCCCTCTGCTTCAATAAATGAACCAAGTCAGTCCGCTATGAAGGGAGAACAATCACCAACTCAAAAAACACAACCTTCTCAGCAAAATCAAAGAACCTCTGAACAAGAAACCTCAACACTTTCCTCTAAACTTCCTCTTCCACCAGCAAACATAAGGAAATAAATTATGGCTCTTATCAAAACCATTACGCAAGGCGGCCAAGTTCATATTCATCAGTTGAGAATGCTCAAGCAGATCCTGATTGCGGGCACTCTTGCAGCTCTTATAGGAGGTGGAGGTTACCTTGTGTGGCAAAGTTTTAAACTTCCCGGGTACGCCTGGCATATGGCTTATGAAACCTATTGGGCGCAGTTTATGCTGGCAACTAATCCGGCTTCAAACCACGTAAGCTTGACCCAGGTGTATGCGCCGATTCAGGGCAAGCCTTATCACAGAAAGTGCTTGAACGTTTTGAACGATCCCCTTCTCAAACAAACAACTCAAGCGACGGAGGCCACTCTTAAACACATAGCCACTCAAAGTCTTAAATTCGCAGGGCTTATCTTCCTTGCCATTATGGGGCTGTGGTTTGCGATGGGCCGCTCGCAAAAGAAACCTGAGCACAAACGGGGAACAACTTTTGCTCCGTGGCAAGCATTGGCTCGAATGCTCAAACAGACCAATCAAGATTCTGACCTCTCCTTAAATGAGCTTCCTTTGTTGAAAGACAAGGAAACGTCCCATATTCTGCTCACGGGCACCACAGGGTCGGGGAAAACAAACGCCTTTCATACCTTGTTGCCTCAAATCCGCGCACGTGGAGACCGGGCTATAATCGTTGATGTCACAGGCACTTATGTGTCCCGCTATTATCAGGAGGATCGTGATATTTTGTTCAATCCCTTGGATACACGCTCCCTCCCTTGGCATCCTTGGGCCGATTGTATTTTGGATTCGCACTATGATGTGCTGGCTGAATCCCTTATTTTGCCGAAGGAACGATCGAAAGATCCCTTTTGGGATGATGCGGCGCGAGCTGTTTTAAAAACGGCATTGCGGAAGTTTGCGTTTCAAGGCAATCGGAATATTGAACACCTCACCCACTTTTTGCTGAGCTCGTCAGAGAAGGAATTTGAGGATTTCTTTAAAGGTACGGAAGCGGCCACATTTACATTGCGAAACAATGAGCGGACAACCAGCTCCATTCGTGCCGTTTTAGCTTCTCAGATTGAGGGACTCCGGCAATTGGAGCCAACAGCGGAATCCTTCTCCATTCGGGATTGGGTCACGGATGAAAAGCAGAATTTTAATTCCTGGGTCCCCGATGTCTCGGGGACAACTGCCCGAAAAAATCCGGGCAGTTGGCTATTCATCACCGCACGAGCAGATCAAAGGAAAGCCTTAACGCCCCTGATGTCAACATGGGTAGAGCTGGCTATCAATAGCTTGATGGTTTTGCCCGAGAACTATAACAGAAGGCTCTGGTTTGTGCTTGATGAGTTGGCAGCGCTTCAAAAACTACCGTGCCTGCAAGGAGGTCTTGCGGAGGGCCGTAAATATGGCGGTTGCTTTCTTGTAGGCTTTCAAAGCAAGCCTCAACTTGAGGATATTTATGGGAAAAATCAGTCCGATGCCATGCTTGATTTGTTTAACACCAAGGTATTCTTTCGCTGTACCGAACCATCCACCCAGCAATGGATCTCCAAGGTGATTGGTGACAAGGAAGAGGCTGAGCCCATGGAGAACATCTCTTATGGGGCTAACAGCATGCGAGACGGCGTTTCCTTAAGCCGTCACGTCCGCCAAAAACCCATTGTTATGCCCACGGAGTTGTCTCAACTGCAAGACCTTGAATGCTACATCAAGTACCCTGGCAATTATCCTTCGACAAAGCTTCAGATGGCCTATCAAGGTGCTTCCGACTTGAAGGCAGAGCCTTTCTTGCTTAAAGAAGAAAAAAAGAGGGAATACGTGGTTCAACCTCAGGAGACTCAAGCTGAAGAAGAAAAGACGCAAGAGGAGATTGATTGATCTCGCTTGTATCATAAATCTAAAGTTTTTCTCATCGTTTTCTCCTAATGATAATCAACAATTTCAACATTATATGCGTCATTATTTTCCCATAAAAAACACAGACGATATTGCTTGTTAATGCTTATACTATATTGCCCAACTCTGTCTTTTTTTAGAGCTTCTAAGCAGTTGTTTGGTGGAGATTTTAGGTCCTGGAGACTTCGCGCTTGGTTTAAGAAAATAAGCTTTCGTTGAGCAATTCACTCAATATTTTTAAACTTTGCTACAGGGATGTCTCCCAATAGCTTCTCCATATCTTTATCTGCAAATGATCTTATCATATCTATCAAAAACTCACTAGGTTTCACAATTTTAACATGGTGTGTCTCTATGCGGTTTGACCGTCATTTGCAAAATAAGCTCCGAGGAAGGACTATTGCGTGTAAACTGTCTGTAGGTTCAACATTCCTGTTGTTGTCCCCACCTTTAAAAGTGAGGACAACCTAAAATATACCCATTATGAATTGAAGTTAGGTATATCCAATCAGAACTCTATGTAATGTTTACATTCTAAAACAACTGACCTTTAGCATAAACACTCCCTTGAGCTGCAGCCTTTTCAAACCATGACCTTGCGATAGTCAAATCTGGTTTTACATCCCACGAAAACATACCGCCTCTGACTCCCTCTCGATAAAGCTTACCTAGATTCTCGAGAGCAGTCACATTTCCCTTATCTGCGGCCACCTGAAACCATTTGATTGCTTCTTTCCCACTCTTTGGTACTCCATCTCCATTTTGATAAAAAGCGCCAAGGTTGTTGCAAGCCGTATTATGTCCTTGTGCAGCAGCTAATGTGGTATATGCTACAGCTTCTTTTAAATCCTTTTTTACTCCACGTCCTGTGTAATAACGATAACCTAGAGTCATTTGAGCTGGGGCATACTTTTGCACAGCGGCTAGACGATACCATTTTACGGCTTCTTGATCATCTTTTGGAACCCCCTTTCCGTCAGCATACATATCCCCAAGATTATCTTGAGCTTGAGCAAGCCCCTGGTCAGCGGCCAAACGAAACCACTTAACGGCTTCTTGATCATTTTTGGCGATACCTTGGACATCACCATCTCTATAACAAGCACCCAGAAGATTTTGAGCCCTGGGATTATTCTTTTTAATAGCTTTTGTTAGGTTTTGAATGGCTTTGTCTGCATTTTGGGGAATACCATCTTTGTCAAGATCAAGGTACATTCTTGCAACCTCAACCTGCGATTCAACATGATCTTGGGTTGCCGCTTTCTCAAGCCAAGCAATGCCTTTTTGTGGTTTTTTGACGATGATGATGTCGCCTACGCCCTTACGGTACAACATTCCAAGGTCATATTGAGCTTGAACTTCGCCCTTTTTTGCCCGTTGTTTGAGTTGCTGTTTAGGCGAAAGAGGAGAGCCTTGAACTATTTCTTCGCTACTATCCTCATAAGTTTGCATAGCCAAAGCGTTTGTTATTAACAAAAACCCTAAGGCTAAAATTGATGCACTTGTTTTAATAAATAAGAATTTGTTATTTTGTATCATATTTTCCTCATTTTTTATACGTTTATTTTTTTACAAAAAACTAAACTTGTTATTATTTTTCTAGATAAATTAATCATAAATATAATTTACTATTGATTGTCAGATTCTTTTTGTAAATTCTTCTTTTCTTCTTGTGCTTGAATCCATGCTATTCTAATTCTTTCTTTTTCTCTTTTTTCCAAATTTACTGCGTGTTCTTTCTGTTTTTCTATTTCTTCGATAGGTAGAGATAAGAGTAAAGGAGCACTTGTTAGGCTAGTCGTAATGTCTTTTGCAATTTGTTCTTGAGTTTTCCTCCATCTTTCTAGATTTTCAAATACTTTAAGTGATGCTTGAGCCTTAACATGACCCGTTTCTGCAACTATCTTACACCACTTTAAAGCTTCTTTTGAATCTCTTTCAATGCCAATGCCGTTTGCATACTGAGCAGCCAAATGAAGTTGAGCGTCAGGGTTGCCATTTTCTGCAAGTTTTTTACACAGCCTAAAAGCCTCTTCCTCATTTTGAGCAACACCGTCACCGTTTTCATACAGCACAACAAGCTGAAGTTGAGCATCAGGATTTCCATCTTCAGCATCTTTTTTACATATTCCAAACAAATCTTGCAAACCTTTTTCAAGAGGCACAAGCTTAGCTTGTGCGTTAGAGTTTCCATTCACTGCGGCTTTTTTGCACCACCTAACAGCCTCACCTAGATTTTTTTCTACAAAATTACCCTTTAAGTATTCCCAAGCAAACTGGAGTTGAGCATCAGAGTCCCCATTTTCCGCCGCTTTTTTGCACCAATTGAAAGCCGCAGTTTCATTCTTAGGAACACCCTTTCCTTCTGCATACATCCAACTTAAGCTATATTGAGCATATTCATCTTCTTGATTTGCAGCTTTTGTATACCAATATACAGCCTTTTCATCTGCCTTTTCCAATTCGTCTTCTGAGATACCCTCGCGAAATTGATACATTTGTGCTAAATTGTATTGGGAGCGATTATCTGTTGGAGGCGTTTTTTTAAATAATAAAAATGCTTTCTGCTTCAGTTCTTTGGATTTTTGTTTAGCCGTACTTTTTTCTGCTTCAGGAATTCCTTTTCCTTGCTCATACATATCTGCAAGAAGGAAAGTGCCTCTTGGAAAATTCAGTTTGTCCGCTTGAGCGAACCAATGAACGGCAAGGGTATCAGCTTGAGGGATGTCCATTTCAGGCAACCCTTTCTTGTCTCGATACAAACACCCCAAATAACATTGTGCTTTAGGGTCTCCTTGTTCAGCGGCTGTTTTGAAAGCTTTAAAAGCGTCAGAATAATTTTTCGCTTTATAAGCCTTCCTTCCTGAGAGGTAAAGAGCTTCATGATCTTCTTTATTCTCAGATGATATGGATAATTTAGCTGTGGATGTTGTTATATGTTTTGCTTTATCCGGATCCATGGCCCAAGCGTTGGTTAAACAGCAAGTAGAAAGTAGTGAAATAGTAAAAAAGTTTTTTCTTAATGACATATAATTATTCTCCCTTTAAGAATTGAAAAGAAGGTTATTTATTATGAATTAACTACCAGATATCTGGCCATAAAAGACCATGATCAAAAAACTTCTAGAGTTTAGATGAGAACATCTTATTTCATTTCAATTTATAAAACAATGTTGGAATTCAGATTGAGATGTAGGTTATCATGAATGAGACAAAAGCTCATCTGCAACGATATCATTTAAAATTCCTCTCTTCAGAGGCTTAGGGGACCGATTGCACTGACGCCCGCACAAGCCGCTCTTCAATACCCAACGGCTTTTGAAGCTCGAAATTTTGAGGATGTTGAACACTACAAGCATCCACGATGAGTCGATGCTCTGGTGGAAAGAATAGCTTTTGAAGAATCCTTTTACAATCTCGAAGGATCAACAGGACCCTTCGAGATTGCTTTAATGATTCACTTCCTTAATCTAAATCCAGAGGTGGATCCATGAGTTGTGGTTCAGAGACAGAACTTTTTGGATTCAAAAGTTCTTGTATACGATTCATTAAACGTTCTTCTGTACGGTTCATTTCGTTTTTAATAGCTACAAGACGAAGATATGAGGCGTTGGCAGCATCATGGGTATGTCCCTCCACTATAAATTGCGCGGTCGTATCTCCTATTGTTATGTAGCTAGCACAACGACTTCTAAGGTCGCTATGGAGCTCCCCTTCTTTTGTATGCCTTTCTTTTAATTCTGCTAGGCTCTTAACAAGAGCTTCTATACCATTTTCATCTTGTGCTTCGGGAGAGGTATAGTGAGTTTTAGGTGTATTCTTTTCTTCATCCATCGCAAAAACAGGATTTGCTGCAAGTACAGTTGCACCGATCGTTAAGGTAATAATTTGTTTTTTCATAATAATGCTCCATTAAAAATTTAATAAAAAAACGTATGCCAAATCGTTTTAATAAATGAGGTAGGCAACGCTATCTACTGATAGTTTCTTTTAAAGTAAGGATGACTTTTAAAATGTCAATGCCCTTCAGGGTGCGATCTTAACACCTGACATATTTTAGTAAGAATAAAAAAATGATAGATATGTTTCAAAAGATGGGCTAAGACAAGTAAGATATGGTAAGCATGAAGTTACCAGTAAGAAGCATCATGCTCACTTCGAAGCATATGACAAACCTGGTGGAAGAATTATCGAAAATAAACAAGTAGAAATAACCAAGGACTAAAAAATGGAGTATGAGATAAAAAAAAGTGTAGTCTTAATATTGAGAGCAAAAAAACTTAAAACAATACATACTGTCAACGAAAAGCAAATCCAGCCTCCCCATGAATTACAGATTGTTTCCTATCCTGATGTTGAAGGCTTTTATCTTTTATATCTTGATGCCTCTGGAGAAGTTATCACTGATACATATCATGAAACTTTGGAAAAAGCACAGGACCAAGCGAAATGGGAACTTAATGTTCTTCCAAGCGAATGGAGCGATAGATAATTATTCTACACCTCTAGAATTTTGATCTAAGCACAATAGATTATTAAACAGGGAGCTACTCTTCTTAAGCTTGAGCAGAAAATCGCAAAGCCCGCCATAAAAGTGGTTCAACAAGCCCCCCTCCCACAAGTTGCACCTAAACTTGTGAGTGGTAAGGGAGTGTGTAAATAGCAGAAAAGCTCTTTTCATCAAAGCACCCAACGAAAAACGTTAAAATTACAGTTTATGTTTATATAAAAATCTAAAGGCTGACAAATTGTTTAATGACAATATGAGGACCAGCAAGCGTCGTAATTAATTCTTTTCTTGCAAGGGCATAACCCGCTTCTGGATCTTTATCCTAACCGATATTTCATCCACAAGCTTACCGCCCTGGTGTTCATAAAATTTTCGAGCTTTATGATTATCTTTAAGGGCCCATGCTAGAAAGGGTACAAGGCCTTGTTTCTTCATTTGTAGGCGAAGGTTTTGAAAGAGTGCGTTTCCAACCCTTTGACCTTGATGGTGTTCCAAAATATAGAGCGCATAAACTTCCCCACGTTCCGTTCTTGCTTTTTGTTGTTCTGGTGACAACTGTTGGTTTTCATGAAAGCGAAGAACATCCGCATCGCAAAATCCAATAATTTTGTCTTCCCAAAGGGCAACATAATAAATTCCTTTACCTTCTCTGAGAATTTTATGACGTAGCTCAAGACGGTTTTCCAATTTAAGGGTCTCTAAAAATAAAGGATCAATAATTCCCTTATAGGCACTTTTCCAAGCCATGGTGTGAACGAAAGCAATGCCTTCTGCATCTTCAAGGCGAGCTATTCTTATTTGATATTCTGGGGGCAGAGATAGATTATTCAAATGTGTTTTCATAAAGATTCGCTAATGTGTTATATCCTTCTTTAAGAATAGCAAAAAATAGGCGTTTGATGTCAATTAATGGAGAGATCAATTTCATCGAGATCTTAAAGGAAAAAATAACGTGGATATCAACTTTCTTAGTTTGTAGTGTAAAAATAACGTCTATGGTAAAAAATCAAACAAAGTTTTTTCTTGCACTTCAGAGAAAAAATTTTAATATATTAAAGTAAGAAATTTAATTTTCATATATTTTGAGAGAAAAGTAACGATGTGGTCTAAAAAATTCATGCCAAAAGTTTTAAATGTTGTTTCTGCACTTGCCTTATCCACCATAGTGTTAGGAGCTGTTGTTATTAACCCTACCCAAGCCATGGACGATGACAAGTTTCCGAATAAAAAATTGACTCCTCGACCTTATAACCAATTTGTTTTGACTCCTCGAATTTTTGGAGAGGACATCGAGGCTTCTAGGGTTTTGCTTCAAACTTTAGACCGAGATGAGGACCCAAGCGATTCTTCAAATCTCCTGTACTACACTTCACAACCAGGCATTGTTATTGATCAGCTACTTTCCGATGAGCTCTTGCTCATGATTCTGAAGTTTCGAGAAGTTCAAGCTTTTCCTGAACGAGCAAATCGGCTTGCTTTAACATCCAAGCACTTTCTCGCATTAATTAATGATCCCCAATTTAGCCGTACAATCATCATAAACTCTCCAAAAAGGCGAGAGGAAGTTCTTAAAGCTAAAGATTTTCCCGACATTTCTTCAGTTCCTGGTCTAAAAATTCGTAGAGGGATTGTGGAGAAACCTCATTTATCAGTTTCCGACCAAAAAATTTACGGTAGGTTTATAAAGCGTGGTGGATTTGTGGACAACCTTGGAAATACGGAGGATCTTCGTCCTGATAACCTTCGTTCCCTCTTATCAAAATTTCCTTTTCTTACTTCTTTGAATCTATCCGACATGAACATAGGCCTTGGTGGTGCTGCCGTCATTGCTGAGGCTCTTCCTAACCTTCCTCAGCTCAAAAAACTTAATCTTTATAAAAATAACCTTACTGTAGATGCAGCAGAAAAGCTTGCTGTGCCCCTTTCAAAGAGCACTTCCTTAAAAGAACTAAGATTAGATAATAATGACATTCATCTGACAGCTACTCATTTATTCATTCAGAAACTCTGCGATTTTTCACTTGAATTCCTCGACCTATCAGGTAATAAAATGACGCCTCAAGAATCTTCGCTCATTTTCACGGCTCTTAAAAATAATAAAAACCTTAAGCAATTAAAGATGCTTTTTAATAAAATCGACCTTGCAGGAAGTAAAGCCCTAGAAGATTTTCTGAAAATCAATTCTACGCTTACGAAGTTATCGCTGATGGATACATATATTGATCATAAAAGTTTGGTGTCTATTGTGAATGGGCTTAAATCTAATTCTTTTCTTAAATCAATTGATGTTGCAGGAAATGATCTTGGTCCTGAAGGAGCGAAACTTATAGCTGGTGTGCTTAAACATAATGATTCCTTAACAGACATAGATTTGTTTAATACTAAAATTGGAGATGAAGGGTGTATTGCTATTGCCAACAATCTCAACTCTTCTCTTGTGTCATTAAATCTCGGCCAGAATGGGATCACGCATGAGGGCGCAAATGTGTTAAGTGGTGCGCTTAGCCAAAACACAACCCTTAAAAAGTTAAATTTACTTGGCAATGATGGTATTGGCATAATAATGATGAATCAAATTAATGATATTATGTCTAGGAAAACGGTAGCCGAAAAACTAACCGCGATAGGATTTTGTTTTTGTCAGAATCGTGCCCCTAGATTGATCCCTGCCTCCAGCTCCTCCAGGCAAGATGATAAACAAGCCTCTCAAACCTATTGAGTAGAAAACTGTTCAGATTTATAGTGAGCAGCATGTTAAACACAGCATTGCCACTAAAAAGGAAAATCCAGAGAAATCGAGAAATGATGCGTAAGGTCTTATCATTCGTAGGGTTAATCAACTATCCCACAGAATATTGGCATTGGTCTTATGGTGATCGCTATTGGGCCCATCAAACCGCTCAATTGCAAGCGATATATGGGAGTGTGGAGTAATGATAAGATTCCTCATTGGATTATGGATATTCATGAACTCACCTCTCTCCGTATATGCATGTGATTTTGACCCTCAGATTGAAAGCATAGAAAGAAAGATTAAGGAGTCCAGACAAGTCCTTGATAAACAAGCTCTCGATGATGTTGAGGTTGTAAAACATCACCTCGCAACCATGGGCTCTGTTGATCAAGAGGTACGGAAATTATTCATTGATTTGGATACCCCAATGACACGTAAACTTCTTACAGAAGTAGACTTCCTTCATACAGAACATTTGAAAGCCATTCTTGTCATTCACGGTTGGATCACTATTACAAAGTTTGGCAAAGAAGCAGATCGTCAAGCCTGGCTTCTTGTGCAACATGCTGATCATGATCCTGATTTTCAAAAACACTGTGTCTTGCTATTGCAACAACTATATCCCAGTGGAGAGACAGATAAGAAAAACTATGCGTACCTCTATGATCGGGTTGCCTTAAAATTTCAGGATTTTGGGCTAAAACAAAGGTATGGGACGCAAGCCAAAATTGCAGACGATCAAATTGAGCTCTGTCCTTTTGAAGGCAGTCCAGAAGATGTTAACCAGCGTCGACGTGAGATGGATTTTGAGCCTATTGAGGAATATATGGAAACTCTAAAAACGTTCTATAAAGGTTGAAGATGGGGTGCTCTCCACCACCCCTTACTGATTTTCCCATTCCTTAATCTGAGTTTGGCTGCCAGGAAGAACAGACAAAAAGAGTCTTTGTTCATCAATGGGGGGCTCTGAATGAACAGCTGCATTGCCAGAGCCAACAATAAAAATAGCTCCCTGGTGCGGCTGGGCTACTGAGATGGCTTCTTTAGAGCAACCTAATAGATCAGCGAGCGCTTGACGGTTGTACTCATTTTGTTCCGTCCCTTTACGCTGTAAATCAGAAAATTCCTCTCGTCTATCAGCAGGTAATTGATAAAATAAAGTTAGGGAGCCCTTTAGACTAATAGCAAACTTATAGAGATCACCTGTGCGCGGCGCATAATAATAGCCATCTGTGTGCCAACGGGGCACATTCCACGACGCGGTTGGCGTAAAAGCACGTAAGGCAACCCAAGCGGTTTCTTTTTCCGAAGCCTGGATAATCTCATTGACGATCCTCACAATGATTTGGGAGGTTATTTTTGCAGTTTCTTCGTTTTTCTCGCCTAATGATTTAATAAAGTCATTTGATTCAGATTCTAATCCCTTGAGATTCCCGTAATTATTATATTCTGTTGTTGCATTTATTTTGAGATTTTTTAAGGACTTGATTTCATGTTCTGAAAGCTGAAGATCAAAATAGACAAAAGGGCTGTCGGGTCCTAAGGCTTTGATTGCTGTTTGAATTTGGTTTGGTGTTATGTTCCGAGTTTCTTCATAGGCGTCATAATCCATCGCATAAATTGGGGCAGAACCAACAATAAGACAGGCTTCAAAAGCCATAAAAGACGCTGTAAATAGCAGAAAAACTCTTTTCATCAAAGCACCCAACGAAAAACGTTAAAATTACAGTTTATGTTTATGCACAACCCAACCTCTTCACTCAGAAAAAACAATAGCTACTCCAGAACAGTATTTGCGAAGGGTTTTTTTCAATTTGTCAAATGCTTCTGATTTAAGATCTTTTGAGGGGATAATACTTTTTAATTTCTCAACGGTTTCAGTCACAACAACCCCTTCATTTGTAACAGAAAATTCTCGTTTTGCATTTAACCAAGGGGTTTGAATAGAAAAGGCTAGTTTATCCAAATCCTTAGCTGAAACATTTTTAAAAACCTGTTTTTTTGATATAGTTTGAGGAGTGCCAACATAAAGGGCCCCTTCATCTTTTTGAGATACGGCTACATAGGGACTATACCAATTGCCTCTTAGGGGAAAGGCATAACCAGAGTTCGTATGAATCATAGCATGATTTTCCCCGTAACTAAAAGTCGTCTTTAAAGGCTTAACTTTACCCGATGTGTGTTCAGGTAGAGTTACAGAGTCATTAATAGGGTCAGCCCCTTCACACACCAACTTAATAACGGCTTCTTTTAAGCCAGATGCTGGGTGTGCTATTAAGCCATAAGTAAAATCTTTCGCGGTCTCGCCTTCAAAACAAAGAGATCCATCTGTATGTACTTCCCCATCCTCTTTTATGGTAATGATTCGCTCATATATCGTTCTTGCATGCTGATAATTTATGGGTGGAATACGTTCATAGGTTGGGTTTTCAGGATCAAGGACAAGCGCTGGCCTATCAGCGATATCGGGGAAAATACCCTCAGCCATAGAGACGTTGTTTGTCGGATCAACCCAATAGGTTTTTCCTAAGGGACTAATAACTTTCACAATGGCGTGATTAAAATTGCTATGATCAGGTAGAGTATCGTTTTCTAGATAGGGTTCACCTCTATATACGATAGCAATCTTGGTTTTATAATCTAGTTTATTCAAAATTGCGGCAAGGCAGATAGAGTATTCTTTACAATCCCCATATCCTGAAGTGATGATGTCTTTCAGTGACCGGGGAGCTAAAAGACCTTCAGCTGTATTCCAACTCCCCAAATAAGTGATTTTTGCAATTAAAGCAGTCACAACCGTATCTATACAGTCTGTTTCGTCCTCAATTTTGCTTGCGCTATTTCGAATGCTTTCCAGATCCTCAGGCAGGGGGGAAGCCAGTACGGATTGATAGGGCTTTGCTTCAAGTTGTCCGGTTCGCGTATAATTTTTTTCTGTTGAAAAGGAGAAAGAGGTATAAAGAGAAGATTCTCCATGCGAATCCGTAGATTCGCCAGTAAGTTCCTCAAAAGTCGGTTTTTTTAAAGTTATCTGAAAAGTATGCTTAGACTCATCATGATTCTCGCTAACTTCTAAATTATTCCGCGGGTCGTTGACTTTTAAAAAAAGCGGCAATTCAGACTCTATGGTTGTGTTATTGTGTGTCCACAAATAGCCATCACGAAAGGCTAGAGAGGCAGCAAAATAGTTTTCGAATGATGGCTTGAAAATATGTTCTTTTGTTTTTACATAAATCGAGGAGCCAACAGTAACGCGCTCAAAGGGGAGCAGAATTTGATGGTCTTTTTTTAATCCTGAGGGGCCACTTGCCAAGGGTTTGTCTTCTATTCTTTCTTTTGAAATGACAGAAGCTGTTCCATTGTTGGTTGTTTTGGCTTCGAGGACTTCAAAGGTGGATCGTGCGGCATTATAAGTATAGGTTTGGGTTGTTAAAGCCCGTCTTCCGGCTTCTGTAAGAATTTTTAGTTCAGTTTCCGACTCTATTGTATAGCTGCCATCCTGATGCACCTTATAATGTGTTCTTTTATTCAAACACTCAATATTGGCTTCATCATGCTCCAGCCATCGGGCATATACCTGAGAATCTGACATGGGAGAAAGTAAAAAGGAGAGAGTCAATAAAGAAACTGAGCAAGAAAAACGTAATGACACGGAATACACCTTAATTAAGAACAATCAATTTAATAAAAAATCCTATAACACTAATTGGAAATGATTGTCAAGCAGGAGGCCCAGGTTTATTAAATGGAAAACTCCTTTTGATGAGTTCGTGCAATCTCTTGGGTTATTTGCAAAGTCAAATTATCTACAGCCTTTTTTGCTTGTGTTTGGATGTAGCTTAGCTCTGCTGCTATTGGAGATTGCTTATGAGAAGAGGCATGCTGAAACAGCAGATCCCCTTCTTTTCGACGAAGAAGCTCAACGGTTTGAGGATGTTGATCCTTTACAATCTTGCTGTAATCCCTTTTTTCAAGCTCCTTTGAGATTTGAGCCATATGGTTGATTTGTGCCTCTGAAGGTTTTTCGCCATGGGTTTCCTTATGCCTTAAAATATTTTGGGCACAGAAGGTGGCAGCTTTTTTAGAAAGGGCATATTTTTGAGACAAATCCTCTGCCAGTTGGGATGTTTGAGACCGATGATTTTTAAATTCTTGCCTGGCAAGGGTGGCAAGAGAGGATGGCGTTTCAAGACCTTTTTGTTTTGCCTGCAGGAAAAGCCTTCCTTCAATGGACACCAGTCGCTCAGCAATGCGATGGGCCCGCATACCGCTGTGGACATTCAATGTACCTTTGTCTTTCCATTCTTCTATAAGCTCTTTCCGGATTTCAGGAAGACGGTCCAACTCATACTTAGCTCGTAAGGAAAACTGAGCCATTTCTTTCTCCGTAGGACTCGTTCCTTTAAGAGAATAGGCATGGTAGATAAAGCCCGCTGTTTTCTCTGCTTGAAGGTGAACACGCTCTGTCCTATCAGGTGTAAGTGGTTTCTTTGCTTTTTCTAATATATTGAAAAGCCGAGTTTCACAACGCTCTACCAGTTCTGTAAAAGACGGTTCTTGTCGCTGCATTTCCACATTCTTAGGCAAAGGTGATGCGTGATCTTTTTGAATAGAAGGGGTTATAAGTTCCGCTTTTTCTTGTGGAAAAGCTTTAGGTTTTTCAAAACGATAGAAGTTCTCGTTAGTGTGAAACAGGTCTTTTGCTTTGGTCACAATGGGCTCAAGAGAGTGTTTCAATTGAGCACCCCAAGATTTTTCTTCTTGTCTCTTTTCAATGTCGTGTTGGGTATGAAAGAAAAGACTGGCGCCGTTTCCATCTTGCCGACCCATCTGATGGATAAGAGCTGCGTGAGTTGGTGTTTCTTCTTGAGCAACGTAAAGGTGTAAAGACCGTGTTTGCCGCGTGAGGGCCACATAATTGGTGGATTTATTGGTTGTTTTACCATGCAGGACATACACATCATCCAAAGTACCTCCCTGAGCTTTATAAACGGTTGAGGCATAGCCATGACGAAGACCATCATAGGTATTTGGGTCAACTTCTTTGATGTCTCCCTTATCTAACCGGATCTTCATGGTTTTTGTTTGAGGATCAATGCGTTCAATCACCCCAAAGCTGCCGTTCGTTAGGGCTTGGGATTTATCCGTGGTTGTGAATTGCACCCGATCTCCTTCCGCAAAAGCAACCCGACCTCTTTGAGTACTGCAGAGTATTTCTACTTCTCCCAGCTGCCCTCTCGCTCGAAGGACGTCTCTGGCCCCTTGGTTGAGGGCATCTACATCAACGTTCTTTTGCGCTAGAATGAGCCGGGTTTTGTGGGGGTTGAGAAGATTATCCTGTGCCCAAGTCTTGAGAAGGTCTGCCAACGCCTCTTCTTTGGTTTGACTCCAGGAAATGGCCTTGTTCTCTTCAAGCAAATGTACGGCGCTTTTAATCTCGCCTTTGGAAAGATCCTCAGAGACAGCCTTTTGCCAGTCAATCGTTTGGCGCCGCACTTGCTGCAGTTCTACCGTTCCAT
>Ga0207096_1006_pt1 | contig 41473 bp, 38 predicted proteins | sample Alteio_BWMinHeat_86_FD_153547 | JGI IMG/M metagenome (GOLD analysis project Ga0207096, IMG submission 153547) | Enriched cells from forest soil in Barre Woods Harvard Forest LTER site, Petersham, Massachusetts, United States -... | ecosystem: Environmental > Terrestrial > Soil > Temperate forest >...
TTGGATTATGCTTTCCTGCATGACGCGCTCTAATACTAGCTTCCGCTTTTTTTCTACTATCGGAGTGGGCGATAACCATCCATCTGCCATTTTCATTTTTTAAAATGGGCCATCCTTTTGTTTTGGTCTTCTTACCTATCTTATAGGGCATGCTGTCTCCCTTGTGGCTAAAGTCGAGCTATAAGAGTTTTCCTAAAATGGAATCAGTATGTGTAAAAACCGATGGACATTTTACCTCAGGGTTCTTGTGCGATTGTTTTGGTGAAAATAATACAGAAGAAGGATTGGGTTTTGGATTAAGTAGATTATCAAGTTTTTTCTGAATTTTATCTATGCCAGTAAAGATTTCAGTTAACGATTGTATTGCCATATCTAATTGTTTTTCTTCCCTTTTTATGCCACTCTCACAAATGGATTTGTAATTAGCACATTTTGCTTTTTCTTCATTTATATGCCATTTTACTTTTTGTAATCCACCACCCGGTAATTTTTTATGTTTGCTAAGGCATCTTGAATAGCTCGATTCCGCGAGTTGAATACTACATATCACTTTATTTAACAAATCAGAACATATTTTCAATTTTGATTGGTGAGCTGCAAGTTCATTTGGTAATGGCGAAGAGAGAGAATCTGTAGACATAGCAGCGGGGACCAATACCACAGAATGATTGTCAGCTTGCATATCTGTATTAGTGTTTTTATTTGCATTATTGTTCTGAGTTGACGAGACCCTAGGCAAGCAGAAAAATGTCTGTAGCAATGAATTTTTCAAATCGAATGAAAATCGTTTAAAATTACCGTTAAGTAATTTATCTCTGTCTTGCTGCTCTTTAAGAGATAAATTTTCTTCAAATTCAAATAAAATCTCAATCTCTTTTCCATCATCAATTATATCATATGGATATGGAAATTCGTATTGTTGCAATTTAATACATTCAATCTGCTCTTCCGAAAATTTACCTCCAGGCATATTCTTGGCAATTTGGTTTGTGCAAGCAGAAAAGTTGCAACTTGTTAATTCTTTTATAACGAGGCGAAAGAAAGAAAAGTCTTGTAAAAATGATCTTCTTAATAAAATATCCAGTAACTTATCGTTTCCCGTATTATCAAACATAATAATACAATTTTGTAATGCAATTTTTGCTAATTCAATTTGGCTTATTGCTATTTTGTAGGGAGATGTGCTGAGCGCCAAAAATACCGCATCATAACATTCTTGAGAGGCTAAGCTTTTTAAGTAATGGGTAATTTTAGTATGTACTGTAACACCATTAGAGCTAGTGGATTGGAGTTGATTGAGTAATGATATTCTTGGCCATATTTCTGGCAAACATTCTGGCCACTGTGATCTTTCCAGAATCTCTTCAGTATATGGAAATTCGTCTCGTTTCAATGCAATACATTCAAGCTGTTCTTCTGAAAATTTACCTTGCTTATATTGAGCAATTTGATTTATGCAGTAAGAAAAGTCATAGACGGTTAATCGGTTAACAACAAAGCGAAAAAAAGAAAAATCTTGTAAAAATGACTTGGTTAATAATATATCTAGTAAATCATCGTATCTCCTTGTAATGATAAATTTAATATCGCAATCTTGTAACACGATTTTTACTAACTCGATTTCGTAGTTTGTCGCTATTTTGGAACTAAATTTGCGGATTATTGAAACTACCATATCATAACGATGATCGGGGGCTAATCTTCTTAGGCCATTAGTCATTTCAGTAGCATATGTTGTAATTGCATGAGAGTTTGTAGAGTGGCTACTTTCTGAAGTGGATGATGAATGCATATTGCTATCCTGGTAATGTATTTCAGTGAGTTAGAGCATAGTATCGAATAAAGTGCTCTCTTTCAATACGACAATATATCATTCTCATCATCAACAAAAACAAGAAACAAGGGGTCAAGTCTTGATTATTGCCATTTCGCAACCTTAAATTTTGAAATTGAAAATATTCGAAATATTATGATGGAGGTGTCAAATGTCAAGACTTGACCCCTTTGTTTTACAAGTCTTTTAAAATTAATTGCCCAAAATATAGAAGCATATGAAATGCAACGTTATCCAACTCAGTCACTATCTCCAATTGAAATGTTAGAGTTTCTTATGAAAGAGCATGATCTTGGGCAAAGTGATTTGCCAGAAATAGGTAGCCAATCATTGATCTCTAAAATTTTAAAAAAAGAGCGTCATCTTACCGTGGAGCCTTATGCTACTTTAAACTCGATTTGTTTTAAATCTGCTTTGGGGGCATATGCTTTCATATGTAATATTTCAATGCCAACCACTTGCTTTTGAGTATTGTAATCTAAGACAATGCCAGGCCGTATTTCTTCTGACTCAATGATATTAGAACTATCAAGACGCAAATAGAGAGTGTCAGATTTTTCATCAAAATAAAGTTTCATCGTTTTCCTCTCATTCGGAGGTCAAAATAGACAGAAATAATTTTTTTTAGGTAAGTAGTATTATTGTAAATGATATGTAAGGTACGGTCATCTCTTTCTGAAATCGAGCCATAAGCATGGCATCGTGTTGGGTCTGCTATATCTTGAATCACTTTGATAGGAGCAGATAATACTCTCTGGATCCATTCTTTGTGAATGCCGCGTTCTGCAACAACAATTGCAGCATGTGCTGTTAACGTATAGCCATTTTTCATAACTAGTGCCTGATTGAGGTTGATGGGGGGTGATGATGGGGTAAATCTGGATGGTCGACTTGGTAAACCGAAATTAAAGAATAAAGAAAATTTTTTTTGGCGCGCCCGGAGAGATTCGAACTCCCGACCGCCTGGTTCGTAGCCAGGTACTCTATCCAGCTGAGCTACGGGCGCGTATTTGATTGAGGGTTGGCGGAGAGAGAGGGATTCGAACCCTCGATGGAGCTTTTTGACCCCATACTCCCTTAGCAGGGGAGCGCCTTCAGCCGCTCGGCCATCTCTCCAGTCGTAATGGCTTTCTTATTCTTCTTTTTTATCTATATCTTTGTCTTTGTCTTTATTGTCAGTGCCTTTCTCTTGTTGAATACGTTGATAAATTTCTTCGCGATGGACAGATACCGTTTTCGGTGCGTTGATGCCAATTCGTACTTGATTGCCTTTAATTCCGAGTACCGTGACTACAACGTCATCGCCAATGATTAATGTTTCACCTACGCGTCTTGTTAAAATGAGCATTGACCCTCTCCTTCTAGTACTGCCTTGTTTATATTAATTTACTTCCATAATCTCGTATAATATATAAGTTTACACCAAAGTTTGCCATGGTAAACAATATCAGAGCATTGTGCAAATGGCTTTTTCGCTAATTTAAACGCTTTGCGCGACGACTCCGATGTGTTGGGGGTGTTCTCCGAGTTTGTCTAGTTCGAACGCGGTATGTACAGCGCGAACACCTTGTTCTAGGTGTTCCTCATTGATCATGACTGAAATCTTAATTTCAGAGGTTGTTATCATTTGAATATGGATATCTACATCGCCAAGTGCTTGAAACATCGTGCTGGCGACACCCGAATGCGAGCGCATGCCAATGCCAACTAAAGATAGCTTAGCAACGTTCTCATTGCCTGTCACGGAAACAGCCCCTAATTCTTGAGCGAGATGCTCGACAATCTTGAGTGTTTTTGCGTAATTTTTTCGCTGTAAGGTGAAAGTGAAATCCGTGTTTTCTTTATCAGTGGTATATTGCGCAATCATGTCGATTTCAATGTGAGCATCACTGACTTTGCCTAATATTTTGCCTTCGATTCCCGCTTGATTAGGAACGCCGGATAGCGCAATGATGGCTTCTTCGCGACTGAATGCAATGCCTGAAACCAGACGTTTTTGCATGACTTTGTCATCAAAGGTGACTAACGTGCCGGGCCCCTCTTTGAAGGTGGATAGGACACGGACAGGAAGATTATGCTTGCTGGCCAGTTCTACGGAGTGCATTTGCAATACTTTGGCTCCTAAGCTGGACATTTCGAGCATTTCTTCAAAACCAATTTGCGGTAATAATCGTGCTTCAGGAAGTAGACGTGGATCGGTTGTGTATACCCCCTCGACATCAGTGTAAATTTGGCATTCATCGGCTTTTAATGCCGCAGCCAATGCTACGGCGGTGGTGTCAGATCCCCCTCGGCCTAAGGTTGTAATATCACCCAGTGCATTCACCCCTTGAAACCCGGCGATAATAATGACATATCCTTCCGCCAAGTCGCGTCGGATGGTATCGGTGCGCACGTCTAAGATGCGAGCATGCATGTGTGCATCGTCTGTTAAAATGCCGGTTTGTAAGCCAGTATAGGAACGCGCTTTGCAGTTTTTAGCGGCTAGGGCGATGGATAATAATGCCATGGACACTTGCTCACCCGTGGAAACTAAGACGTCATATTCGCGTGGGTGGGGCTCTGCGGTTAAATTTTCAGCCAATTGAATAAGACGGTCTGTTTCACCCTGCATAGCAGAGACGACAACCACGACATCATGTCCTTGTTGCTTGGCTTGTATCACTCTTTCGGCGACATGTTGAATGCGATCCAATGTCCCGACGGAACTGCCACCATATTTTTGAACTAGGAGTGCCATACTTTTATTCTCTTTTCTGCCCACGCATAAACGGATTTTAGTGCTTGATCAATATGTTCAGGTTGATTTCCGCCGGCTTCAGCTAAATCGGCTCGACCGCCTCCTTTCCCCCCCACTTGTGCAGCGACCATATTAACCAGTTCACCGGCTTTAATGTGTTCGATTGCATGGGGTGTCACACCGGCAACGAGACTGACTTTATTGTCTTTGACTGAGGCGAGGATAATGACTGCATTCCCTAATTTATTTTTAAGCTGATCAACAGCCCCGCGCAATGACTTATTATCTAGGTTATCGACGCGCGTTGCTAGTATTTTTATCCCACCAATCTCTTGTGCTTCGGATATTAAATCACGGCTGGCTTCTGTGGCCAGTTTGGCTTTTAATTGCTCAAGCTGTTTTTCAAGAGAGCGAATGCGTTCACTGGCGTCTTGTAATTTCTGTTTATTTTCCAGGTCGCATTTTTTAAGCCAGCGCAGGGCGCCGGTTCCTGTGACCGCTTCAATGCGACGGATGCCGGATGCGACGCCTGATTCTGCTGTAATTTTAAAAAAGCCAATGTCGCCAGTGTGATGGGCGTGTGTTCCACCGCAGAGTTCTTTGGATTGACCAAAACGGACGACGCGAACTTCTTTGCCGTATTTTTCACCAAAAAGTCCTAAAGCACCTTCAGCGATGGCTTCGTCTGGAGTGGTGACATGGACATTGGCTTCGTGGTTGGCGCGAATCTCTTGGTTAACGCATTGTTCAATGCGGTCTAGCGTTTCTTCCGAAACAGGCGCTGAATGCGAAAAATCAAAGCGCAGACGATCCGGTTCGACCAGCGATCCTTTCTGAATGACATGTTCACCTAGCACTTGACGCAACACCATGTGTAACAAATGCGTGGCAGTGTGATTGAGTACGGTTGCGGCGCGTCGCTCAGCATCGACTTCCGTATGCACTGTCTCGCCTATTTTTAAAGACCCTTTTTCTAATAAGCCTACATGTACATGCGCTTGGCCTTGTTTCATCGTATCATTCACGCGAAAAAGCGCCGTCGCCGTGCGTAATAGGCCTTGATCGCCTACTTGCCCACCGGATTCGGCGTAGAAGGGTGTGCGGCTTAAAATAACCGATCCTTCTTCACCGGCTTGTAATGTTTCTACCGAGACTCCCTGGCGGTAGAGTGCGATGATATCACCGAGGTCAGGTGTTTTTTCAGTGAAAAGGTTTTTATAACCCACAAACTCCGTGGGAGTGGCAATATGGGCCCCGGTTTGATAATCCGCGGTGAATTTGCTGGATTGGCGTGAGCGGTCTCTCTGTTGGTCCATGGCGGCTTCAAAACCGCTGAAATCCACTTGTAAATGACGTTCGCGGGCGATGTCGGCGGTTAAATCTGCTGGAAAACCGTAAGTATCATATAACTTGAATACAAGATCTCCCGGAATCACTTTGCTTTGTAGTTCGCTGACGATTTGCTCGAATAATTTTAGACCCAGGCTTAATGTGAGATTGAATTGCTCTTCTTCTTGGCGTAACACTTTTTCCACTTCCGGCTGCGCGAGAACCAGTTCGGGAAAAGCACTTCCCATTTCTTGCACTAACGGAGCGACTAATTTATAGAAAAAGGGGACGGGTATTCCGACTTTAGCGCCATGACGGAGGGCGCGTCGAATAATGCGGCGTAATACGTAGCCGCGGCCTTCATTGGAGGGCAGAACCCCATCTGTAATGAGAAAAGCACAAGAACGGATGTGGTCGGCAATGACGCGCAATGAGAAGGTGTCTTCCCCGCTGACCGTAGTGGGGATTAAGTGAGTAATGGCCTGAATTAAATGGCGAAATAAATCAATATCGTAATTATTATGTACCCCTTGCAACACAGCGGCTATGCGTTCTAATCCCATGCCGGTATCCACAGAGGGTTTGGGTAAGGGGCTTAGCGTTCCATCAGCGGCTCTGTCATATTGCATAAAGACCAGATTCCAGATTTCAATATATCGATCTCCGTCTGCATCGGGACTGCCAGGAGGGCCACCGGGAATGGTTGGGCCGTGATCATAAAAAATTTCTGTGCAAGGACCGCAGGGGCCAACCGGTCCCATAGACCAAAAATTATCGGATTCACCGCAGCGCGAGAAGCGATGGGGGTCTATGCCGATTTCTTTTAGCCAAATTTGGGCGGCTTCATCATCTTCTTCATAGACGGTAACCCACAGTTTTTCAGAGGGAAGTTTGATGACTTGAGTTAAAAATTCCCAGGCGTATTGTATTGCTTCACGTTTAAAGTAATCACCAAAACTAAAATTTCCCAGCATTTCAAAGAAAGTGTGATGCCGTGCCGTATATCCCACCCGCTCTAAGTCGTTATGTTTGCCACCGGCACGCACGCACCGTTGTGACGAAGCCGCCCTATGGTAAGGGCGTTCTTCTTTTCCTAAGAATACGTCTTTGAATTGCACCATGCCCGCATTGGTGAACAGCAGCGTCGGGTCATTGTGTGGGACCAGAGAGCTGCTGGGGACGATTGTGTGCCCTTTTGCTTGAAAATAAGCTAAAAATTCACTGCGGATATGATTGGTGCTGTGCATCGTTTTTTAACTCGCTACCTCTTCAAGCTCGATGACATTTTCTGCGTCGCCTTTGCCAGAGGTTGATAATAACTTTGCACGAATTTTTGTCTCAATTTCACGTGCTATCTCGGTGTGTTCTTTTAAGAATAAGCGAGCATTATCTTTTCCTTGGCCAATTTTCTGGCCTTGGTAACTGAACCAAGCGCCTGCTTTATCAACCAAGTTGTGTTGCACACCCAGCTCAATGATTTCACCTTCGCGTGATATGCCCTCATTGTAGAGAATGTCAAATTCAGCTTGTTTAAACGGAGGAGCCACTTTGTTTTTGACGACTTTAACGCGTGTTTCACTGCCGATGATTTCATCACCATTTTTTACGCTGCCAATGCGTCTAATGTCTAAACGGACAGAAGCATAGAATTTCAATGCATTGCCGCCAGTCGTGGTTTCTGGGTTGCCGAACATGACACCAATTTTCATGCGGATTTGGTTAATGAAGATGACTAATGTGTTGGAACGCTTAATATTCGCGGTGAGTTTACGTAAAGCTTGCGACATAAGGCGTGCTTGTAGCCCCATGTGTTGATCGCCCATTTCTCCTTCAATTTCGGCTTTAGGGGTGAGGGCTGCGACAGAGTCAATAATGACCACATCGACTGCGCTGGAACGAACAAGCATGTCGGCAATTTCAAGGGCTTGTTCACCCGTATCGGGTTGAGAAATCAAGAGTTCATCGACATTGACCCCCAGGCGCTTTGCATAACCGGGATCTAAGGCGTGCTCTGCGTCCACAAAAGCAGCGGTTCCGCCAAGACGTTGGCACTCTGCGATCACCTGGAGGGTTAGAGTGGTTTTTCCGGAGGATTCTGGGCCATAGATTTCAACGATTCGTCCCCGCGGTAAGCCGCCAATGCCCAAGGCAATGTCCAGGGTTAATGAACCCGTTGATATCGCTTCAATATCACGCACGGCAATGGCATCGCCTAAGCGCATGACAGAACCTTTTCCAAATTGGCGTTCAATTTGGCTTAATGCAGCTCCCAAAGCTTTCTTTTTGTTTTCTTCCATAAGGGTATCCTTTGAACTAATGGCTCTCGACCGGTTGGAGAGCGGGGTGGCTTGGCCGCCTGATGCGGACGTGTTATGCGCAATCTAAGTAGAGATCGGCTGACAGGAAGATTATATCGCGTATGGGGGGAGTTACAAGGGGATTTAGTAACTATTCAGCGCTTATCACCGCGCCAATCGTGAACGCGTCCGCGTCCGCGTGCGCGTTCACGATTTTCCCGAAGCAACCCCTTAATGTTCCCTTAATAAACAAATGATAAGATATATTATAACAGTTAACCAGATCTCCAGGGGGATCATATGAAAACAGCATTATTAGTGGTCACAATCAGTGCGTTATTAGCGGTCGGGCTAGGTTCTAAAATTCTCCCTGTTTCAAGTACACCCTCTTTGAGTGTATCATCTATCGCCAACGAAAAACCGGTGCCTATGGGGGTCTTCGGTGATCTTAAAAACATTTAGGATTATTTGTCTCAGTGTGTTTCTCCAACCGTTTTAAAATAGACGATCAAGATCCCAAAGGTCATTTCATTTGGGATGTGAAAAGTCATGCTGTGGCAGCAGACCACAAACAGGAAGCGGGGCCCGCGTCTCCATTTGATGCGCTCGTGTGTCTGGGTCAACTTCCTGATAATGGTATTTTGTCGAATAAGCTCATGAATTGTTTTGGGCAGCATGTTTTCGATCTATTGTTTGATAAAGTGGATTACTCCCGCTCCCTCAGAACGGTTAAACAAATAACCGGCATAGAAAGCATTCCCTCCGTACAACAAGAAGCGCATTTCAGTCACGCGGAACAAATGGAGTTATTGTTGTGCTGGCGCCTCGTGCATAAATTTCGCATTTTACAAGAGACCGACTTTCTTCATAACCAATTAGAAAAAGATATGGATATCCAAGCCATCAATCATAAAATTAACGCACTTTACGCAATAACAAATTCTGCCAAAAGTGATTTGGCAAAAACGCTAGTGGCCAGAGAGCGCGAAGAAAAAGCATTTTTATTGGAAGCCATCCGGGAATTGCAGACACAGATCCATGGTTGCCGGTCGCTCGCCGAACGTAATGCTTTGCTCCAACAATGGCAGCATCGCGTTTTTAAAGAATTAATCGCTCGTTTTCAATGTAACCAAGGGACCGTCGGATTGTATGAGTCTGAATGGCCTTTTGAAAATTTTGCGAATACGGGCCCACTGCAAGATGCGTATTACGAGCTCCAAGATCATGTTTTTAACGAAAGATCCCCCATTCATTCGAGTATGATATGGAAAGGCAACAAAGGACAATGGTTTCATAGTGCTCACTACGCGCAATCCCAACCCGAAAAATTATTATTTTCTGCCACACTGATTGAAGAATGTGGTTCTGACTTAACGATTAATGTGTGTGATTTTAATGCGCCATTAGAACATCTGTCGGGGAATACGCGACTAGCGGGCATTGAAGAAAAATATTATCAGCGTAAAAAAGAGATCGGTGAAAAAACACTTTCGATCAAAATGAAGAAAGAGGCAGAACAGTACGAGCGTAAAAAGCAGGGGAAAAGTAAACTGTTCAAGTTGCCGAAAACATCACGTCTATTGGACTCGTTTTTTGCTTTACGCAAAACAAACGCAGAATATTATAGTGAATTGAAGCAGAGTTTAAACGCATTTGTTGCCCAGCATCCCCCCATTCCTCTACAAAGAGATGATAAGGAAGAAAGCGAGTTAAAAGCAGCGGTTGAACACCTGGCTCTTCTTGAAGAAAAAATGGATTCCATGCCAAAAGATCTGAATGCATTACGTATGGAGCTACAAGAGCACTATACAATTGCTCCTCTATCACATGAGGCATTTGTGCCAGGGGATGGATATTCGGCTACTGTTTTGTTTCTTTATGTTTTTGGTGTGTTTTTTGATCGTGACATGATGGCCAAACATCCGCTGGTATCTCTCCCGGCTTTTACGGTTCCGTTTGTGCAGTTTGGTGCAATCGCAATCTCTTCTCCGGGAAGTGTGGTGCAGAATGTGGCTCAAGTTTTAGCGATGATGGAATCGGGCTTATTGGAAGGCAGTGTCTCTACGCAGACCATTATGAATACGATACAAGGCGTCAATGATAGTTTAGTCAAATTCAGTCATGCGACAACTGCGTTAAAATCGTTGCTCGTTTCCGCTTTTTTAGTGTCAAAAGTCACATACAATGTGACCGACTTTGTCACCAACCGTTTACTTTTTACTAACAGCCAAAGCGCGCTTTCCGAAATATTAAAAAAATATTCAAAAGGGAGCTTAGAGAATACCACGCTTATGGAAGATGTTTGCCGTTATGGCAAGGCGACAGTGCATTTATTTCTGTTGGGAGCGATGGCGACGGCTTTGGGTGTTGGGGCAGATCTTTCCCAATCGACGATGATAGAATTTTTTGCGGACGTACCCTTGGCATTGTTGCTTCATCCTGGCGTTCAAACTTTAGGCGCAGTGAAAACCTCCGCTTTGCTGTTAGGCAAGATGGCGGGGATTTTTCATTATGTGAAGAAAGGAGAGCTTTTAGATCTGAACAATTGTCCGTTGAAAACACAAAGTGACAGTTGGCAAATCATTCAATTATTTTTTGAATTAACGCAGAAAAAAACCGTCGACGAAAAAATGTTGTCGAATGCCGATTTCTTAAAGCTGCGCCGACACTTTGAGAATTTACTCGCTATTAATCCTTTGCTAATGCAGAATTTTTTTGCAGACAAAATAACGGAACTCCATGCGTTGGGTGTTAAGCGTGTTAAATCCGGCATGCTCAATCAGATGGGCATGATGTCGGTGCGGTTTTTAACTTACGGTTTGGGATTTTTTGTCTACGGAGTGCCTTCTTTTTTACGGCGTGTTTTGACAGGTAAGCCAATGTCTCCCTTGGCAAAACTCTGTTTGTCCGTGCCTCTTTATTGGATAGCGAGATCCGCTTTGTTGCTTTGGACAGCAGTTAAAACATTATTCCATCCGGCTGCAGAAATCGTGTTACGCTTGCCTGAAATAGCGATGATTTTAGCGTTCAGTCTGCCGCGTTTCTTGTTATATGCGACGAATAATTGGTTTTTGGCCATTCCTCTTCCTGCAATAACGACGGCATATGAGTTTTTAACACGCATCAAAAACGCCGGTGCAGATGGGTTGCGGTGTTATTTTCGCTATCCGATTAAGAGACAGATTTCATCGTGCCTGACTTTTGTGCGCACGCATACTATTAGGCGCATAGAACAATGGGTGCAACGTGCTTTGGTGGAAGACTCTGTGAAAAAACCGCAAGCAGTATCAGCGATTGAGTTTCAAAACGCCAATGGTGCATTGTATCGCGTCATCGGCCCTGGGGAGCATTCCTCTACGCACGAATCCGATAGTGATTCACCCGATAACAGTCATGCAAGGGAAAATAATTATGCTCCAGTATCAAGATCTAGCTCAAGCTCAAGCGCAGTCCCGAGTCTTTCTTTTAGAGGCGCTAGCAGCCACTAAACAGCGCCGGGGTTTTTGTGCGCCCAATCCCGCTGTCGGTGCAGTGGTTGTCAAAGATAATCGCATTATCGCAACCGGGTATCATTGGGGGCCTGGCCATGATCACGCGGAAGTCGCGGCATTGAAGCAGTTAAGTCCAGAGGATGCATGTCAGGCAACGATGTTTGTGACATTGGAACCGTGTTGCCATTGGGGAAAAACTCCGCCGTGTACCGAAGCTTTAATAAAAGCGCGCATTAAAAAAGTGATTTATGGTTTTGAGGATTCTAATCCATTGGTTGCAGGAAAAGGAGTGCTGCAATTACGCGATGCAGGCATTGTGTGTGAGCACAGGGTGTTGCCAGAAGTCAATGCGTTTTATGCCAGTTATCAGCATTGGCATCGCACCAAGCGCCCTTTTGTGACGGCTAAAATCGCTTTGACATTAGATGGAAAAATAGCAGGGCCAGAGGGGAATCCTATCGCAATTACTTCTGCCCCATTAAACAAACGGACGCATGAGAGTCGTTTACAGGCCGATGCTATTTTAACGACAGCAAAGACAGTGATAGCGGATGACCCACAACTCAATGTTCGTTTGCCCGATCAAGTGATTGCTAAACCGATTTACATTTTAGATGGTCACTTGCAAACACCTCGCCATGCGCGTATTTTTCGTACGGCGAAAACAGTCACTCTTTTTCATGCGCCCTCAGCCTGTCCAACACGAGTATCGCAATGGTTGGCAGAAGGGGTGCGCTGTGTTGAAGTGCCATCCACATCGACAAAACTGGATTTGCCGTACATCATGGCTTGGATAGGTCAGGACGGTATGCATGATTTATGGGTGGAAGCGGGAGGATATTGTTTTTCGGCGTTGTTACGAGCCAACTTATTGCAGCGTGCTTTGATCTATCAGTCGCTGAAGTGGTGTGGCGTTGGGCAAAATGCTTTTGCTGACGATTTTTCATGGGACATAAAAGATTGCACGCTTTCATGGCAGCAAGTGGGACCGGATGTCGTGTGTGAAATAAATTGGAGTTTCTAAAGTATGTTTACAGGCATTATTGATCATTGCGGCACGATTCAATACATGGACAAGCATTCTGATAGCATGCGCGTGCGAATTCAGAGTGATTTTAAGGATATATCATTGGGAGAAAGTATTGCAGTGGATGGCATTTGTCTAACAGTGACAGATCATCAAGCGGGTCTCCTGTCTTTTGACATTTCAAAAGAAACGTTGCGTTTAACGACGGCTCACTCTTTTAAAGAAGGCTCTCTGGTTAATTTGGAGAGAGCACTGCAACTCTCGTCCCGTTTAGGGGGGCATATGGTGATGGGACATGTTGATCAAGTCTGTTATGTCCATGCAAAACATGCGTCTCACGAATTTCTTGAGATGACGTTTTTGGGTTTAGAGGCTGACAGCAAAAAATTTGTCATTAAAAAAGGAAGTATTGCCGTGAATGGGGTTAGTCTAACTATTAACCAGGTGGTGCAACAAAATGCTGAGCAGGGTTTTAGCGTCATGTTGGTTCCACATACCTTGCGGCAGACGAATTTGGCCACTTGCTCTTTAAATCAATCGGTTAATGTGGAGTTTGACATGGTGGTTCGCGCAATCGTTTCACAGGCTCTATTGTATTCGGCGCGGTAGCATGTAAAATACATCCTTTCAATATCTCATGAGAAAACGTGTCGTGCAATATACCCCTATCGAAGAAGCCCTCAGTGAATTACGACAAGGACGCATGATTATCATCGCAGACGATGAAAATCGTGAGCGAGAAGGGGATTTAGTGATGGCTGCCGAGGCAGTGACCCCGGAAGCCATTAATTTCATGATGAAAGAAGCGCGAGGGTTAATTTGCCTGACCTTAACAGAGGCCACGGTTGATCGTTTGCGTATTCCTTTGATGCCTGTGCGCAATGCCTATCCAAACCAAGCAGCTTTTGCAACGTCCATCGAAGCGGCAACGGGGGTGACCACAGGCGTTTCCGCTTTTGATCGTGCACGAACCATTCAAGTGGCGGTTCATCCCGATGCAAAACCAGAAGACATCTCCATGCCCGGACACGTGTTCCCTTTGCGTGCACGCGAAGGGGGAGTTTTTGTGCGTGCGGGCCATACAGAAGCCAGCGTTGATATGATGCGATTAGCGGGTTTAACGCCAGCGGGAGTCATTTGTGAAGTCGTCAAAGATGATGGCAGCATGGCCCGTTTCCCGGATTTACAGCAGTTTGCGGAAAAACATCATGTTAAAATAGTTTCTGTCAACGATTTGATTGCATATCGTTTGCAACATGAAGTCGTGATCGAGGAAACGGCGGCAGCCGATCTTCCCCTTGAGTGCGGCGATGAATTTACGATTAAAATATTTCGTGATCGCTATGAGCTGACTGAACATATTGCACTCATCCACAAAGCGTTCGATAAAAATAATCCTGCATGGGTTCGCATTCACTCTGAATGTATGACCGGAGATATGCTGGGTTCATTGTTATGTGATTGCGGTGGGCAATTAAAAATGGGATTAAATCGTATTGGCGGCGAGAAGGGGGTATTACTCTACATGCGCCAAGAAGGTCGCGGCATTGGATTAAGCAATAAAATCAAAGCGTATAGTTTGCAACAATTACAAGGATTAGATACGGTTGAAGCTAACCATCGTTTAGGATTTCTAGCCGATCATCGTCGTTATGGAATTTGCGCTCAAATTTTACGTCATTTAGAGGTGAAACAAATTCGACTGTTGACGAATAATCCGCACAAGATAGCGGATATTGAACGTTTTGGGATAGAAGTGGTTGAACGTATTCCCATTGAAACCCCACCGAAACAACATAATCAACATTATTTAAAAACAAAAAAAGGCAAGTTGGGACATTTGTTAAATTTGTAAATTCAAGGTTAGAGTCATGCAAGTGATTAAAGCACAAGGAATCTCCGCCCATTTTAATATTGCGATTGTGGTCAGTCGTTTTCACTCAGAGATTACGCAGAAATTGCTCGATGGGGCATTAGAAAAGCTAGTTGAGTTTGCCTTCTCGAACGAAAGAATCACGGTGGTGTGGGTGCCGGGCGCTGTTGAAATTCCGCTCGCAGCGCAACGTTTAGCGCGCACGGAAAAATATGAGGCCATCATCTGTTTAGGCGCAGTTATTTACGGTGAAACACGGCATTTTGATTATGTGTGTGATCAAGTAAGCGTAGGTTGTCAGCAAGCGGCTTTGGCACACGATATTCCAGTGATTTTTGGTGTATTAACCACAGATAACCTGACCCAAGCCGAGGCAAGAGTCGGTGGAGCGAAAGGACACATGGGACGGGAAGCGGTGCAAGCGGCAGTTGAAATGGTTTCTGTTTTAAGTCAAATTATACCTGCCTAGTTTGGGAGAAGATGATGCCCTCTTTTGATATTGTTTCGAAAACCGATCAACATGAAGTGACGAATGCGGTAGATCAAGCCAATCGCGAGTTATCGACACGATTTGATTTTAGAGGAACGGACGCGCGAGTGGAATTAGCTTCTGACAAAATCACACTCATTGCTCCGACAGAGTTCCAGCTCAAACAAATCGATGAAATTTTGGCGAATAAATTGGCCAAGCGTCAGGTGGACACAAAAGCACTCGACTATAAAAACCCCCATGTTGCCCTGAATGAAGCACGACAAGAAATTGATGTGCGTCAAGGGGTGAATGCCGAGTTAGCCAAGAAAATTGTAAAGCTGATCAAAGAAAGCGGATTCAAAGTGCAATCAGCCATTCAAGGCGATCATGTTCGCGTCACGGGTAAAAAACGCGATGATTTGCAGGCTGTGATCGCTAAGTTGCGTGAAACCAAGTGGGATATGCCTCTACAATATGAAAATTTTCGGGATTGATATATGGAAAGCACTTTGATGACCGATCGCCGTGCCTGCTTTCAATTTAAGGCAAATTTTTCACCGTGCACTATTTTGCAAATGAGTCGTTACGATTTAGACGAATTGAGCCAACAATTGGCGGATACCATCAAACGAGCGCCTCATTTTTTTCAAGGATCTCCTTTGGTCGTTGATTTAGAAGCCGTTAAAACCATGGGGACTCTCGATTTTGCGCGGATCAAACAAATATTTTTAGACCATCAGTTGGTTCCGGTGGGGGTGCGTGGCGGGAGTCCCGAGCAACATGCTGAGGCCGTGCGCGCAGGGATTCCTATCATTGCCATTGGAAAATCCACCACATCGACGGCGAATCGCAGCAAAAAATCGGCCGTCCCTTTTTCAGCCAGCAAATTGATTACCAGTCCTGTTCGATCCGGTATGCAAATATATGCAAAAAATGCCGATTTAATCGTCATGGCTTCTGTCAGCCCGGGTGCTGAATTATTGGCGGATGGTCATATCCATGTTTATGGAACGTTACGGGGAAGAGCATTGGCGGGAGTGCAGGGTAACACGCAGGCGCGTATTTTCTGCCGCGTCTTGGAAGCGGAATTGGTTGCCATCGCAGGGTATTATTTGTTAAAAGAGGAAATACAGTGTTCTTCGGTGGAAGCAACGCCTATGCAGATTTATTTAGCAAATGAACACATTAAAATAGCAGCAATGTGAATGGAGAATAAACAGTGGCAAAAATCATCGTAATAACATCCGGCAAGGGTGGGGTAGGGAAAACAACCAGTAGTGCTTCTTTTGCTGTGGGTCTTGCAAGTCGCGGATTTAAGACCGCTGTCATTGATTTTGATATTGGCTTACGCAATTTAGATCTGATTATGGGATGTGAGCGGCGAGTGGTCTATGATTTTGTGAATGTGATCCGCGGGGAGGCGACTTTAAACCAAGCGTTGATTCGTGATAAACATATTAAAGAATTGTTTATTTTGCCTGCTTCGCAAACTCGTGATAAAGATGCATTGACCTTAGAAGGGGTTTCTGCCGTGCTCGAAGAATGTGGTAAAACATTTGATTACATTGTTTGCGATTCTCCCGCGGGCATAGAACGCGGTGCGCAATTAGCCATGTATTTTGCGGATAGTGCTATCGTTGTCACTAACCCTGAGGTGTCGTCTGTCCGTGACTCTGATCGCATGCTCGGTCTTTTGAGCAGCAAAACAAAACGTGCGGAAGAGGGCAGAGAGCCTATTTCTGAACATTTACTGCTGACACGTTATTCAGCGAAACGCGTGCAAAAAGGAGATATGCTGAGTCTAGCCGATGTCAATGAAATATTAGCGATTCCTTTGTTGGGCGTTATTCCGGAGTCACCGGCGGTGTTGCGTGCTTCCAATGCGGGAGTCCCCGTTATTCTGGATAGTGAAAGTGATGCCGGCCAAGCTTATAAAGATGCTGTAGCGCGTTTTTTAGGGGAAACGGTTCCACATCGATTCTTACAAGAGAAACCACATTGGTTAAAACGATTATTGAGCTTCAAGGGAAAAGAGGCGGCTTATGAGCACTAATTTTATCAGTATGTTTAATAAATTATCCCATTATTTTCGTCGTCCACCGGATTCGGCGACGGTTGCCAAAGAACGTCTGCAGATTATCATCTCGCATGAGCGGGCGGAGCGTGACAATCCAGAATATTTGCATATGTTGCAAAAGGATTTACTGGAAGTCATTGCCAAATACGTCAAAATTAATAAAGACGATGTGCGTGTTGAAGTGGCGCGTCAGCAAGGGTGTTCGATATTAGAATTGAATGTTATTTTGCCGCCGGTTTCTTAAGGTCGGTGTAAGCTTATGATCGTTGTTTTGTAGGATGTTTGCTATTTTTTTCAATAGATTGTTGAGTTAAATTTGACATTCTTTTGATTTGAATGATTTTTTTATATTGCGATACGTTTTTGTGGTGTAAAAAACTGCAATAGCCGACTCAAAAAGAGGTATAATGATCTTGTGTTAAGGATGACACACGGTTACTGAAAGGATTCTTGCAACCACTCCTCGTTTTGTATGCCAAGGATGGGAATTGAGCAAGGATTGCTATACCTGAGTTGAGCATTTTAGGGCGGTTTTTGAACCGCCCTTTTTTTTGTGTTACAGCAAAGAAGATAAAATGCTATGGATAATGAAGCGAATAAGGTACTGGATTTCTTAAAACAGAATCGAATCTTTTCTGCGTTAGATGAGAAAGGTCGCCAGCGTTTATTATCCAAATTCATCGAAGTTAAATTACTCCCTAATTCCATTCTATTTCATCAGGGTGATCCCTCAGACAGTTTGTTTTTACTGACCAGTGGTAGGCTTGTTGCGGAATTCACGACGGAAGCGGGCGATAAGAAAACGGTGGGTTACATCGAAGTGGGAGAAACCGTCGGTGAGTTGGGAACACTCTCTAATGATCCACGTTCTTTAACGATCAAGGCGTTGCAGGAATCATTCTTATTAAAACTACCCGCAAAATTTTTTATCGAAATCTGCTATCAATATCCCGCCATCATGTTTGCCACGGTGCGACCGATTGTCCGACGTGCTAACAGTATTTTACAAATGCTGTCTTCAGAAAAAATGAATAAGCATATTGTGATTGTGCCTGCCAACAAAAATGTTTCCCTGGAAAAATTTGCGGAAAAATTAACGGAGTTGGCTCATCAATTTCCTCGTTTGTTGTTGATTTCAGATTATCATGCGGATTTTAGTGCGAAGCATTTGGACGATACGCTTTTAAAAGAAAAAATTCAGCAACTGTCCAAAAATAAAAAACCCTCGCATCGCATTGTCTATTTATTGAAATCTCCGCATACAGCGCTTGCTCGAGTGGGATTTAGAAGAACATATATGATTTATGTCGTGGCAGAAAGCCATCTTGATCCACAATTGGATGCCAGTGTGTTGGAGAAAATTAAAAGCAAACGTTTTAAGAGCGCTGACCTCGCCTTTATCTTGTTGCATAATGAAAAACCGTTTTTTCCTGAAAAAATGTCTGCGTGGCTAGCGCTGTCCCATTTTAAGTTATACCATCATGTACGCATGGAGAGTGCGAAAGATTTTAATCGTTTAATGCGATTTTTGCGCGGCAGAGCCGTTGCGCTCGTTTTAAGCGGAGGGGGAACGCGTGGTTGGGCACACTTAGGAGCCATTAAAGCCCTGCTTGAATCAAAAGTGCCTATTGATATCATTGGTGGCACGAGTGTCGGCGCTATTGTGGCGGCTTGTTATGCGATGCATCAATCGTATAAAGAAGCGTATGATAAATTTTATCAAATTGTGGTGACCTCCGGGCATTCCATTTCTTGGCGTAGCGTAACTTGGCCTGCGATTTCGCTTTTTAATGCTAAGTTTTTTACGCAGTCGTTGATAGATGCCTGTGGAAAAGAAAACATAGAACACATGTGGCTTCCTTATTTTTGCGTCTCATGCAACTTGGCCAATAGCACAGAGACCATCCATCAAGAGGGTGTGTTATGGGAAAAATTGCGTGCGAGCGCATCTATTCCGGGGATTATTCCACCCATGCTTATTGATGGAAGCATTCATCTGGACGGTGGTTTGCTCAATAATTTGCCTGTGGATATTATGCGGCAATTTGTCGGTCCCAAGGGCAAGGTTATTGCAGTGGAATTAAATAGTTTTTCCCCAGACTATCATCAATATGATTTCCCGCCGGTTTTAACTTTTAAAGATGCCTTGTTGGCAAAGTTAGGCAGAGGATTGCGTCAGTTGAAATTCCCCAGCTTTGTCGACACTTTTTTGCGAGGGATCTTTGTCGGTTCTCTCGCCAAGGCTAAACAAAATAGTTTGGCCGCTAATGTATTTGTCAGTTTGGACTTGAATAAATATCGATTGCTGCACTCCAATCCCCAACAAGCGGATCGTTTGACTCAGATTGGGTATGATGAAACGTTAAAGCAGATTAAGAAGATGCAGGATGGGGGGGTGAGCGATGAAAAAAATCAAGGGTGATGAGTCACTCCGTTTAAACCTGAAACCGGTATTTAGATAATAGTTTGTACTTGTAATTTAACGGGTTTAGTATCAGTTGCCATGATTATTTTGCATTTGCCATGTCCTGGATTGATCATGTACTTACTTGTTACTATTCCAACGGATTCCAATTCTTGGACATCTCGGTCAACCGATGCACGGCTTCTTTTTAAAGTTTTAGCGAGTCCAGTAATAGAGTCAGGTTTTCTACGAACCATTGAGACCAGTCTCAATTTATTTTGAGTTAAGAATTTCACGAGATCGTTGGGGTCTTCAAAACTAATAATGCGATAGCTAGGAATAGGCTTTTTTTGATCTATCAGTTTTGCAATTTCCCTTCCCCTTGCAAAGAAATCCTTTACCCTTTCGCTTGTCACTAACACAGGGATAGCATCATCATCTTTTCTTCGTTTGTTCATGTAGCACCTCGAACTCTTGTTGAAATTGATTTTCCAATTCATGAAAAGTATTAAAAATGACAGATTCAATTTTACCCATATAATGCTTGTGGTGATGACCATGTGCATTGTCATAGCCTAATACGCGGCCATTATCTCCATGAAATAAGTGACGATTTATGTAGGCCAAACTGTATCGCGTTACTTCGTTATTATTGTTTGTCCATATTTGTCTTCTTATTATCCCATTGCCTTTTTTCTTATGAATACCAATGGATTCATCTACAAGAAGGCGTTCTTTTATTATGGATTTTTTAGTGTTCTTTTTCATAAGTGAATACTGCTAACTTAGGGTCTGTCAAAGAATAACTTTCACTTCTAGCATCCCATCTGGAGGCCATCTTTGAAAGCTTTATTATGCGAAAAAACGCTTACATAGCGCAACTATGCGCGCATTTTTTCGCATAATAAAGCTTTCAAATCTGACCTCCATCTGGGCGCTAGAAGTGAAAGTTATTCTTTGACAGACCCTTAATACAAAAAATGCTTTTGGCTCATCAGGCCGATAGGCCTGAGTGCTTCACTAGCCCAGGGAAAGGCGCGCTTTTTGCGCCGTAGCCCTGGGTAAAGAAACACACCCCTGATCAAGCGCTGAAAGCGCGAGAGTTTTTGTTACGCCCTTTCAGGGCTTTGTCATATGTTTACATCTTTACCCCAGGCCTGCGGCGCAAAAAACGCGCCTTAGCCTGGGCTAGTGAAGCACTCAGGCCTATCGGCCTGATGAGCCAAAAGCATTTTTTGCATTAAGTTAGCAGCATTATTTCATAAGTTAATTATAGCATTCAGATGTACTATTTTCCAGTGCATCTGGTTATCAAGAGGCTACGCAGGGTGTGGTATCCATGCGTAGCCTTTGATTCGTTCACCGCTTACTTAGGTTTATCGTGGCTGTGTCACAGCAGATGATAAAGACAATGGTATGGGTATGAGAAGTGAAGAAGAGCTTGTTGTTTTTTGCTGCTGGAACAACCGTCCCGTTTGCCCATAAGAACTAGAACTAGAACTAGAACTAGAACTAGAACTAGAAGCATCATTCGCCATCGTACTCGAGGATCTTGGCGTGCTCAATAGGCATAAGCTTTGAGCAATGAGCGTGGGGGAAGAGGGCGGGGGGGGATGTGCCCAACAATTGGGGTGAATTTTGAGCAGTAGCACCACTTACAGGAAGAGGAGCGGGTGCAGCGGCAGCGGATGTTGATGCTGCATCTGCATGCTGTCCAGCCAAAGCTACATTCGCTTGTAATGAAGGGACTTGTTGAGCGGAAGGAGAAGCAAGATCAGGCAACGGATTGCTATTATCGTCCTGATGAGCAGATTGAGCATGCGAACCATGTGATAATTTTTGCGCTTTACGCGGCCTGTCCGCAGAGGCAACATTTCGATTTATTTTCTTTTCAATTTGCAATTCGTGTTGGCGAAAAACGTGGGAAAGACTGCCTGGCGCGTTATCTTTTTTAGATCGAATGTCTCCGGCTATCTCTGAATAACCTTTTTTCTTCAAAGCATCACAAAGGATTTCTACGTACTGAGCTGAAAATTTCTGCTTATTACGGTCTAGACTTCGCATGAGGGAATTGGCAAATTTCAATAATTGCGACGCTTTCAATAAATTCATTTTTATAAAAGTTTTAAAATCATCAATGCTGCCTTCCCCTCCGGCGAAAAAATATACTAAAACAGAAGCCGCATTTGTGGGCATCCATCCTCCTCCTTCTCCCTTACGATTATAATTATTCTCTAGTAAGGTTTGTAATTTTTGTTTCTTCATGTGATTTACTGATTGATAGGTATCAAAAGCCATCATGACTGACCACAGCAATGTTTCAAGCTCTAGGTTTCTCTTGTAACAACATGAGCCCAGTTCTAAAGTGTCAAAAAACAGTTTTGTGTTTGTATTTGCGTCTAGTTCATTCTCCGAAGCAAGAACAGTGTTGTATATTTTTTTTAATTCATCGATATGAAACGAAGAAGAAGATGACGATGATGAAGATGAAGATGATGAAGATGAAGATGAAGATGAAGAGAGGGGAGAAGATGAGGATCTGGAGGATGACGAGGATAAGGAGGACAAAGACGAGGATGAAGATGACACTCCCGCTGCAGCTGCAGATGAGGATGAAGCAGCAGGAGGTAATACAGTATTAATCTGTCGTAACATCTCCTGGAAAGGAGTCAATTGCGCCTTTAATGGCTCAAGCTGACTGTTTAATTCCTTTCTTTTCTTGTCTAACGCCACCAACTCATTTTGTATAGCCTCAACTTGTGATTTTTGTTCATCATGAGTTGTCTGGATTCGCTGTCGCTTTTTGCGCACTTGTTCTAGAAGCACTGCGCGTTCGTCAATCTCTAGCTCCTGTGTCTGTAACAGATCAACATAGTGTTGAATGATAGTTGCCAGACCCTGACCCGGTAAGTTTTGTCGTTGCATAAATTTTCTCCTCGTTTGTTAATTTAAGGCTATATTTTGAAATATAAACGGGCAGTATAATCCAGCATGGCTTAAATGTAAACAAAGATGTGTGCGCATCGGGTGGTTAGGGAAATCCCCTTTGACGCCAAGCTTCATAAACAATAATGGCGACAGCATTCGATAAATTCAAACTGCGAGAATGGCTTAGCATGGGAATGCGAATGACCTGGTCTTTTGGCATGTTATTCAGAAGAGAGGAAGGTAGCCCTCGTGTTTCAGGGCCAAATAAAAATACATCGTCGGGTTGATAAGTGAGCTGAGAGTAACATTTTTTTCCATGGGTTGAACAAGCGAATAATCGTTTGGGTTGTGCACAGTCGAGGAAGTGTTGATAATCTTTGTAGTGTTTAACCCGCGCCCATTCATGATAATCCAGCCCGGCTCGCTGCAATTTTTTATCATCTGGAGTAAATCCGAGTGGATGTATCAAATGTAAATGGGCGCCCATATTGGCGCATAGACGAATGATGTTCCCCGTATTGGGGGGGATTTCAGGTTGGTACAATGCGACATGAAACATGTTCAAACAGCCGATATTTTAAAAAAATTTACCCCGCGGCTTGCCGCGGGCACAAGGCCATGGGGTTTCCAAAGGGGAGAAGCGCAGCTCTCCCCTTTGGTTTCGCGCGGGGATTCATTCCCCGTGCGAAATATAGCCTTGAATTTCTTTTTGTTGCAATAATTTTTGCAAGAAAAGTGTCAATTCCTCTTTCTTTTTGCGTTCTTTTCCAATCACATCCGCAGGAGCTCTTTCGACAAAGTCCGCGTTATTTAATTTATTATTAATACGGAATAACTCTTGCTCACACTTTTTAATTTCTTTTTCAAGACGCGCGCTTTCTTCTTTTTTGTCAATGAATCCGGCCATGGGAATCAAAAGTTCTAACTGTCCGACGAGGGTCATGGCAGATTCTGGTGGCGATTGGTTTTCTGTGTGCCAAGTGACAGATTGCAATTTTGCTAGGGTTGTGATGAGGTGTTCGTGAGTGTGATAACGGGTTTTATCTTGCGCATCCCCTTTTTTTAATATTAAAGGTAGCAATTTGTTAGGGGGAATATTCATTTCGCTGCGAAGTGTCCGCACGGCAATAATGATGTTTTTTACCCATTCCAATTCGGCCTCAACCTCTGCATTTTGTAAGGTGATATCTGCTTCTGGATAAGCTTGCAGCATAATGCTTTCACCTTGTTTTTGCGCGATAGTGGCGACACGTTGCCAAATTTCTTCAGTAATAAAAGGCATGATGGGATGTAGCAGGCGTAGCAGTGTTTCTAAAACGGTAATTAAAGTGTGCCGTGTGCCGTGCAATTCTTCGGGGGTGCTGGTTGTGGCGGTTAATATCGGTTTTGATAACTCCAAATACCAATCGCAAAAAGCATTCCAAGTGAAATCGTAGAGGACTTGTGCCAGCATATCAAAACGATACTGTGCCAGATGTTGATGTGCTGACTGAATAACATCCTGTAGTCGAGATAAAATCCATTGATCAGCGAGAGACAGTTTTCGTTGCTGTGAATCAATGGCGTGATTTTCTGTGTTCATCAAGACATAGCGCGCCGCATTCCATAATTTGTTGCAAAAATTTCGGCTGCCTGCCAGGCGATTTAAATCAAAACGAATTTCGCGCGCATAGGTGGCAATGGCACACAACGTAAAACGTAACGCATCAGTGCCGTGGGCAGAAATGCCATCGGGAAATTGTTTGCGCGTGTCTTCCTCAATTTTTTGTGCCATAGCCGGTTGCATTAAGCCTTGGGTGCGTTTTTGTATGAGATCGTCTAAGGCAATGCCGTCTATTAAATCCAGGGGGTCAAGGCCGTTGCCACGGGATTTCGACATTTTTTTGCCGTTAGCATCACAGATCAAGCCGTGAATGAAGACTTCTTTAAAAGGCACGTCGCCTGTCAATTTCAGGCCCATCATGATCATGCGTGCGACCCAAAAGAAAATAATATCAAATCCAGTGACGAGGACGGCGGTCGGATAAAATGTTTTCAAATCGGCTGTCTCATCGGGCCATCCTAAGGTGGAAAATGGCCATAAACTGGATGAAAACCACGTGTCGAGCACATCGTTGTCTTGCTCTAATACCGTATCGGCCGTTAAGTGAAAGCGTTCACGAATGGAATTTTCATCGTGTCCAACATAAACATTTCCCTCTTTGTCATACCAGGCTGGAATGCGATGTCCCCACCACAGCTGGCGGCTAATGCACCAGTCTTCGATATTGTGCATCCACTGAAAATAGAGTTTACGCCAATTGTCTGGAATGAATTGAACGTGATCTTTCTCTACCGCTTGGATGGCTTCCGCGGCCGAGGGTTTCATTTTCATGAACCATTGTTCTGTTAAATAAGGTTCAATGATGGCATCGGAACGGTCCCCGCGTGGAATTTTTAACAAATGTTTTTCCACTTTTTCTATTAAACCTAAACATTCTAAATCTTTTACAATCTGTTTTCGCGCCTCAAAACGATCTAAGCCTTGATAAGCGTGTGGCACATTTTTATTTAGACGTGCGTCGGGAGTGAAAACATTAATAGGGGTGAGTTGATGGCGTTGCCCGACAGCATAGTCGGTGAAATCATGCGCCGGTGTAATTTTGACACAGCCGCTGCCAAAGCTTTGTTCGACGAAGTCATCGGCAATAATGGGGATGGTTCTTCCCGTGAGTGGAAGTTGTACGGATTGACCGATGAGTTTTTGATAACGTTCATCATCCGGGTGCACTGCGACGGCGACGTCGCCTAACAGGGTTTCAGGGCGCGTGGTGGCAACGGTCACATGTCCTTTGCCGTTTGCTAGGGAATAGCGGATATGCCATAGCTGGCCTTCTTCTTCCGTATTGACGACCTCAAGGTCTGAAATGGCGGTCAATAGTTTGGGATCCCAGTTGGCTAAACGTGTGCCGCGATAAATAAGGCCTTCCTCGTAAAGACGAACAAATGCTTCGCGCACGGCACGTGATAAGCCTTCATCGAGGGTAAAGCGTTCCCGTTGCCAATCCACCGAGGCACCTAAGCGCCGTAATTGTCGATTAATGTTACCGCCGGATTCTTTTTTCCATTGCCAAATGCGTTCAACAAAGGCTTCTCGGCCATATTCAACACGGGTTTTTCCTTCTAATAATAGCTGACGCTCTATGACCATTTGTGTGGCAATACCCGCGTGATCGCTGCCAGGTAACCACAGTGTTTTTCGACCTAACATGCGATGATAACGCGTTAAAATGTCCATCAGGGTGTAGTCAAGACCGTGGCCCATGTGCAAATTACCGGTCACATTGGGTGGGGGAATGACAATACAATAGGCGGAACCCGTTTCAGCAGGCGCAAAATAATGCTTTTCTTCCCACGTGGGGTACCATTTTTTTTCAATAGCATCGGGATTATAAGTCTTGTCCATGGAGATCTCTAAACAGGAAGTGAATGTATTTTATGAGTGTTGATTTCATGACCCTGATTTCGATAATAGCGGTAGCGCTCACGTGCTGCGGATTGTGACGTCGCCTCGGGGGGTACAATTTCAAAAACACGAGTAAATTGCTTATAAAACCCAGGAACATCCGCGTTTAAATTGATTAAAAGATCGCGATGCTCTGTGGGGGTTGCGGTAAAACCGATTTGAATTGGCGGTGCTGGGATGGGACCTTCGCCATGAATGTTGTGAGGGAGGAAACTGTCTTCACGATAAGTCCACAGTAATTCATCTAACTGATGAGCCAGCGGTTCGCCATCGGTGTGAATATAAATTCGTTGCCGATTTTTATAGGCTTTTTCAATCAAACGACAGGCTAGTTGCAGACGCGATGCCGCTGTCTCATCGGTAATAATATAAAAATCAATGTGCGGCATGGGTCTTATTTTTTCCGTGGCAACGGTTAATTAAATATTGGACCAACAGGGGAACAGGGCGGCCGGTTGCATAACGATCGACCCCTCCCATCATGGCGGCTGTCCCGGCAACATCGAGATGGGCCCAGTGGAATTTTTTGGTAAAACGGGAGAGGAAACAGGCTGCTGTGATGGTGCCCGCGCCTTTTCCTCCAATATTTGCCATATCGGCAAAAGGACTTTTTAGCTGATCTTGGTATTCGTCCCATAACGGCAATTGCCAAGCACGATCATGGCTTTGTTGGCCGGCGGCTAATAATTCACGCGCCAAATCGTCATTATTGGACAATAAACCGGTTGCATGTATGCCCAATGCCACGACGACTGCGCCCGTTAATGTTGCAATATCGATGACAACGTCGGGTTTATATTGTTCGCAATAGGTTAATGCATCGCATAAGATTAAGCGGCCTTCTGCATCGGTATTTAAAATTTCAATGGTTTGTCCCGAGAGACTGACGACAATATCTTCGGGTTTTGTTGCGCCTCCACCGGGCATATTTTCGACGATGGCCAATACACCGATTAAATGAATAGGCAATTGCAGCAGGCTTGCGGTTTTAAATACGCCTAAGACGGTCGCGGCGCCGCACATATCATATTTCATGCCTATCATGGCTTCGCTGCCTTTTAATGAAATGCCACCGGTATCAAATGTAACGCCTTTGCCGACCAGTGCGATAGGAGCTTGTTTTTTCGACGTGTTTTTATATTCCAAACACACGAGTTTTGCATTCTCATGGCTGCCTTTTGTCACTGCCAAAATGGCCCCCATTCCTTTTTTCTTCATGTCGGATTCGTCGAGAATGTGAATGCGCATTTTTTTATGTGCTTTAACGAGTTTTTTGGCTTCGTTGGCGAGATAATGAGGGGTGCAAATGTTGCTCGGAAGATTGGCGAGATTTTTCGTCAACTCGACTCCTTGTGTCACAGCGATGCCTTGTTTTAAAGCAACATCACAGGACTGCCAGGCGGTCTTCTTCGGAATGAAGAAAGCGATTTCCTTGTGCGGCGAAGGCGGTGTTTTTTCGCTTTTAAATTCATCAAAGGTATAGAGTGCATTGGCGCTGGTTTCCACAGCAAATTTGACTTGCCAGGGCAAATCGTGTTCTTTGACGGTTAATTCGGTCAGTAAGCTGATGATGGTATGTGCACTGGCATGGGTTAATGTTTTCAGGCTCATGGTGAGTAATTTCTGATAATCACGCACGCTCACCGTGAAGTTTTTGCCACAGCCTACTAGTAAAATAGATTCGGTTTGTTTTTCGGTCGTGTCCAGCAGCGGCAAGACTTTGCCCATTTTTGCTTGAAAACCGCTTTTCTTCAGGATGGATTTAATATAACCCTGGTTTTGTTTGTCCAATTTTATCCCAGCGGGGGTGAGTTCGCCGTTTTCCGAGACGGGGACAATGAAAGTATATTTTTTGCCTTTTTCAGGGGGAAAGTCCGTTATTTTATATTTCATGTTCGTTTTACCTCAATATTTTTATATAATATACCCATAAAGTGTACCCAAAAAAAAAGGTTTGTCACTCAGTGATTATCATAACACGCTATCTCATGAAAGAAGTGATTACCACATTACTCGGTGTGACCTTAGTGTTATTGCTGATTTTTCTCAGCCATCTATTGGTTCGTTATCTGGGTTCTGCGGCTTCCGGCAAGATTGCGGCGAATATTGTCTTGCAATTGATGGGATTAGAAATTCCCTATTTATTAGCTTTATTACTCCCCATAGGACTTTATCTCGGCATTATTTTAGCGTATGGGCGTTTGTATGCGGAAAGTGAAATGCCCGTATTACAGGCGTGCGGATTGGGCGTGGGACGGCTGCTCATGATCACCATGCTCTTAGCGATAGGGATTGCTAGCCTCGTTTGTTTACTGATGTTATGGTTAAATCCGATTATTGCGACGACCAAGAGTGACGTGCTAGCTAAGGGATTAGCGCAAGATAACATCTTAGATCGATTGCAAGCGGGACGTTTTCAAGTCATGAATGACGGTAAGCGGGTGGTGTATGTGGAGCGCATTTCGCGTGATCGCAGATCAGCACATAATATTTTTATTGCAGAAGAACAGACGAAAACAACACCCTCGGCCACACTGTCCAATCCCTGGACCGTGGTTTCCGCTTCTCGTGGATATCAAAGAAAAGAGGCAGCGACGCAAGAGCATTTTATCGTTTCAGCGGAAGGGTATCGCTATGATGGTATCCCCGGGCAGAATGATTATAAAATCACACAATTTAGGGAATACGCTGTCCGCATACCGGAAGTGGCCCTGGGTAGCAAACGACAGGAAGAAGAAGCCATTCCGACGCGCGAATTGTGGCAGAATTATCAAAATGCGGATCTTGCGGCTGAATTACAATGGCGTTTATCCATCGGTATTCTGACCTTGGTTTTAATATTGTTGGCCGTTCCTCTCAGCCGGATACGGCCGCGTCAAGGACGTTATTCACACTTATTTCCAGCCATATTAATTTATATTGTTTACATTAATTTGTTATTTGTATCGCGTAATTGGGTGGAAGAAAAAATAATCCCCATATCGTTAGGAATGTGGTGGATACATATTCTGTTCGCGGTACTAGGGATTGGCTTAATACTCAAACAAATGGGTTATCGGGTTTTCCGGAGTTCAAGATGAAAATACTACATCGTTATATTGCTAAAACGGTGATACAAGCGACGGCATTGGTTGTTTTAGTGATGATTGGACTCATTTTCATGATCAATTTTTTAAATGAGTTGCGTGATATTAATGTCGACTATACTTTCATGCCAGCGTTTTTACACAGCTTATTAGGGTTGCCGAGGGCGTTATATCAATTCTTTCCTATGCTGGTTTTACTGGGGGGAGCACTGGGCCTTGGTTTGCTTGCTTCAGAACAAGAATTAATGGTGATGCGCGCGTCGGGTTTTTCTATAACAAGCATTGTTTTTGCGGTGATTGCGGCGGCTTTGTTTTTGGTGGTCATCGCGACGCTGATTGGCGAAGGTGTGGGTCCGCGTGCTAATTTTGTGGCAGAAAGCATTAAGAAAAGTGCTTTGAATGGCGGGCAAGCGATTGCCACGGTAGAGGGTGTTTGGATGCATCAGGGAAATAATTTTATTCACGTTGATCGCGTCATGGGCAGCCATCATCTCGAAGGGGTCACGCGGTATGAATTTGATGATCACCATCAATTGCTCGCTGCTTATTTTGCAAAATCGCTGGATCGGGTTGGCCATCAATGGCAATTACATGATTTGGTCAAAACGACGTTTTCCCCAACGCATACGGCCAATGCTTATTTCCCTGTCACCACCTGGAATTTGACATTAAATCCCCGATTGCTCAATGTGGGTTTAATTGAACCGGCAGAAATGTCGTTGCGCACGTTGTTTTATTACTCACAGCAGTTGATTAAGAATGGCTTGCAAGCAGATCATTTTCTGTTGGAATTTTGGAAACGCGTTATTCAACCGCTGACAACGATTATCATGATATTACTTGCGATTCCTTTCGTCTTCCGTTCGCCACGTTCGGCCACCATGGGTTGGCGGATATTATTCAGTGTTTCCCTGGGTTTTTCGCTTTATGTGTTGAGTGCTTTTTCCGGCCAACTGAGTCTCGTGTTTCAGTTTTCACCCTTTTTGGCCGCGCTTTTCCCGCCGTTGGTGTTTGCCTTGGTGGGGTATGTCTTTTTATTAAAACCGATGTAATAAAATAGATTGTGGCCATATTTGTGCTAGGAAGGGGTCTTGAGGGATTTCGTTTTTTGTTGCAATAGTCAGATCAATTTTTTGATCACCTAGTTGTTTTTTTATGCTAGCGAGTAAAAGATGTTTTTGACTGGTTAGCTGGAAAGCAAATTCAGGTTGATCAACGACGAGCAAAAGATCAATGTCGCCGCCTTTTAATTCATCCTGTGTGCGGCTACCAAACAGGCGCAATTCTGCGGGATGGTTTTTCAAGTGAGGTGAAAGGGCTGCGCTCATTGCACCGATTTGTCCCTTTTTCAATCGCATGATAGTGCCTTGTGTAACGAAAGCAAGAGCGGTGTTTCTTGTTTTAATCGTTGAAAAAACGCAGCTAAATCTTTGTCCGTGTATTCATGTGCGGAAATATTGCGTAGCTCGCGTATTGCCATCCATGTGTCGGCATCGGCAATCCAGTTTAATTTCTCAGCTTGATTGATGAAGTCACGCAAGCTTCCTGTAAAACCCGGATCTTGCTGTAATACTTTCGCGCGCAAGTATTTTGTTAAAAATAAATCGGTGACACGGCTAAATCGGGTCACAAAACTTTCCCAGGTTTCAAGCGATTCTTCGTCTAATTGATCGGGTTGATCAGGCAAAGAAATAATTTTGTTGTAACTATATTCCAAATGCGATATTGCTTTTAACAATTTATTTTTTTGCTCTTGAATGAAATTTTCGCGCATCCATTTATCCATTTAATTTTTTCTTCAGCATGTCATTCAACTGTTGCGGATTCATTTTGCCTCCCGACGCTTTCATGGCTTGTCCTACAAAAAAGCCGAATAGTTTTTCTTTTCCTGCGCGATAGTCAGCCAGTTGTTGCGGATGGTCTGCTAGAATTTTATCTATCAGTGTTTCAATGGCAGCGACATCCGTCACTTGTTTTAAGCCTTGCTTTTCAATGATGTGATCGACATCGCCCTCGTTGTTCCATAATGCTTCAAATACGGTCTTGGCTATTTTGCCGGAGATGGTGTTGTCATTCATGCGAGCGAGCAATCGAGCAAACTGCGTCGTGGTAATGGGATTTTGCGTGATGTCTAAGTTGGACTTGTTCAATGCAGCAAATAATTCACCCATCATCCAGTTTGCCACTAATTTGGCGGGCGCGCCGGATTCTTTGATGACTGTTTCAAAATAAGCAGCGGTCGCACGGCTGTTCACTAACACATCGGCGTCGTAAGCACTTAAACCGTGTTGATCCATGAAGCGCACACGTTTTTGGTGCGGAAGCTCTGGTAGCTCACGTTGAATCTCTTCTATCATGGCATCGCTTAATACGAGGGGCAACAAGTCGGGATCAGGGAAGTAGCGATAATCATTGGCTTCTTCCTTGCTGCGCATAGAGCGTGTTTCATTTTTATTGGGATCATAGAGTCGAGTTTCTTGTGCGACTTGTCCACCATTTTCAATGAGGGCAATTTGTCGCTCAATTTCATAGTTGATCGCGCGTTCAACGAAACGAAACGAATTAATATTTTTTAATTCTGCCCGTGTGCCTAATTGCGTTTGGCCTTTCGGTCTAACGGACACATTGGCATCACAACGAAATGAACCTTCTTGCATGTTGCCATCGCAGATTTCAAGATATCGAACCAATGAATGCACGGCCTTCAAATAGAGTACGGCTTCCTTGGCAGAGCGCATGTCTGGTTCAGAGACGATTTCTAAAAGAGGAGTGCCCGCGCGATTGAGATCAATGCCGCTTTGTCCGACGAAATCTTCGTGCAAAGACTTGCCGGCATCTTCTTCTAGGTGTGCGCGGGTAATGTTAATTCGTTTGCTGCTGCCATCTTCCAGGGTAATGTCAAGATGACCTTTGCCGACGACGGGGAGTTCATATTGGCTGATTTGATATCCCTTAGGTAAGTCTGGATAGAAATAATTTTTACGGGCAAACACGGATTTTTTGCTGAGTGTTGCCCCTATGCCTAAGCCGAATTTAATGGCCATGCGCACGGCTTCTTTATTCAATACGGGTAACACACCCGGAAAGCCCAAATCAATGGCGCATGCTTGTGTGTTGGGTTCGGCGCCAAATGCGGTCGGGGCGCCGGAAAAAATTTTGCTTTTCGTGGCCAATTGGGCGTGAATTTCTAGGCCAATAACGGTTTCCCACTCCATTTATAATTCCTCCGAGAGACGAGATGGTTCATCAGTGATGATATTTTTTGGAATTTGTTTATGCCAGTCGGTGATTTTTTGATAGCAATGTGCTGCATTTAACAGTTTGGCTTCTGTAAAAAAGTTGCCAATGAGTTGCAAGCCAATAGGCAGATGATTGACAAACCCGGCGGGGATGGAAATGCCCGGCAGGCCTGCTAAATTGGTCGCGATGGTATAAATGTCTGATAAATACATGCTAATGGGATCGCTGGTTTTTTCGCCGAGTTTAAATGCGGGAGTGGGGGAGGTGGGTCCGAGGATAAGGTCGACTTTTTTAAAGGCTTGGACAAAATCTTCGTGGATCAAGCCGCGCACTTTTTGTGCTTTTAAATAATAGGCATCGTAATAACCGGCAGAGAGGGCATAAGTGCCTATCATGATGCGTCTTTTCACTTCATCACCAAATCCTTCGCTACGGGAACGCTTATAAAGATCTTCTAGGTTTTTGGCATCGTGACAGCGGTAGCCAAAGCGAACGCCATCATAGCGGGCTAAATTAGAGGAGCATTCCGCCGGAGCGATCACATAGTAAGCGGGAATGGACAGAGGGGTGTGTGGCAAGCTGATTTCGTGAATAATCGCCCCTTGTTTTTCGAATTCTTTGACCGCTGTTTGAATGGCATGGGCAATGTTTTGATCTAAGCCTTGATTAAAATATTCTTTGGGAAGACCAATACGCAACCCTTGCAAGGATTCATTTAGGGTGGTGGTGTAATCCGTGACAGGAGTCTCGGCACTGGTCGAATCTTTTTCATCGAATCCCGCCATTGCGTTTAACAGCAGGGCTAGATCTTCCGCGCTTCTCGCCATGGGGCCGCCTTGATCGAGACTGGAGGCGTAGGCAATCATGCCATAACGTGACACTCGACCATAAGTGGGTTTTAATCCGCAAATACCGGATAGCGCAGCCGGTTGTCGGATGGATCCGCCGGTGTCTGTGCCGGTGGCTCCTGGAGTTAAATAGGCGGCCACAGCGGCAGCAGACCCTCCGGAGGATCCACCCGGAACGCGTTCGCTATCCCAAGGGTTTTTGACGGGGCCATAATAACTGGTCTCATTCGATGAGCCCATGGCGAACTCATCCATATTGGTTTTCCCTAGCAACACGGTGCCGGCTTCTTTCAAGCGCGTGACGACGGTTGCATCGTAAGGAGAAATAAAATTGTCGAGGACTTTTGAGCCGCAGCTGGTTTTGATTCCTTTTGTACAAAAAATATCTTTATGTGCGATGGGAATGCCTGTTAACGGCCCAGCAAGACCTTTTGCGCGTTTTTCATCGGCGGCTTTGGCTTCCACGAGAGCGTGTTCTTCGGTGACGGTGATAAAAGCGTTCAACGATGGATTGTATTTTTGAATACGGTCCAGAAAAAACCGGGTCAGCTCTTGACTGGAGATTTTTTTGGTATTTAAATCGCTGACGAGTTCGGCAATGGTTTTATACAGCATGATTATTCCCCTTCAATCACTTGGGGGACTAAGTACAGTCCAGCGGAGACTTCAGGCGCAATCGTTTGAAATAAATCACGTTGATTGGATTCGGTGATGTGATCGGGGCGTAGGCGTTGACTCCATTCGAGGGAATGTGCAATGGGCTCGATGTGCGCGGTATCGGCCTGATTCATTTGTGCGACAAAATCCAAGATGCGAGAAAGTTGTTCAGAATAAGTGGTGACATCGCGCTCATTAAAATTCAGCCGCGCGAGATGGGCAATTTTTTTTACATCAGTAGCAGTAAGCGACATGCGAGATCCCCAAATCATCAAATGAGAAATTATAGATTTTTAACGATCTTCTAGCTAGTTTATTTTTATTCTATTAGAATTGATGACACATTAACGTTTTTTTATTGATAAAGGAAGTGATCAAGCCATGCTAAAGAAATTACGGGGTTATTTTTCAACAGATTTATCCATTGATTTAGGGACAGCCAATACTTTAATTTACGTGCGCAACAAAGGCATTGTGCTGAATGAGCCTTCGGTGGTCGCTATTCGTCAAAATCCGGCGAATACCTCGGGCCAAAAACATGTGGCGGCGGTGGGAAGTGAGGCCAAACTCATGCTAGGCCGAACACCGGGCAACATTACCGCCATTCGACCCATGAAGGATGGTGTGATTGCTGACTTTTACGTGACTGAAAAAATGCTGCAACATTTCATTCATAAGGTGCATGAAAATCGCTTCTTGCGCCCCAGCCCTCGCGTGTTAGTTTCTGTGCCTTGTGGCTCCACCCAAGTGGAGCGACGTGCTATTCGTGAATCGGCTCTTTCTGCCGGAGCGCGAGAAGTGTATTTGCTGGAAGAACCCATGGCAGCGGCAATGGGGGCGGGCATGCCGGTCGACGAAGCGCGCGGATCCATGGTTGTGGACATTGGCGGTGGTACGACAGAAGTGGCTATTATTTCTTTAAGTGGCATTGTTTACTCAGCCTCGGTGCGCATTGGGGGTGACCGTTTTGATGAAGCGATTGTCAGCTATGTTCGTCGTAATTACGGTATCTTAATTGGTGAGGCAACCGCCGAGCGCATTAAACACGAAATTGGTTCCGCTTATCCTGCCAATGAAGTGCGTGAAATGGAAGTCAGAGGGCGTAACTTGGCAGAAGGCATTCCAAGAAGTTTTACCTTGACCAGCAATGAAATTTTAGAAGCCTTGCAAGAACCATTATCCGGTATTTTAGGCGCAGTGCGTGCTGCCCTAGAACAAGCCCCACCGGAGTTGGCGGCGGATATTGCTGAACGCGGTATGGTTTTAACCGGCGGCGGTGCTTTATTGCGCAACATTGATCGATTATTCATGGAAGAAACGGGATTGCCCGTCATCATTGCTGATGAACCATTAACCTGTGTGGCGCGTGGAGGTGGTAAGGCGTTAGAAATGGTTGATATTGTCAGCATGGATTTCTTAATGAAGGAATAGTGAGGATTCAGTTATTAAGTCCATATTTACTAAAGACTCTCAGCCCGGCATGCGCATGTTGTGTTGGGCGGGAGTGGCCATTCTTTTGATGATTTTAGATCAACGCGGAGTGGGCATCCACTCTGTGCGTACGGCGCTCTCTGTGCCGTTATCGTTGTTACAGCATGTTGTCAGTTGGCCTATACAATCCATTGATAAGCTGGGGAATATGGTCAGCAGTCATGAGACGTTAATTAAAGAAAACCTCGATTTAAGATCTGAACAACTTTTATTAAAAGCGCAAGTGCAACGCTTATTAGCCATTGAATCGGAAAATAATCAACTGAAAGCGTTATTACGTTCTTCTGCACAAATCAGAGGAAAAGTCCTGATCGCACAATTATTAGCCGTCAATTCGGATCCTTTCGTCAAGCAAGTGGTCTTGGACAAAGGATCGTATGACGGGCTGTTTATTGGCCAACCCGTCTTAGATGCGAATGGTGTGATGGGCAAAATTATCCAAGTGGGGCCCTTAACAAGTCGCGTTTTGTTAATCACGGATACGCATAGCGGAGTTCCCATACAAGATAGTCGCAATGGTTTGCGTTCTATTGTGGTAGGCGATAGCTATTCAGACAAGCTGCGTTTAATTAATGTGACGCAAACGGCGGATATTCGTGTTGGCGATGTGTTACTGACTTCGGGGTTGGGAGAAAATTATCCGGCGGGTTATCCTGTGGGGCGAGTGACTTCCGTTGTACGAGATCCGGCACAACCTTTTGCCAGCATTCAAGTTCAACCGTCTGCTCATGTGGATATCAGTCGCCAAGTGTTACTCGTTTGGCCCAGTCAAAAACTAGGATCACCCAAATGAGACATAGACGTTACAGTATATTAATCCCGGTTACTTTTTTAATCGCCTTCATCTTGACGTTGTTACCCATGCCCGCATGGACGATCTGGTGCAGACCGGCATGGATATTGATGATATTGATGTATTGGACCATGACTTTTCCTTATCGAGTGAATATTGGTACTGCCTGGATCATCGGTATCTTCATTGACGTATTAAATGGGACTTTATTGGGCGAGCACGCTTTGGCATTGACCGTAGTGAGTTATTTGGTGTTGCGTATGCACAGTCAATTGCGCATGTTTCCTCTGCTGCAACAAAGTTTATGTGTATTGTTATTTACATTGCTCTATCAATTTATATTATTTTGTGTGCAAGGATTCATTGGTGAATTACCGCGCACAGGGCTTTATTGGCTATCCTCGGTCACGAGTATGTTGCTATGGCCATGGATGGTGACTATTTTATGGGATTGCCAATATCGGTTTAGAATGACGTGAAGCAAAACATCATTGTTAATATAACGGCGCATGAAATTCGGGTGGCTTCCCTAGAAGATGATGTGCTGCAAGAAGTGCATATTGAGAGAAGCTCACATCGCAGTCGGATTGGCGATATTTATAAGGGGCGCTGTTCTCGCTCTTTGGCGGGGATTCAAGCCGTTTTTGTCGATATCGGATTAGATCGAGCGGGTTTTTTGCATATCAGTGATACGCAAGGTGCATTGCCAGTCGTGGGGCAAGAGATTTTAGTTCAAGTCTATAAAGATCCACTCGGCGGGAAAGGGCCGCGCTTAACGACACAATGTAGTCTGCCTTCCGCTTATTTAGTGTTGACACCCACGCAATCCTCTGCCGCTGTCTCACAAAAAATTGTTGATCCTATAGAGCAACAACGCTTACTGGCGTTGTCATTGCCTGGAAATCCCACGGGATATATTTTTCGCACGGCTGCTGAAGGGATGCCAGAGGAAGATATTGCCGCTGCTAAATGTACGTTAGATGCCTTGTGGGATGAGATCAAAATACGCGCTTTGATGGCCAAGCCGAAAGAGACAGTCTATGAAGAAATCCCTTTTTTACATCGCATTATCCGTGATTTCATTACGTCTCGTCAGTGCACGATTATTGTGGATCAGCAGGAAGTGATGCAACACATGCAAGACTATGCAGAACGTTGTCGGGGGTCTTTTCAACCCGTTATTGAATATTATTCAGGCGATCTGCCGCTTTTTACGGCTTACAAGATCGAATCAGAATTAGCGAAAGCGTTAAATCCTCGGGTTGATTTGCCATCAGGCGGCCATCTCATTTTTGATCAAACAGAAGCGATGACAACGATTGATGTCAATACAGGATCTTCTGTGGGCAAAGACAGCACGCAAACCTTATTGAATACCAATAAGGAAGCGGCCTCCGCCATTGCGCGACACATTCGCCTACGTAATTTAGGTGGGATCATCATCATTGATTTTATCGACATGCCGGATCCTAACCAGCGCGAAAATTTGTTACAATCATTTGAGAAGTTACTGTTAAAAGATAGCGCCAGAACTGAAATCAGTGAGGTGTCGCGCTTAGGGTTGGTGCAAATGACCCGTAAACGGACACGGGAAAGCTTAGAACGCATTTTATGTATTCCTTGCCCCACCTGTCGCCGTCGCGGGTTCGTTAAATCCAAAGAAACGATTTATTATGAAATGGCTCGTGAGTTACAACGCATTGCAGCGTTGGTTCCCTGGCGTGGATTCTTGGTCATCGCGACACCGGATGTGATTAATGGATTGTCAGAGGAGCAAGAGATGGTCAAAGAATGGGAAGAAAGCTGGGGTCGAACGATTCAGCTGAAAGCAGACGCGTCCTACTTGTGGGAGCAATATGACATCTTACCAACGGAATAGGTGGAAAAAGCTAAAACGAATGATAATGTGTTTCGTGGCGACCATTATTATTTGTTCTGCTTTAGTCGTGAGTGTGACAGAGTTGACGACGCCATTCCTCAACCAACATCGTGTCCGTTTTGAAAGCTGGGTCTCGGAATTATTAAAAATTCCCGTGAGTATTGGCCAGATTGCGGTGGTGTGGCGCGGGTCAGAGCCTGCGCTTAGTTTACATCAAATATTGTTAATCGATGAAGAGACTCATCAACCGAAGGTGAGTATTTCTCACTTGGAAATCGGGATTGCTTTTTTCCGCAGTTTATTCAAAAGAAAACTGATTATTCAACGTATCGTCGTTGATGGAATGGATTTAACCATTTATCACACGGGAGAAAAGGCTTTTCAAATTGGAGAGTTAGGCTCGCTGAATATGCAAGATACTTCTCTCGGTCAGGCGATGCATCCCAGTGTCATGATGGCATGGTTATTTTCTCGGCCTGAATTAACATTGAGAAATATTAATATCCATTATGTTTCATTAAAAAAACAACATGAAAAATCGATTATGCTGAGCGAGCTCGCATTGGAAAATGATGGGGAAAAACACGGGTTAAATGGACAAGGGTTTCTCAATCAAGACATTCCGACAAAAATGACGGTGAAAGCTTCTTTGGTTGGCAAGCCGCAAGATCCCGAGCATATTACAGCCCATGTCGATGTCCACTTTGTCAAAGTGGCCCTGCGGCAATGGTCGAAAAAAATGAATATTGATGGCGTGCAATTTTTAAATGGGCTGGCGGATTGTCATATCAAAGCCGATTGGAATCAAAATCACTGGGAAGATATTCAAAGCGATGTGCAGTTAGACAAGGTAGCGTTTAGTTCTGACTGGTTCGAAAAACCGCTTGCATTTGATCAGTTCACGGGCGAGTTCCATGTCAAACAAGATGCGGATGATAATTGGATCATCACGGCAAAAAATCTGGACGCGCACAATGAAGATGTGGCGGGCAATGTGGATTTCACCTTGGATCTTCCCAACAATAATTCCCCGACTCTCGATTTATCAGGGCATTTTTCGGTGAATAAAGCGGAAAATCTGGCTTATTATTTTCCGACAAAACGATTTCCTCCGGATTTATCCAGCTGGCTGCAAGCGGCATTTTTAAGCGGCCAATTGTTAAATGGCAGCGTGAAAGTGCAAGGGCAGCTCAGTCATTTTCCATTCGGTGATCAGTCGGGTGAATTTAACGTAACAGGCCAAGTGGCTAACTTAGATTTTAATTACGCCAAAGATTGGCCGTTGTTACGACAAATCAACGGTGTTTTAACTTTTACCCAAAATAGCATGATTGCCGATGTGTATTCGGGCCAAATATTCGGTGTGCCGGTGAAAGATATTCACGGCGTGATCAATCATCTGGGTGATTCTGCTCCTGCTGAATTAACCGTCAAGGGAGCTGTGCAGACAGATTTAGCAGACGGATGGAATTTTATCACAAACAGCCCATTGCAAAAAAACATCGGTAACACGTTGAAACGGATGCAAGCCAGCGGTCCCATGGGGTTGACGCTTGCGCTGACGGTTCCACTGATGAAGCCTGAGAACACTCGAGTGATTGGCAACATTGATTTAAAGGCGGATACACTGTATTTCTCACGCTTTAAATTACCGCTTCAGGCGATTAGCGGGCAACTGCAATTTACGGAAAAAGATCTTTCTGGCAAAGGAATACAAGCTAGATTATTAAATGAGCCTGTTACGCTGCAGTTTTCGACATTACATACGGCGAATGACACACAAACGCGAGTGGATGTGGTCAGTAAAATGAACATAGCTAGCTTGCAACAGTGGTTGAAGATAACCGATTTTTCGCTGATTTCGGGTAGCGCAGATTATGCGGCACAATTCTATTTGTCGCAGGCTTCTCAGGGAAAATCTCCGCTCGCGCATCTTGTCATTCATTCTGATTTGCGAGGAATTGCAGTGAAGTTACCGGCACCTTATGGCAAAAAAGAAACCGAAGTGAGGAGCACTGACTGCACGCTTTCTTTTAACGATGCGGATTTCAAAATAACGGGGGATTATGCGCACTTGTTGAAAGTGGCATTGCGTTTTGCCAAAGCAAACAACGAGTTTCGTTTAGAAGGCGGTGAGGTGCATTTAGGAAACGGGGAGGCAAGCTTACGAGACAGGGTGGGACTCGCTATTACGGGCACAATGTCTCAATTGGATTGGAAAACATGGCAATCTTTTGTGCCGGCCAAGCAAACGAATAGTCTTGTCAATGCCGTGGACATTCATGCGGGGACGATGAATTTTTACGGCCAGAAATTAACAGAGGCTTCTTTGAAAGCGACGATAAATAATGACACGGTGTTGGCGCACGTTGATAGTCGTGAAGTGCGTGGAGAAGTGAATGTGTCGCCGCAATCCATCCAAGCGGAATTTCAACGTTTTGATGTCACATTCAGTCCGGAGGGGGTCTCTGCTACGATGGATCCCAAAAAATGGCCGCCCATCGAATTTAAGAGTCATGAAGTGCGTTATGCGGGTATTAATTGGGGCAATGTTGTTTTTCGCAGTTCGCCGGCTAGTGATGGTGTGACAATCAATGAACTTTCACTACAAACTCCTCTGTGGCAAATCAACGCAGTGGGAGAATGGTCTTTATCCGGTCTTTATCACAGCCATTTACGGGGCAGTGTCAACACGTCGCATTTGACGGAGGCATTGCGAATGCTGGGAATGAATTCCAACAGTTTGAATGTGGATGTTGGAAAAGCGTTTTTTGATTTACGCTGGCAAAGTGCGCTTTATCATCCAGAGTTATCAACCATGGCCGGAAACTTGGGGTTAACGCTGGGACCGGGTAGCATCACACAGTTAAGTGATTCAAACAGTGCGAAACTCGGGTTAGGTCGATTATTGAATATTTTAAGCATACAAACGCTGACACGTACATTAAGCAGTGGTTTCCGCAATTTGTCGGGGACAGGCTATACGTTTGATTTTATGAAAGCGGATTTTAGTTTACAAGATGGCGATGCCTACACGCAAAATATGCGTTTTGACGGTCCCGTTGCGCGTATTGATATTTTAGGCCGAATTGGCTTGGAGAAAAAAGACCTCAACATTAAATTAGGCGTGACCCCCTACGTCACCGGCAGCCTCCCCGTGGTTGCTGCTATCGCCGGCGGCCCTGTCGTGGGAGTGGCGACGTGGGTGGTAGACAAAGTCATCAGTGGTGAGGTGGGGCATTTAATTACTTATCAATACAATGTAACGGGCTCATGGGACAATCCACAATGGCGACAGGTGAGTGCGATGCCGAGTAAGTTGTAGGGTTATTGCAAACAGCCCCTAATCAAAGTTAATTTTTCATGATCTTGATAGCTTTTTCTTGAGTTTCATTGAATAACAAATTGTCTTTATCATACAGTTTAATGGAGAACCCAAGATTACCCAATTCAAGAGGGATGCCTGATCCTATTATTGCTAATACAAATTGATCTTGAGTTT